>JAEEGJ010006719.1_pt1 | contig 34082 bp, 17 predicted proteins | sample 8958761 | NCBI WGS metagenome assembly JAEEGJ01 (sample SAMN16246546, study PRJNA631951) | gut metagenome | biome: gut microbiome; feature: rumen; material: RS-attached | host: Bos | place: Iran: Karaj | collected 2018-10
GAAACCAATTTGAAACAACTGAAAGCCAAACATTATGAATCATTATCATCTCACAAACAAAGCAATCGAAGATCTCAACGAGATATGGATTTACACGGTTGAAAATCAGAAGATGAATATATACTCAAAATTTGATTGATTTTATCATTTTTATACAATTATTACAAAATAGCATATATTCGTATATAATTTGTATATTTGCAGTCACTTAAATGCTACAACTATGAAGAAGTATTTGCTTTTATTGATTTTTGCTCTGATTATCAATGTGTTGAATGCGCAGCTTGTTGACAACAAGGGCAATCGTAACCAGACTTATCCAGTGGTAAGCGAGACCAATCCTGCAATTGTTGAGATGGTCAATCAGGTCGATACAGTGAATTTGTTCAATACAATTTCATGGATGCAGCAGTTTATCCGCGACTGCGCTTCGCCAGCGGCGCTTACAGTGCAGAATTATCTTCTCGACCGTTTCGATGAAATCGGACTGGAGACTTACATCCATCATCATACAGGTTATATAGGATATGGTGATACTCTCGATGCAGGCAACGTCATCGCAATTCAGCGTGGTACAGAGCTCCCCGACGAGTATATCATTATTGCGTCGCATTATGACCATCCTGACGGGCCAGGTGCCGACGACAACGCCTCGGGAACCGCCGGAGTTCTTGAATGTGCCCGAATTTTAAGCCAATATCAGTTCAAGCGCACAATCCTTTACATCCCATTCAACGGGGAAGAACGCTTGATGGTGGGCAGCTATCCGTTTGTGCAGAAATGTGCCCGTGAAGATATGAATATTCTTGGCGTTTTCAATATGGACATGATTGGCTTCTGGCCGGGTGCTGAGTATGGTCCAGTTACAATGTATTCGGGCTTTTCCTATATTTCGGAAAGATTGTTCGATTATTACCAAAATGTGGCTAATCTTTATATCCCTGAGATGCCGACAAGGCGTTTTACGGAGATGGATGCTTACGGTGGCGACCACTTGAGCTTTGATGTTCACGAATATCCGGCGTTGTACATCGGCGACGTTGAATATAAAGAGCAAAATGTTTATTATCACACACCGAACGATACCATCGGCTCTGGAGTGAATTGCTTCGCTTTGTCGGAAGGCTTTGTGAAAGCAGTGATAGCTGCCACTGCCGAACTTGCCGACGGAAGGCTCGCTCCTCAAGATTTCAGAGCCACAATTAAAAACGGTAATGTGTTTTTAAGTTGGGACGAGGCTCCAGGGACTGAATTTTATAAATTATTTAAAGACAATGAGTTACTTGCCGAAACAACAGAGAATTCATTAGTTGATGAAAATTTCGTTGACGGCGAATGGCATAATTATTTTGTGAAAGGAGTTGATCCTGAAGGATTTGAGAGCCCAGCCTCGAATATCGATTCGGTTTTTTCAAGAGAAGCCCTTCAACTTCCAGCATCTTATTACTTTAATGATACGATTGATGATCTTCATCTTTATAATGAAAATTGGGTTCTGGGAATGTATAAGCAACGGAAATGCTTGTTGGCGCGGACATATACAAATGATAATGTGTTGCAGATGATCGAAACCCCATGGTTTTCAATTCCTGAGACGACAGAAGATATCTCCGTTGAATTTAAGATGTACAGGATGTTTAGTTCAATATGGGTTCCTTATAACTTAAATGTTTTTGTTGAGGTAACCACAGATAGAAAAACTTGGCATAAAATTGCTAAAATCGATGGCGCTATGGGACAATGGAACGATTATGCTTTCTCTATCAACGACTATATCGGCAGCGATTATGTGCAGGTTAGAATCAGATTTGAAGGTAGTGGAAAGGGGGTCACCACAACCGATGCAAAGGTTATGGCAATCGACAATTTGTGCATCAATTTTAGTCATGATGCAGTGAATGAGCATTTTGTCAATAAAAAATTCAATTTTTTAGTTTCACCGAATCCGACTAACGGAATTGTGAATATTACAACGGAATCCGAAGGTAATTATCTTATCGCTGTTTATAATATGCTGGGAGTCAAGATGTTATCAAAAGAATCGTTATCTGACGGCATACTTGATCTCAGTTCGTTCCCACAAGGAATCTACTTCATCTCAGTTGATAACGGAGTCGACAGAATTACTAAAAGAATAGTTATCTCAAAGTAACTCTCGTAATTCCGGCGCCGCCAGTCTCCAAGCTGGCGTCGTTGAACGACTGTACGCACGACTGCTTGCTCAGGTATTCTCTGATGAGCTTTCTGAGAATGCCGTTGCCTTTGCCATGAAGGATACTTACTTCCTTGATACTCAATAGTGTAGCTTCATCAATGTATTTCGCCACGTTGTCGACGGCTTCATCACCACGCTGACCGCGAACATCCAAGGTGAGGTTGAAGTGCTGTGCCTTCTCGTTGATGTCGTTCATGATGCTCTTGCGCAGATACGATGGGTTGTTGGCGGCTTTCTTGGCCTGCGTCTTGCTAAGCTTGCGTAGCTTGTCGGCTGTGGTGCGCAGTCTCACATCTCCAAACTGCACCGTGGCATCAGTGTCGGATATCGCCAAAAGCTCGCCTATGATCTCTAACTCATTGATACACACCGTGTCGCCCACTCTAAGCTCTTGGGCGACGACTTCTTCTTTTTCTTCGGCTTTAAGCTTCTTCGAGATGACTTCTGCATCTTTCACGAGGTCGTTTTTCATCTCCTTGAGCTCCTCGCGAAGCTCCTTGGTGCGCTGTTTCTCTGCCTGTGCCTCCTTGATTTCCTTGATGGTCCGCTCAATCTTGGCGTTGGCCTTGTCGATGAGCGCCTGCGCCTCTTTGTTGGCCTCTTTCAAAAGCCTGTTTTTGTGTTTCTCGATGTCGGCAAGATGGCCTTTGTATTTCGTGACGACTTCATCGAGCAGCTTATCGGCGACTTTAAGCTCGTATTCCTTTTTTCGGACCTCTTTCTTCTCGATTTCGAGTTGCTGAAGCTGTTGGTCGAAGTCGAGGTGCTCGCGACCCGATATCACTGCCGCACTGTCAAGTATTTCCTGAGGAAAACCGATTTTTTTCGCTATCTCGAAGGCAAACGATGAACCGGGTTTGCCGATCATCATCACGTAGAGTGGCTGCAGATATCTTGTGTCGAACAGCATCGCTCCGTTGACGATGCCTGGATGGTTGTCGGCGAGAAGTTTTAAGTTGGCATAATGTGTCGTGACCACTCCGAACGCCTTTTTCTCGTTCATTTTCAACAAGATAGCTTCTGCTATGGCACCTCCAAGCTGTGGCTCTGTGCCTGTTCCGAACTCATCGATGAGGAACAGCGAGTGCTCGTTGCCGTTCTCGATGAGCGCTTTCATATTGATAAGGTGCGAGCTGTATGTCGAGAGGTCGTTTTCAAGCGACTGCTCATCGCCGATGTCGATAAACATGTCGTGGAAGATGCCACATTTCGAGTCCACCTTGACAGGAATCGCCAAACCGCATTGAAGCATGTATTGCAAAAGCCCTATCGTCTTGAGACATACCGACTTACCACCTGCGTTCGGACCGGAAATCACTAAAATTCGTTCCGTTTCGTCATTTCGACTGGACATCCCCCTCTCGTCATTTCGACTGGAGCGTAGCGGAACGGAGAAATCTCCGCCATTCAATTGTTCAGTATCATCAGATTGCTGGAGATTTCTCGACTCCACTTCGTTTCGCTCGAAATGACGGGAAACACCGAGTTTCAAATCCAGTGGCGTAATATGTTTCCCTTGTCCCTTCAATTTCTCTTCTAACAGCGGATGCCGCGCCTCAATCCAGTCGAACATCGGCTCGTCGATGACTTCCGGGATGACGCAACCGTATTCGTGGCTCAATAATGCCTTAGCCCTGATAAAATCAAGCAGTCCGAGGAGACGCCATGCCATGATTAAATTAGGAATCTCAGGTCTCAGAATCTTCGTGAATGCCAGTAAAATCTTGTTTATTTCACGTCTCTCGGCGTATTCCAGCTCCTTGATTTCGTTGTTGGTCTCGAAGATTTCGGCAGGCTCGATATAAACTGTCTGTCCTGTCGCCGACTCATCGTGGATGAAGCCTCGCAGTGCGCGTTTGTCGGCGGCTCTCACAGGAATCACAGGCCTGCCGTCGCGGATGGTCATCTCAGCAGTGCTGTCGGTCCAGCCGGAGTTCTTAGCCTCAACTAATATCTTATGCATCCTATGGTCGATGGAGCTCTGTTTTCGCCTTATATCTCTTCGTATCTCAGCGAGTTCTGCGGATGCGTTGTCGGGAATCTCGCCTTTGTCGTCGATGAGACGGTTTATCTCTGTAAAGATATGATTGTCAATGGAAATACCTTCGGCTAATGCTTTCAGATATGGCACTTTATCGGAAGACTCCGAGTTGAAAAATTTGAAAATGTACGATAGCGCCGAAAGGGTGGGCTTCAGCGCAAATAGGCTCTCAAGGCTGATGACGGTGCCGTCGATGGCAAGGTGATGGAAATCGTCGCGCAAATCGTTGTAATCCCTTACAGGAAAAGGCACCCCGTCCTGCAAAAGCGTCTCGAAATCCTGTATCAGACGCAGATAAGTGCGAATCTCGTCGACATCGGTGCTGAAACTCATCTTGCCGACAAATTCTTTTCCCATCTCGCTGATACACAAGGTGTTAAGACGTTCTCTCACGGCCTTGAAGCCGATTTTATTTTCAAATTCCGCAGAATAAATCATTTTTTTCTGAAAATAATTTGCAAAATTACAAAACTTTTCATATCTTTGCGAAAAATTATGTCATGGTTAACTTTGAACTTTGTGCAAATGGTTTTCAGTCGATGATTAACGGCGTCGTCGGCTGTGCTGACTGCGCCGAGCTCTGCGAGGCGCTGGAGGTCGGCGGCTTGACTCCATCACATGAAACGCTGCTCAACTGCCAAAATGCGGCTCGTCATATCCCTGTGCGCGTGCTGATACGTTGCCGCGAAGGCAATTACGTGTACAACAACGCTGAGGTTGAAACAATGTGCAACGACATCCGCAAGGTGAGAGACATGGGCTACGAAGGCGTTGTCATAGGAGCACTGAACACTAAAGGTGAACTCGACACCCATGCCATAAAACTGATGATGGAGGCGGGTAAAGGCATGAAATTCACCTTCCACCGCGCCATCGACGACAGCAAAAATCCTTTCGAAATTGTAGAAACCCTGATTGGCCTTGGATTCGACAAAGTCTTGACAAGTGGCTGTAAACCAACAGCATACGAGGGAATTGACACTATCCGTGAACTTCAAAACCGCTATGGCGACAAGATTAAAATCATGGCCGGTGGCGGCATAAATGAGGACAATGTCGAACGTATCCTCAGTGCCACAGGCATCAGCAACTGCCACGCCTCGCTGGCATCGCAAACCATTGAGTATCGCGAAGATATCTATCCCGACGAGGATATGAATGAGGTTAAAATATGCAAAGTGTCGGATGTCAACAGAGTTAAAGAAATCGTGTCGGTCATATCAACCGAAGCATAATATACACCCCATCATTTCGACTGTAACGAAATGAAAGACCTGAGCGAAACGAAAATTCCGCATCGGGTAAGTAAATCTCATCCTTATGAATTAATCAAATATGAAAAAGCTACTATATTTCTTGTTGATAGTCATGGCTGTTTCGTGTACAGCCAAACACCACGACTTCTCTCAATCACTGAACTCAGGATGGAACCTCAAAACCGACACCTTAGGCATCAATTTGCAGGTGAATCTGCCTTCTGAAGCACATGCTGATTTGTATGATGCAGGTCTGATACCGCATCCTTACGGAGAAGGCGATGAAGAGCAACAACTGCAATGGATTCCGCAGCATATCTGGGATTATTCGCTGAGGTTTGATGTTGAAAATGGCGTTTGGCAAAACGATAATATCGACTTGATTTTCAATGGTTTGGATACTTATGCCGATGTCTGGCTCAACGGAGAGAAGATTTTGCATTCGGATAATATGTTTGTCCGTTATGAAAAAGAGGTGAAAAATATTTTGAAAAAGCATGGCAATGAGCTTAAAGTGCGTTTCTATCCTTTTGATAAACAAAGAGATAGCCTCATAGAAACTTACCGCCTTCGTTTCCCGGAAAAATATGCCGTGATGCGAAAGGCTGCCTATCAAAACGGCTGGGACTGGGCACCTCGTTATCTGAATATCGGCATCTGGAAAGAGGTTGAACTTGTTGGCTGGAATGACTTTAAAATCGAAAATATAGCATTTTTGACCAAAAATGTCACTGGTGAATCTGCTGAAATGATAGCAAATATTAAACTTTACAGCGATTTTGAGGGAGTACTAAGATTTGATGTTTTTGGTAACGGAACAAAATTAGCCGAAAATACTGTCTGTGGTCCGATAAACAGCCTTGTCAGCATCCCATTTACGATTGAAAACGCTCAACTCTGGTGGCCAAACGAGATGGGTGAACAGACAATGACTGAATTTGTAGTTAAAGTTTTTAAAGACAACAAACTTGTTGATACTCAGAAAGTTAAAACTGGAATTCGTAAGATAGAACTCATCGAAGAGCCCGACAGTATCGGAAGCGCCTTGTATTTCAAGGTGAACGACAAAAAGGTATACATCAAAGGTGCCAACTACGTTCCTGAGGAGATGATTGAGACGTGGATGTCTAAAGATAAGACTGTCAAGCTGTTAGCTGAATGCGTGCCTGTTCATTTCAATATGCTCCGGGTATGGGGCGGAGGCATCTATCCGCCAGATTATTTCTTCGATGTGTGCGACAGCCTCGGCATCATGGTGTGGCAGGATTTCATGTTCGCCGGAACGACGTACCCTTATTCTGATGAGTTTCTGAACAACGTCCGTGAAGAGGCGATTCAGCAAGTCGTTCATTATCAGAACCATCCGTCGCTTGCACTGTGGTGCGGCAACAACGAGGTGAGCGAGGGCTACGTCAATTGGGGCTGGCAAAAATCAATGGGCTGGACCGACGACGACTACGCCGAGATGAAACACGGCATGGACACTCTGTTTGTGGATATTTTTACGGAAGTCGTTGATACATACGATGGTACGCGCGACTACTGGCCGAGCTCGCCGAAAAACGGCTGGGGTAAGCCGGAAAGTCTTACCGAAGGGGACGTGCACTATTGGGGAGTCTGGTGGGGCGAGCAGCCGTACGAGGCTTATCTCGAGAAAGTGGGTCGCTTCAACAGCGAATTCGGTTATCAGGCATACCCGAACATTGAAACGAAGCATCAGAAACACCCGAGAGGCGAGGAGCTGATACAGAAACATATCGAGCACTACGTCATTTCGACTGAAGCGAAGCGGAATGGAGAAATCTCCTCCAATTTGCTTGAGATTTCTCCGCTCCCTATGGTCGGTCGAAATGACGATTGGGCCCGTGACGTTTATTATTCCCAATTATCCCAGGCTTACGGCATTGGTCTCGCCATCGAAGCTCAGCGCGCCGCGAAACCTTACTGTATGGGAACCCTTTACTGGCAACTCAATGATGCTTGGCCTGTAATATCTTGGTCGTCAATAGATTATGCTGGAAATAAAAAAGCATTGCATTGGAAACTGAAGGATTTGTATTCACCTTTATTAATAGGTGTGCTGCCATGTAATAAGCTGCCGATTGGCGATGACAGCCCCACGATTTACATTTGTAACGATTATTATAAGGATATTGACGCCGATTTGGTGATAAACATACGCGATTTTGATGGAAAACTCTTAAAATCTCATACCGAGAAGGTTTTTATTCCCGAAAACAGCAGCATTTATGTGCCAATATTTGTGGCTGATTTTAAGGAGAAATTGAGTTTTAGAGAGATTTATTTTGAAATGCAACTTGTTGAAAATGATGAAACTATTGCTGAAAGAATACATTGTTTCTTTGAGCCAAAATATCTGGAACTGAAAAAAGTTGACCTGATACCGGAAATAACAGTTGAAAATGGTATTGGTACCATCACTCTTGTTTCTAATACTTTTGTGAAGGATGTTTACATTTGGTTCTCAGAGAATTCACAGTGTTCTGATGTATCAGATAATTTCTTCGATCTCGAACCGAATAAAACAAAAACGGTGACGTTCAAAACGAAATCAGAAAATCCTGATATTAGTATTATTTATTTGAATAATTAATCCAGTTTCAGCACTGCGAGGAACGCCGACTGTGGCACCTCCACATTTCCGATCTGCCTCATACGTTTCTTTCCTTCCTTCTGTTTTTCAAGGAGCTTGCGCTTACGTGAGATATCGCCGCCGTAGCATTTTGCGGTAACATCCTTACGAACCTGGCGCACTGTCTCTCTTGCGATGATTTTCGCTCCGATAGCGGCCTGTATGGCGATGTCGAACTGCTGTCTCGGTATTAATTCCTTGAGTTTCTCGCACATGCGGCGTCCGAAAGAGTAGGCGTGGTCAACGAAAATCAATGTTGAGAGGGCGTCGACGGTGTCGCCGTTTAGCATGATATCCAATTTCACCAGCTTCGATGGCTTGTAGCCGCAGATATGATAGTCGAAAGAGGCGAAACCTCTTGATATTGACTTGAGTTTGTCGTAAAAGTCGAACACTATCTCGCTCAGAGGCATCTCGAAGGTGAGCTCCACGCGGTCGGTGGTGAGATACACCTGGTTTTTCAGGATGCCGCGTCTTTCAATGCACAATGTCATGATTGAGCCGACATATTCGTTTTGTGAGATTATCTGTGCCAAGATATAAGGCTCGTCGATATGGTCGATTTTTGTCACTTCGGGCATTCCGCTCGGGTTGTGTACGTCCACAATGGTGCCGTCGGTCAGATAGGCCTTGAACGAGACGTTAGGCACTGTGGTGATGACATCCATGTTGAACTCGCGGTCGAGGCGCTCTTGGATGATTTCCATGTGCAGCAGTCCCAAGAAGCCGCAGCGGAATCCGAATCCCAATGCCGCTGACGACTCAGGCTCCCACACCAATGAGGCGTCGTTGAGCTGCAGTTTTTCCAACGAGCTTCTCAGTTCCTCGTAATCATCGGCATCGACAGGGTAGACGCCTGCGAACACCATTGGCTTCACATTTTCGAATCCTGCGATAGGCTTGTCGCAAGGGTTGTCGACAGATGTGATGGTGTCGCCGACTTTCACTTCTTTCGAAGATTTGATACCAGATATGATATATCCCACATTGCCTGCCGAAAGCTCTTTCTGAGGCACTTGTTTCATCTGCAAGACACCGATTTCATCAGCGTCGTATTCCATTCCGGTGTTGAAAAACTTGACGTTTTCGCCCGTACGTATGGTGCCGTTCACAATTTTGAAGTAGGCGATGATTCCTCTGAAAGAGTTGAAGACGGAGTCGAAAATCAGAGCTTGTAGCGGTGCGTCGGGGTCGCCTTTCGGTGCCGGTATACGCTTCACGATGGCCTCCAAAATCTCTTCAACTCCGAAGCCTGTACGTGCCGAACAGCGTAAAATATCCTCGCGGTCGCAGCCTATAAGGTCCACAATCTGGTCCTCCACCTTCTCAGGCTGCGCACTCTCCATGTCGATCTTATTTAAAACAGGTATCACCTCAAGGTCGTGGTCGATGGCCATGTATAGATTGCTAATCGTCTGAGCCTGAATGCCTTGCGATGCGTCGACGACCAGCAAAGCTCCTTCGCAGGCGGCTATCGAACGTGAAACCTCGTATGAGAAGTCGACATGACCGGGAGTGTCGATAAGATTCAATGTATAAACCTCGCCTTCATGCTCATATTTCATCTGGATGGCATGACTTTTTATGGTGATGCCACGCTCGCGCTCAAGATCCATATCGTCCAACACCTGATCCACTAACTCTTTCTTAGTCAGTGTGTTAGTGAGTTCTATCAATCTGTCAGCCAAGGTGCTTTTACCATGATCAATATGAGCTATTATGCAAAAATTTCTGATCTTATCCATCTTAAAAAAAACAATTTTCTCCTTAAAAACCAAATTACTCCAAAATAATATATTAATTTTGCAAAAATACGAAATTTTATCAAAATGACGAAAATATTTATTTTTTTAAAAATTGTTGAAATTTGCTTGTTTTATTGAAAAATAGTGTCTAACTTTGCAAAACTATTTATGCACAAATTTTTTTGTTAACAAAATAATATCATCATGGCTAAGAAAATTAGAATTGGTATCAATGGACTTGGAAGAATCGGTCGATTGGTGCTACGTGCCGCCCAGAAACGTGACGACATTGAGATTGTTTACATGAACGGAACGTGTCCTGTTGATTATCAAGCATATATGCTTAAGTATGACACAATGCACGGCCAGTTTGATGGAACTCTTGATTTCAATCTGGAAAAGAGCACGTTGATTATCAACGGAAAAGAAATTCCGACGAGTGTTAGCCGTGACCCAGTTGGCCTGAAATGGGGCGAATATGGCGCGGATTACGTCATCGATGCCACAGGAAAATTCCTCACCAAGGAAGCTGTGCAACCACACCTTGACTCAGGTGCAAAATATGTCATTCTCGCCGGCCCTTCAAAAGACGACTCTCCAATGTTCGTCTGCGGCGTCAACGACAAGACTTACGTGAAAGGCACACAGGTCGTTTCAAACGCATCGTGCACCACCAACTGCTTGGCACCTCTTGCTAAGGTCGTCAACGACAAATGGGGTATCACCAGCGGTTTGATGACCACAGTGCACTCAACAACAGCCACACAGAAACCTATCGACGGTCACTCATTGAAAGACTGGCGTGGCGGTCGTGCCGCAGCAGGCAACATCATCCCTTCGACAACAGGTGCAGCTAAGGCAGTGGGTAAGGTCATCCCTGAACTGAAAGGCGAACTCACAGGTATGTCGATGCGCGTCCCTACATTGGACGTGTCAGTCGTCGACTTGACTTGCAACCTTGCAAAGCCAGCCACATACGACGAGATCTGCGCTGAGATGAAGAGAGCATCGGAAAACGAGCTAAAAGGCATACTCGGATACACTGAAGACGCTGTGGTGTCGAGCGACTTCCTCGGCGACATCCGCACCTCAATATTCGATGCAAAAGCAGGTATCGCATTGACCGACACCTTCGTGAAGCTCGTAGCATGGTATGACAATGAGATCGGCTATTCCAACAAGCTTCTCGACCTCATCCACACGATGGCGGTAATCAACGGCGATTATTAATCGGTTTTTGGTTTTAAACAAAAAAGGCTCCCATTCGGGAGCCTTTTTTGTTGCTTAACGCTTCTTCTTCAGAGCGTATCCTGCACCGAGAGCGGTGAGGATCAGCAATCCGCTGCCAATAGGAGCGACCTGGTCGTTGGTGAGACCATGAGAACCCGGAAGGCAAGGAATGTCGATATCACTTCTATCCAAACCGTTGCCGACGTCGTCCCAATCAGAGAAGAAACCGTCATACTGTGCGTTGGCGCAAAAGCCCATCGTGATAACTAACGCAGCTGCTAATAATATCTTTTTCATGTTGAGTCCTTTCATTTTAATTGTTAAACATTATCTTACAACAATCTTTTGGGTCTTAACAGTCTCGCCGACCATCCTGAAGATGTATACAGCGTTGGAGAACTGTGAAGCGTTGATGCGTTTATTACCATAGACCTCATAGCTTGCCACAAAGCGTCCCATGACGTCAAATACTTGGAGTGTGCCTTCGCCGTTTACGATGAGCTCATCACCGTTCTGGTAAACGAAGATATCGCTTGTTGGATCGTAATTGTTGTCGATAGCCTTGAACACCAAGATGAATCTGTTCTCTTTGTCTTTTGTCGACGCAGTGAATGTGTAGCTTTCATCAATGAGGAGGTCGATGTCGGCACCTGTGAAGTTGTCGATGAGGTGCAGATAGTCGAACTCTACATCTTCGTTGCTGAAGCTTATAGTGTATTTGCCTGTCTTGGCAACCTTAACGTTGACTGGCATTCTGCCTTGTCCCTTAGAATACACGACAGCATAGTCTGTGCCATCTTGTGGGATGTAGACCTTTGAGCTGCCACCGTCGAGCTGGAACTTCTCGAGTTCGTTGCCTTCGCCGAAGCGGACGCGTGCATTGTCGATCATGCTTGTGCCACGGTTGTTGGTGCTGTTGAGAGCAATCTCAAGAATACCGTCCTTCTTATTGCTGGTCACGCCAGGAACAACGCGTGTGAATGTGGCCTCCTGGTTTTCAGCGGTTGCTTTCACAAAGATACCTTCCATTGGGGCGACAGCACCACTGGCTGGTACTAATATGCCGTCATTATCGCCGGTGCCAATCTTGTAATAGTTGACTGTAGCATTGTCGCTGATGCTGATGGTGGCGTTGCACACAAACGGGTTACCGATAAGGTTCCACTCGCCAGTTGCAGCTTCGGTGTTATAGGTGAGAGGCACCTGTTTGTCAACAGAGTTGTTAAGCATTGCACCTGAGAATGTAATCTCAACACCTTCACGGCTTGCGTACAAGTAACCTTTGGCATTTGTTAATGTGAATACGTTATCTCTATAGTTCTTCCACTGTGCCGTTGCTGTGCCGTTCCAGGAATACAAGTCGTATGTGCTTGTCTCGGTTGTCGCAGTGTTGCCAAGATTATCTGTGATAAGACCGGCAGTGGCAGGGTTGGCCTGCATTGTCGGGGTCGCAATCAAATGATAACCCTTGTTGGTCTCGGCATAAGTGTCGCCATAACCAGTTATGGTCTTCTTCATCGTTGCATTGAGCAGTGAGCTTGCAAGGAGCTGTCCACCGTCCTCTATAGTGATGGTTGGTGCTGGTATGCCATCAAGAGTGATTTTGTTAGCCTGAGCTATGCAGCCACTCTCGACAGTAACATTGGCACGAAGGATAACATTGTCGGTCAATGCAGGAACACCTTCTGGAATCCAGTTGCTTGCCGTGCCCCAAGCGCCTTCAGTCGCGAATACCTTATTGCCTGCTTCCAATGTGGTCATTGTGATAGTGCAGTTCTCAAGTTCTATATCGGTGCAGCAGTCTGAGTACACGCGGATATCGTATTTCTGGTTTGCCGTAAGGCCGGTGAGTGTATATGTACCTGTGTTCGGTGCCGTTACAGTAGCCGTAGTCCATGGATCGACATATTCTGTGCCGGCGCAAATAAGTACATTGTCAATACCTACAGAATAGAAGGAACTGGTTCCTGATTCGTAACGGAATGCTATATAGCCTTCATTATTGTTGACAACAGCTATTTCAGCATCTGACAATCTGAAATGAGTCTTAGTCGTCTTAGGCTCCATTGTTTGCAATACTGTGTATGAATCGTAATCTGATTCATCGATTACATATCCAACAGAGAGAGTACCATAACTTGCACTTTCAAATGCATAATCAAACTGTACAACACGAAGGTCGTCGTATTGCGGCATAATGGCGTATGCTGATTGGCTTATTGCATTTGTCGTCATTAACAAGAAGTTGTTGTCAGTGCCAAATGCCGAGATATATGAGTATTTGCCCGAGTTGGAAACACGTGGCACAAAACCAGTGCTACTTGTATTGTATGAATACCACTCGTCTGGCAGATAGTATTCATCAGCGTTGTAGCTAGCTGCAGGCACTTCAGAAAATTCTTCCGTATATTCAATATCATAAGTTGCTGCAGGTCTGTATTGTATACCGTATGCGTCAACTTCTGTAGAGGCCTCCCATGTTAGGTCAGCTGACACTTCTGTGATGTTGCTCGCTTCAAGGTTGGTAGGAACCGGGCATGAAGGAATTGTCGTGAAGTCGATAGCATCACACCATTCGCTGTCGCCATCGGTGCCGCCGCAGTTAGAGCGGACATGTACATAATAATGTGTGTCATTGTCAAGACCGCCAAGTGTGTAGTTCTCATGGGTGGTGACGTCGATATTATGCACGTTCTCCGTAAAGTCTGCGTTGGTGGCGTACTGAATCTCCCATGCATCTTGGTTCTCATCAACCAAAGTCCAATTCAAAACGACCGAACTTGACGTGATGCTTTCTGGCACATAGCTCAAAGCCTCAACAGGATAGCATGAAGGTATCAGAGCAACCTCAACATCGTCCACGTTGGCGCCATACCAGCTACCATGATACCAGCGGAACACCAAGCGACTGGCTGTGTTTGGAACTTCGTTCAAATAGACCGTTTCTGGTATCAATGTACCATGGCTGGTTGGATTTGCGGGATAGCTCTTAATTGTTGTGAAAGTGTTGAAGTTATCATCATCAGCTGTGATGTAACCCAATGTGAGTGTACCTTGGCTTGTTCCTTCCGAAGCCCACTTGAATTTGATTTGCAACTCGTTAAGTGTATTGGTGAACTCTGGAAGCAAAGCATAGTTGTTGCCAGCACCGTAGAAGTATAACACCTGACCTGTTGCAGCATAGTTGTACTGTGCGCCCTCCGCAATCATGTGCGGATATGTTTGCTTGGCAGTAGGGCTGTCGCTGTCGTGGTCCCAGCAGCCAGGAACGTGAAGGTTGGTGGTGCTGCCGTACTCAGATGTTACCACAGGGCTCTCAAAATCTTCAAAATATTTATCGGTTTGAGTGATGATGATAGCATCGCATTCTGTTGTGAAGCCGTAGATATCAGACCACACTTCTGTGTCGCAAACGGCCTGAACCTGTACTTCATAGTCGGTGTTGTTTGAGAGCACATTATCAAAAATGTATGGGCATGTTGTCTCGTTTACGACTGTCCACGTATCTCCGTTGACTCTGTAACGGAGGTTGAATGTGGTCTGTCCGTAGGTGTTCCAAGAAATCTTTGCCGAATGTGCTGTCACTTCGCTTGCGATAACGCCGTCAGGAGTCTGGCATGCTTTGGCTGTGGTGAAGCTTATGTAAGCTGTCCAAGCACTATATCCGTCTTCGCCACAATAGTCACGCACCCATACATAATATGTCTTTCCCTCTTCAAGAGCATTAAACTCATGGCTTGTCACTGTGATGCCAGTGATGAGGCTGTCGGCCTGCAATGTACTTGGTATAGTGTTCAATCCTGAGTAATACACATCAAAGGATTCGTGATAGTCGTTGCTTTCCACACCGTTCCAGTTCACTACAGCTTCGCTGCTTGTGATGCTTGCCGGATCTACAGCCACATCAGTAGGTTTGGCATTGCCGATGGCTGTAGTGAAAGCGACTTTGTTGTTGTTCCATTTGCTGTAGCCGTCAGGATTACCGCAGTTTGCGCGAACGTATGCGTAGTAAGGGGTGTTTGGAGTCAAGCCTGTGATAGTGTAAGGATTTGTGGTGACATCTATAGGGGTGACATCATTCGGGTTGAAGTCAGCTTCTGTTGAATATGCTATCTGCCATGCATCCTGTCCTGCATCGCCATTGGTCCAGCTCAAAGTGGCTGTATGGGCTGTCTTAGAGTTGCAAGCGAGGTTGGTTGGCTTGGCACATGTTGGTGGTACATCTATAACAACATCATCCACATAGATAGCGCCATTGCTGTAGTTGGCCTCAGAATAGAACTGAATGATAACCGTTTTACCAGTGTAAGCCGCCAAGGAAATGGTTGCCTCGCTGAACTCGCCTGGGTCGCTATAATTTGCGGAGCCTGTCACATCGAATGATTGCAAATCGGTAAATGTCGTTCCACCGTCTTCTGAAATCTTCACTGTCATCGGGCCGCAGTTTGCGCGGTTTGAATAGTTGAAAGTGAGCTCCATCGGCTCCGAAGGCAACGCTATCTCAGGTGTGTTGATGAGGGCAGTGCCGCTGTGTACATAGTAGTTGTACATACGAATCATCTTATTCGCGTTGAAGCTGTATACGCCCCAAATATACTCAGGATGATTGTTTATCTCATGTGCAGTAGATGCTGAGTTGTCCCAACACATTGGCACGGTATAAGCATCAAAACCTTCAAATGTCACAACCCATGGTAATGATGTGATGACATCACAATCTGTGGTTGCTGATACAGGATCGCTGTATACACTGATGCCTTCCGGATTAGTAGGGTCGCACCAGGCTGCCACGCGTGCATCGTACGTTGTGGCGGCGTCGAGGTTTTGCAAAGTATATGAGGATTCGGTTAAAGCACCATCTACTGTTATCCATTCTGTGTCATCGTGCTTCTTGTACTGGAACTTCCAATTCGATTCTGTGCCACCTGCTGTCCAGCTGAACGCCAGATAATGCTTTCCTGCTAAAGTAAATTCTAAATTAGTTGGCTCAGTACAGCTTGGGATTTCCTCAACAGTAATGTTGTCAATCAATACTGCTCTGTATGCAACCGACCATGATGTTGTTGGCGCTTCAATAGCCTCAATCATAATGGCAATGTTGGTTCCAGTGCCATTGTATGAATCAAACGGTATGATGTATTGCTGATAACTATCGTTAACCGGACTTATGTCATCGCCCACTTGTACGAAGTTGTCGCCTTCCATGACACCGACTTTGAATGTGGCATCGTAACTTAATGACATCCTTCTTGCATACAACTTCAATCTCAAACTGTTGAGGTTCTCCATTGCAGGCATAATGGCGTATTGGTTTTGTGGGTCATAATCCGCATCACTATATGCGGTGCAATAGAACATCAGGTAGTTTGGATTGGATTGTGCGTAAGTAGTGCCATCAGTACGATTTATAGATGGATATACCATGTTGTTTTGATGGGTGCTGGTGTTGATATACTCCCAACAATTAGGTAACACACGGGCTGATGGTATAGTGTTTGATACCACTGTATAGTTGTCGAAGTTCTCAATGTAAGGAACTGGCATGTCCGCAGGGCAGTTGGTTCTGAATGCGCACACCTCTGAAGGCTGGCTTCCCTCTGGAGAACAGTCGGCCACAACATAGTATTGGTAGTTGGTGGCTGCTGTCAAGTTTTCCAATGTGTATGGGACTTCAGTGACATCCACTTCTGTATATGAGGTTTCCGACACCTTTTTATAATATACTTTCCAAGATGTTTCGCCGCTATATGAAGTCCAGTTCAAGACTGATGAGTTAGCCTGGTCTTCTGTTGCTGTCAGGTTGTCTGGTGCCAAGCATCCAGGGGCTTCTGTCACACGGATGGTGTAATCTTGGAAACATGCCCATGTTCCTACATAGCATGGATCTGGAGCTTCTGTCGATGTGCCGGCTATATAAGCGTCAAAATCACTGTCCGCACCGCCGATACGCATACGGTAGTCACCGATAGCTTGTGTGGCTGAAATGTGGATAGATGCGTTGAGCGTTGTCGGGTTGGAGCTGGCACTCTGGCCTTTATACATTATCTCGTCATCTTCTAATGTGAGGTTGTTATTCCAGTCAACCCAGATTATTGTGCCGTATGTGTAACCTGTTGCGTATGTTATTGCGACAGATGATGTGACACCGGCTTTCATTGTGCCAACTTGGTTGCTGTAGTCGTGATATGTCTCTTTTGGCGTGTCGTTGTTGACGATCATCTCATCGGTGCCGAAAGTAACATTTGTTATACCATTGCCGTCGACACTGCTTGAGTTAGGCACACAATATCCGATAGATGCTTTCACAGGGCCCGCCCAAGGGCTGTGGATGTCCGTGCCGCAGTGTGAACGTACCCAGAAATAATGGTCGCCATTGGCCAAATCAGTCATCTGATATGACTTGGCTGTGAGCTCTGTAGCAATCATGTTGTCAGTCGGATCAGCGGTAGCTGAGGTAGAGTAGGCTACATCCCATTCTTCGGCTGCGCTTTCCCATGTGAATGTAGCCGTTCTTACGTCTGTCGTCACAGCGAGCTGGTATGCCGGCATACATTCAGGAGCTTCGAGCACGCGTAGCGTATAATCCTGGAAACATGCCCAGTTTCCGTCATAACATGGATCTGGAGATACTGTTGACGTGCCATTTATATAATGGTCAAAAGCACTGTCTGCACCGCCGATACGCATACGATAGTCGCCAAGTGCCTGAGTGATAGGAAGTTGTATGATGGCTTCCAATGTGGTTGGGTTAGCATTAGTGCTGGTGCCTGTATAAACTATTTCCTCTTCTTCAAATGAAGCGTTGCCGTTCAGGTCAACCCAAATAATTGTACCGTATGTGAAACCTGTGCTATAGGTTATGGCGACAGTGGCTTCTACACCTTGGTATACTGCGCCGACAAGGTCGTGATAGTCGGTATATGTGGCTTTAGGTGTATCGTTGTTAACGACAATGCCTCCAATGCCGAATGAAACATGTGAAATGCCGTCTCCATCAACATTGGATGGGGCGGGGTAGCAGTAGTCTATATTCACTGAAACTGGCCCCGTCCATTCACTTTGTTCTGTTGTGCTGCAAAATGATCTTACCCAAAAATAATGATTGCCTATGGCCAAATCATTCATGCTGTATGTAAGAGTGTTGACCAATGCCACAATATTGTCATTAGGATTGGCGTCAGGGTCTGTGGAGTATGCCACCTGCCATTGCGAGGCGTTGCTTAACCATGTTATTGTAGCGTCTCTGTTAGTAGCTGTACCTTCAAGGGCGATTGGCGTAATACAGTCAGTTCCTTCGAAATAGCTGATGGTGACTTTTGGCAAGAAACCTGTTCTGGCAGTGGTAGTGCCATAAGTATATATGCCAGAGCCTGTCGGCTTTGTCTCATCGCCGTACCATTTGGTGTTTTTTGGAGCATTGTCTGATCCTGCGCTGTCCTGCATAAATCCAACTAACAGGTTTCTGTTGCTGTAAGGGAATGGTGAATCAAACATTATGTCTAACTTGCCATGATAAATATGAACAGTACCTGTGTAAACTTCGGTCAATGTGGTCCAGTCGGTAAACACGGTAAGTGTCGTGGAATCTACTTCTTTGACATATACTTTAAACTCAGCATCGCCATAATTGAGTTCGTTTTCAGTGTTATAAAACGTAAGCTTGGAAATACTTCCGCCTTGCATAGTGTAAATATCGGTCGCAGGTATAATAAACTGACTTGCGATGTTACTGTTCGTATGAATATTACGGAAGAAAGGCACGTATGAATTTTGTCCGGTATTGCCAGCTGGCTCATACAAGCTTAACGAGAAAGCATCTGTTGGAATAAATGTTCCAACGTCGCTCCATCTGCTTGAGTTGTATTCGTCGTAATATGCTTTCACGCGGGCGAAATACTTCGTTTCCGGGGTCAGATTGGTGGCATCATATGATATTACAGGTGCATCAGTGGTGTCGAATCCCGATGTGATCTCCGTATAGCTTCCGCCGCTAAAATCTGCATCAGTACCATACTGGAGAATCCAGTTCGTGGCTATGCCGTTTTCTGTCCAACTAAGTGTGGCAATTGTTCCATCTCCGTCTGTCAGAGTGGCTTCTGGAACTGAAGGAATAGGTGTCTCGTAGAAGGTGATTTGTATGTTGGGCAGCTTCTGATTTTGGTGGCCCACCAATGTCTCTGTAAGTGGGTCGTAAGGCTCAGTCCTCTCGGTGTCATACTCAGTGCTGTTATACAAAACACTGTTGTTTTTGGTAATATGACGCCAACTGTAATTAGGCGAGGTTTTGCCACCTCCTGTTTTGTTGACGGCGATAAGCAGATGCTTGTCAGGGTCGTATGAGAAAGGAGTCGTGAGCACTATCTCTGTAAATCCATCAATAGGTGTTATGGTGCCTTCGTATACGATGTCAGCTGTCGTCACTGGCTCATAGTCAGTCGATGGGAATGTCTCATAATCGACATTTTTCATGTACACAGTAATGTCGAAGGTTTTGTTCTGTGCTTTGTAATGCTCAAATGCAATACTCGTGACTGTGTTTGAGAGTGGATTCCCTGCAGCAATGTCTTCCTTGGAGTAGATCATCTGTGCATAACCGTAATCGTATCGGATGTTGATAGGTACACTGTATGTAGTACTGGTACCATGTCCGATTTGAATTGTCTGTCCTGTTGCTGCCCACGGAGTTGCCATTATCATGAACAACAACAATAATTGTAAAAGTTTTTTAACCATGTTAAAATTAAGTTTAATTATTTTGATATTTTAATTACTCAAAAATAAGAACTAAAAAAATCGCGCAAAATTACGACATTTTTTTGACATGACAAAATATTTAAAAAAAAATCAGTTAGCCGATTTTATCAATGCCGGCTAACTGATTGATTATAAATCAGTAAATGATAAACTGTAAATTATTTCTTTACAAAGCGTCTGCTCTGTGTCATGCCTTCGCTTTCCAACTTGATGACATAAACACCTGCAGGAAGCTCGCTCACGTTGACTTCAAACGATTTCTCGCCGACAGGGGCGTTCATGATCATTGCGCCTGCCACATTGTAGATGCTGTATTGGTTTACAGTGACTTCGCCTTCAACCACGACTTTGTCGCTGGCCGGGTTAGGATAAATTGCAAACGTGTTGGCGTTGCTCTCATTCACGCCGTCAAACTCTCTGCGGAGAAGGATGTCGTCAACATTGACCATGAACTGGTTAGAGCAGTTGAAGTGTACGATGGCCACATAGATGTCCTGTCCCTGGTAGTCTCTCAGGTCGATCTCATATTCATACCATGCTCCGACCTCTTTGGCTGTCATCGTGACCTCCCAGATGATGGTGAATGCGTCGGCATTGTCGCCTTCAGTTGTTGAAACCGCCACGCCGATATGTTCTGCAGGATGTGAGGCGTCTTGGACATTAGCCTTGAAGACAACTTGTTCGCAGTCCAATTTATAAGGTGTCACCATGTAATTCTCAGGATACAGCGGAACCTCTGAGAGATCGACTGATGCTGATGTCGCGCTGTATGGGTTGTCAGGGCTGCTCCAGTTCTGGCGCATCTCCCAGTTGTATCCGTCGCCGTCAGCGTCGATGAGGTTCAGATGCATGATGCCGTCGTTGAAGTCGAAGAGGATGTCGCCCGCTGGTGGTGTCGGTGGAGCCGGTGTATACTCGCCTAAAGCATAGATGCCGATGAGGTTAGGGCTCTTGTCGACATCGCCAAAGAAATACTGTGTGCCGTCGACTATGCCGATGTAGGCGCCGCCTGCGCTGCAAGCTGCACCCCAGCCCGGGCATACCGAGAAGTCGAAGATGTAGTTAGGTGTCATGCTGTCAGCCTCGATAGAATAGTCGAACACATGGGCAGTGAAGCCTTCCACAGCGAACAGATAGAGGTGGGCTGCACCGTTTTCATCGGTGAAGTAACCTGTGCCGTGTACTGTGTGACCGCCAAGGTTGTGCGGCGAGGCAGTCTTGAGCACCTGACCGTTGCGGCTCACGAGCTTGAGGTCGAGGTGGAGGTTGCCGGTGCTGCCAGTGGCTCTCTCACCGACCCAGAAAGCGTCGTAAACAGGGTCGTAGGTGCATGTGCCGAGCTCGTTGAATGAGGTGACGATGTTGTTGCTGCTGACAACTGTCTTGTTGTGCAGGTCAACACATTTAATGGTGCCTGAGTGGGCATCGCAACCATAAAAATATGTGCCATCATAGGTCATGTCGCGAAGAAAATTGTCTTCTTTCGTGAAACCAGGGATGTCAAACTCGTCGATAAGGTTGCCCGCCAAGTCGTATTTGTAGAACATGGAAAGCACTGTTGATGACTTGCCCCATGCGGCAGTGTAAATAAATTCGCCGTCAAAAACCACTGCGTGCTGGCGGCCTGTTGAACATGAGAACGATGTGACGTAATCCCACATGTCCTTAGGGTTGTCTTGCGCATTCGTCGCAAACGGTGCCATGAGCACCATAATAAATGCAATAAGTAATGATTTTTTCATAAATGTTTTAATTTAATAACCGATTATAATTTGCCGCTGCAAAATTACAAAAAAAATCTATACACAGACATAACTTTTTTAAAAATAAAAATTCAACTTTTTAACTTTTTTCTTTGAAAATTCATAATTCTGTTGTATTTTTGCATGATTTTTTCTGACATCTAAAAACTTTTAAGATTATGATGACTTTACCCGACACTTATTCCCAAGATGAAAAAATAGAACTCGAACGGCAGTTCGATGAGCTTCTGCGATGTTGGAAATCAAGGAAAAACGAGCAGGATGTGGGTCTCGTGACAGAGGCATTTCTGCTTGCGGCCAACGCTCATAAGAACCAACGCCGCCGCTCGGGCGAACCATATATGTATCATCCACTCGCGGTGGCTACGATCATCGCCAGCGAGATGGGCGTGGGACGTACATCCATAATATGCGCATTGCTGCATGATGTGGTGGAAGACACCGAATATACCTTGGATTATATAAGCGAGCATTTCGGTGAGAAGGTGGCTAAAATAGTCGACGGCGTGACAAAACTCACCAACGAGGACCTTGATATGGGCGTTCACAGCCCGCAAGCCGAGACATTCCGTAAGGTCATCATGAGCATGTCGGTTGACATCCGTGTGATTTTGGTGAAACTCGCCGACCGATTGCACAATATGCGCACCCTGAGCTCGATGCCCCATCACAAACAGCTCAAGATAGCCTCCGAGACAACCCAGATATACGCCCCGATAGCATACCGCCTTGGCCTTTATCGGGTGAAAATCGAACTCGACGACCTCTGTCTGAAATATATCAACCCATCCGTGTATGAATCGGTGCAAAAACAGCTTGAAGGAGTTAGGGAAAAGAAAATCAATGAGTTAGAAGAGTTTTTGACTCCTGTCAGAGAGGAGCTTGAGCGACGTGGCATTAAAGTGCGTACCAAAGTCATCGAACGAAATGTGAGCTCGGTGTGGGAACGTATGGTGAAATTCGGCATGTCGCTCGAAGAAGTCTACGACGTCTATGTGGTCCGTATCATCATCGACTGCCCTAATCCGGAAGACGAGAAGATACAGTGTTGGGAGACATTCGCCGTCTTCACGAAATACTATTACCCCGACAACAAGAAAATGCGTGACTGGGTCTCATTCCCAAAGACCAACGGCTACTCCTCGATACACGCCGTCTTCATGAACAAAAAAGGCAACTGGGTCGAGACACAGATACGCACCGAACGCATGGACGAGACTGCCGAAAACGGTTTCGCCGCCTATTGGAAATACCGCGACCAGAACTCCAACGCCGAGTCGGGCCTGGATTTATGGATGAAAGTGGTCCGTAACCTCGTGCAACAAGCCGACGAAAACCATGCGTCAGCCATTGAGTTTATTGACAGTTTCAAACTCGACCTCTTTAACGACGAGATATTCGTCTTCACCCCGAAAGGTGACAAGATAACGTTGCCGAAAGGCTCCACAGTGCTTGATTTCGCATATAATATCCATACCGACCTTGGCAACCATTGTGTGGGAGCGAACATCAACAGGAAGCTGTCACCTATTCATACAGAGCTTAAGATGGGCGACCAGGTGGAGATAATCACATCGGAATACCAGGAACCACAAGAGAAATGGTTCGAATATCTGGCTACCTCGAGTGCGAAATCACGACTGAAAAACGGTATCAAAGATTATCGTAAGTTATTCAAAGACAAGGGTAAAACGATGCTTAAAGAGTATTTCGACAACGCAAAGATCGATTTCAGCAAACAGAATCGCAACACCCTCGCCGAGAAATTCAACCTTGCGAACCGCAACGACCTTTATTACATGGTCGCCACAAACAAAATCGGTCAGCAGGATGTCGAAAGCGTCATGAAAAAAGACGCAGCCAGCTGGTCGGAATATCTGGTGAAATATCTGACACTCGGTATCGTGAGACCGTCGTCGGAAAGGAAAAACGACAAAGCCGAAGAAAAACCTGAGGAAAACAACGTGTCAGGCTATGTCATCTCTACCTGCTGCAACCCGATACCGGGCGACGACGTGGTGGCGATACAGTTGCCAGGCCAGCCTATCCAGATACATCATCCCGACTGCGTCGAGGCTCAGAAACTTATGTCGCGCTTCGGTGAGAGCATAGTGAAAGCCCGACTTCAGTTTGGCGACGACTTTGCATTCTTAGCGACACTTAAGATATTGGCAGTCAATAAGATGGGACTCGGAGCCAGCCTCTTCGACATCATCACCAACCAGGAGAAACTCGACATGCAGGCAATGGAGATGAAAATCGAAGGCGGCATGGTGGTGGCAATCGTCTCTGTTTATGTCAACAACCTCAAAACCCTTGAAAATCTTATAGATAAGATCAAAAAACTCGAGCTTGTAAAAAAAGTTGAGCGAGTAGGAAAAAGAAGCTAAAAAATTTGTAACTTTGTACGCTAAAAAATACGTACAATTATGTCAAAATTGGATTTGCTTCTCGGATTGCAGTGGGGCGACGAAGGAAAAGGAAAGGTCGTGGATGCCCTCACTCCAAAATATGATATGGTATGCCGTTTCCAGGGCGGCCCTAACGCCGGTCACACTATAGAGTTCGACGGCAAGAAGTTCGTGCTTCACACCATCCCATCAGGAGCTTTTAACGAAAAATGTGTCAACGTGATAGGCAACGGCGTCATCATCGATGCCAAGATTCTGAAAGACGAAATCGACGGACTCGCAGCCGCCGGCATCGACCTCACCCAACGCCTCATGATTTCAAACAAGGCACATCTGATTCTTCCAACACATAGGGTCTTGGATGCCGCCAACGAGAAAGCTCTCGGCAAGATGAAGATCGGCTCCACCCTGAAAGGTATCGGACCAACATACACCGACAAGACTGCCCGCCGCGGGCTGCGCATCGGCGACATCATGATGAGCGACTTCAAACAGCGCTACGAGAATATCAAAGCCAGACATTATCAACAGATTAAAGATTTGGATTTCGATATCGACGAGGTGCGCCTCGATGGCATGAACTTCACTGATTATGAGAAGGTTTGGTTTGACGCAATCGGCTTTTTGAAGAAGTTCCAGTTCGTCGAAAGTGAATACCTTATTAATAAATATCTCGACGAGGGCAAGAGCGTCCTCGCTGAAGGCGCTCAGGGCTCAATGCTCGATGTCGACTTCGGAAGTTATCCTTTCGTGACATCATCGTCGGTCATCGCAGCTGGCGCATGCTCCGGACTGGGTGTGGCTCCTGGCAAGATCGGTAAGGTTTACGGCATATTCAAGGCATACTGCACACGCGTCGGTACTGGCCCGTTCCCGACAGAGCTGTTCGACGAGACAGGCGAGATGCTTCGTGCCAACGGCCATGAATTTGGCGCCACCACAGGCCGCCCGCGCCGTACAGGCTGGCTCGACATCCCTGCTTTGAAATATGCCTGCATGTTGAGCGGAGTCACCGACCTCATGATGATGAAGTCCGACGTGATGGATGACCTCAAAGAGATAAAAGTCTGCATAGGTTACGAATACAAAGGCAAAGTGATTGATTATCTGCCTTATGACGCCTGCACCGAGACGATGAAACCCGTCTATACAACAATTCCGGGCTGGAACCAGAAAATAGACGGCAACATCCCACAGGCTTTAGAAGATTACATAAAATTCATAGAGGAAAAAGTGGGCGTCCCGATTAAATTTGTGTCGTACAGCCCCGACAGAAACGCAAACATATTAAGATAGACGTTAGTCTTTAGTCTTTAGTCGTTAGACCTTCTCTACTAAAGACTAAAAACTAAAGACTAAAAACTAAAGACTACAATGATTATTCTTGAAAAACCATACGTCTCAGCTCCATTGGTGGAGTATCTGGAGAAATCGCAAATAGCAGTCCTCCGTAACGAGATGTCAGAGCTTCTTGTAAAACAGGGACATCGTCTTAACTTGCTGAACGACAACGAGTTCGTTGCTCATTATCAGAAATCTGGGAAGCTTTATGCCGTGTCGGAAAACGCTCTCGTGTGGCTCTACCCGCATCTCGCAGGCTCAGAACTCATCGAGAAGGTGAAGATTGTGAAAGACAAGGCGGAGTTCCGTAAGATATGCGCCAAAATCTTTCCGGATTTCTATTATAAAGAAGTGGAAATGAAAGAGTTGCGCTCACTCAATCCTGATGAGCTGCCGTTGCCTCTGGTCATAAAACCGGCAGTCGGCTTCCTCAGCGTTGGCGTGTACATCGTCCGCAGCAAGGAGGAGTGGCAGAATGCACTCGACGATATCGACAAGAACTTCGCAAAACAATGTGCGGTGTTCCCTGAGACTGTGGTGAAGAGCGGCAAATTCGTGCTCGAAGACTTCATCCAAGGCGAGGAATACGCAGTCGACGCTTATTATGATAAAGATGGTAAGCCTAACATTATCAATATCTTCCATCATATCTTCAAGTCGGAGACCGACGTCAGCGACCGCCTCTATTGCATGAGCAAGGAGATTTTTGAGAAAAACTATGGCCCGTTCAACCAGTTCCTTATCGATCTGAACGGTGTGCTGAATCTTCGCAACTTCCCGATGCACGTGGAGTTCCGTGTGGATAAAAATTCTGGCAAGGCCATCCCGATTGAGGTCAACCCGCTGCGTTTCGCCGGCATGTGCCTGAACGACCTGACACGTCACACCTGCGGTCTGTTGCCAGTACAAGCGTTCTTCGAGGGCATACATCCCGACTATGCCACGATGTGGAACGGCATCGAAGACGATGTGTTCAGCTTTGTGGTGCTCGATAAACCATACGAGACCACTAAAGCCATTGATTTTGAGAAGATTAAGAGACGTTGGCATGGCGTTGTCGAGACCCGCGACATCATGAACCCTGCCATGAGCGTCTGGGGATTCCTGTTCGTGAAAACGGACAAAGACCATCGCAATGAACTGAATGAAATACTGAATTCTGATTTGACAGAATTTATTATTTAAACGCTCACAGATAACACGGGTAATCACAGATTTCCTTTCTGCGATTTTGCATGTAAACAAGCGATTTCACAGAATGATCTGTGGTATCGGCTCGCTTGCGAGCAAAATAATAATGGAAGGATAGTTTCTGTGTAAATCTGTGATATCTTTGAGAAAAAAATAAAAAAAGTTATGAAAAAACTTCTCCTGATCATAGCCGTTGCGCTACTTGCTGCATCGTGTTCAAACAATAAAGAACATGAAGCTTTGACATTTTTGAATGCTTCCATGCCATTGTGCGATGCATTCGATTATAGCCAAGATTATTATTTACAAAACATAAAAGCTTCTTTCAAGGCGAGAAAAGAGCTGCCTTGGGGCAAACGTGTCCCTGAGCGCGAGTTCAAGCATTTTGTGCTGCCGGTTCGCGTGAACAACGAGAATCTTGACGATTTCCGAATGGTATATTACGAGGAATTGCGCAACAGGGTAAAAGATTTGCCGATGTATGACGCTGTGTTGGAAGTTAACCACTGGTGCCATGAAAAGGTGAATTATAAAGGCTCGGATTCTCGAACCAGTGCTCCGATGGCGACAATCAAGACCTCATGGGGACGTTGTGGTGAGGAGTCGACATTGTTGGTGTCGGCTTTGCGTGCTGTATGTATCCCTGCCCGCCAGGTTTACGTGCCTCGTTGGGCACATTGCGATGACAACCACGCATGGGTGGAGGCTTGGGTCGACGGTCAATGGCACTTTCTGGGTGCCTGCGAGCCCGAACCAGTGCTTGACCTGGGTTGGTTCAACGCTCCAGCATCGCGCGCATTGCTCGTTCACACTCGCGTTTTAGGTGATTATGACGGTCCGGAGGAAGTCATCAGCAAAACACCATATTATACCGAGATTAACGTGGTTGACAACTATGCCGAGACAGCGAAATTGAACGTGAAAGTCATTGATAATGATGGGAATGCAGTGTCTGAAGCACGCGTCGACTTCAAGATATACAACTATTCAGAATATAACACCGTTGCTACAAAATATACTGATAATAAAGGATATACGTGGCTGACGGCAGGTCTGGGCACCATGATGGTTTATGCCTCGAAAGACGGCAAATTCGGATGGGAGGTGGTGACTGTTGGATCTGCGGATACCATCACAATAACTCTCTGTAAAGACGCAATGTATTGCACCTCAAATACCGTTGAATCGTATGATTATGATGTTATTCCTCCTGTGGAAAATGCACGGATTCCTGATGTTTCCGCTGAAATGCGAGCCGCTAACAACAACCGTCTTGCTGTAGAAGATTCAATCCGTAACGCATATATTGCCCAATGTGTCGCTGCACAAAACGAAGGCGATTACGACCGTGAAATCATTGAAAAAACATGGGGTAACTATCAGATAATCAAGGAATTCATCGATTATGCGAGAGCACAGGATAGGGAAGAGAATGCATACATTCTTCTTCACAACCTGACCGACAAGGATTTGCGTGATGTTTCAATGGATGTTTTGAAGGATTGTCTTGATAATGATATTCTAAATCCGCGCGTTTCAAACGAGATGTTGCGACCATTTGTAGCAGAGACGATGTGTACATCGTCTCTGCCAAATAATATTGAGGATTTAATCAAATGGGTTAACGACAGCATAACAGTCGACGATGTTTTTGCCGAGAGCAGAACGCCGATTTCTCCGGCTGGTGTACTACGCTCACGTGTCGCCGACTCGCATTCGCGCGATATTTTCTTCGTGGCATTGGCACGCTCCAAAGGCATCACATCACGCATCGACGCTGTTACGGGTAAAGTGCAATATTTTGATAATCAATGGATTGATGTGGAGTTCGCTGCTGTAGATGCAGATGATAATCCGTCACAGATGCCAGGAACATTGGTCATCGAATATCAAGGCGATGACGACCCTCGTTATTACACCCATTTCAGCATTAAGAAATTCAACGGCAACACCTTCGACCTTCTCGCATACGATGCCATGGACCCTGGAATGGATGTTGGAATGACACTGTCGCAGATGATGGCAAACGGCGGCATCACGCTTGACCCTGCTTATTATGCCTTGAGTTTCGGTCCGCGTCTCACTGATGGAAGCGTGCTTAACCGATTGATTTTCTTCTATATAGAAAGTGGTAAAACGACATATGTTAAAATGACGATGCGCCAGCCTTCCGTAGAGAAGGGAAGAACCGCGTCTGCTATAAAACCATCATCAGAAGGTTTGCGTATCGTCGCGTATTTGGACGGTGGAAGTGAGCCGACAACCCACGCCATGCAAGAGATATCAATCTTGAAGGAAAAATTTGAGAAACTGAAAGGGGAAATAACATTCTATTTCAAAGACGAAGAGGATTATAGCAATTTTAAATTGAAGAAATTCAATGAGTTACCTGATAATATCAACTATGAGATAAAAAGCGACATGCCTGCCGATAATCTCCCTGTTTTCAGGGTTACTGACGATAACAATGAAGTCGTGTTTGAATCAAAAGGGTATCAAATTGGACTGGCAGAACAAATTTTAAGGTGTTTCCCCACTTGACCCTGTTTTTGTGACGAAATTCCGGAATTTGTGACGAAATCAGATGCTTTTGTGACGAAATCAGGTGCTTTTGTGACGAAATCAGGTGCTTTTGTGACGAAATTAGGAGATGTTATCTCACAGAATTGCCATATATTCCCAAGAAAATATCTCTTAAAAGTGCCTGGTCGAGGTCTTTGTACATCTCAATCCATTTCATGTATTGCAGGAAATCGTTTTTCTGATTCTCGGTGTAATGGCTGGCATATTTGTTTGATTCACTGCGTAAATCGTTGGCAATGAAGTTGTTAGACATCGACATATATCCGGCGTTGATGCGCTCGTCCATCAGCTTGGCGATGTTGTTGAAGTAGTCGCCTGGAGTGCTGTCCATCCTTTGCAGGTCGGCTTCCGTCACAGGCTCGCAGATGTGGAAATGCACATGTCCCTTGGGTTGTATGATGCCAGTGATAATGCTGTTGAGGTCTTCTCCTGGTCGTTTTTCATATCGTCCGTTGACCTTAGTGGCATAAAGTTCAAGTGTTTTAAGCTTGTCGCATGACTCCCACTCGTATGAGACAGCTACTGGCACTATGTTCATATCCGCCAGTGATTTCACTTTATCGTCTCTGCGGCTCATCCAAAACATCTTGATAATGGCGGGGTCGGTGGCGTCGATGCCGTCTTTGGTGCGGCCGTTACGCTGTGCGATCCACACTGATTCCTTCTCCTCAGTGATGACATAGCGCATATACTCCGACATGTGCATCAGGTTGTTGTAAAACTCCATCCGGTTGCCGCCACGCTCTGTGCGAAACATCTTGTTGGCTTTGCCGAAGTCAACGACCATAGGGTGTTCCATGAGGTTGCTTCCAAAGGTGATCTGGCAGGTGTTGTGCCCTCCGGCGTTCAGAATATATTGCAGAAACATAGCGTCAAGCACGATGTCACGATGGTTAGAGACAAACAGATACGGCTTCTTCTCGCTGATGTTCTCCATTCCCGACCAGTCGAACAGTGTGGTGGTCTTTTTCAGCAAGATCTCGATGACTTCCTTTAAAAAACCGAGCTGTAACTCATTGATGTTCTTAATATTGCGGATTTTGTTGCGTAATATTTCCGGATCAACACCAGGCATCAGGAAGTTGGCGATTGATGGAATGAGCTCGCTGTCGGCGATGCGTTGCATGGCGGCAGGGAACTCCTCCGCATTGTAAGGTCGTATGTCGTCGAAATTAGCCATCATTTGTTTCTTAAGTCGATGAATTTTATTGGTTTACGGCTCTTTGCCGGATAGTTTATCTTCTGAATCTCCTCCACAGGATGCAATTCAATCTGCGGAGCTACCCTGATACGTGAGCGGAAGCTGTCTTTCAGCTCTTTCACAACATCAAAATCCGGTTGGTATTTCAAGCCTATTTTTACCACCACGTCATCGGTGCCGGCTTCGCTCTGTCTGACTTCAATCACATAATTTTCAACGTAATCGGTGTTGTCCAAAACGTCGTTTATCGCAGGTGGATACAGCGTTGTGCCTTTTAGTTTTATCATGTTGTTTTTACGGCCCACGAGAGGGGTGAGGCGGTATGAGTTCCGACCGCATTTGCATTGTTCCACTATCTTAGCTGCGATGTCACCCGTGCGGAAACGTAGCAGCGGCATGCCTTCCACGCCGAGTGTCGTCACCACTATCTCGCCTGGCTGGCCATCAGGAACAGGGAGTCCGTCTTCGCCTATGATTTCCACGATTATCAGCTCCGGATGCACGTGACCGCCCAGCCCGTACTCGCATTCCGAGAAAGTGGCACCCATCTCAGTCGACGAATAGGTGGCAAAAAGCTGCACGTCCCATTTCTCCTTGATCTTCCGGCCAAGGAGGTTGAGCTCGAAGTTCTGGTCACGCAGGCCTTCGCCAATGCCGATGATACGGCGGATGCTGCTGCTTTTATAGTCGATGTTATGCTCTTCGGCGTATTGGATGAGTTTCAATATGAACGACGGCACGCACATGATGGTGTCGGGCTTGATGCGACGGATGGTGTCCCACTGCAGTTCCGGGATACCGTTGCCGACTCGTATCACACTGGCACCAAGCTCGCGGAGACCAAGAAAATAAGCCAGTCCCGCCATGAAACGCTTGTCTAAGGTGGTCATCAGCTGGACTATGTTGCCAGGCTTAACACCAGCGCATTCAAACGACTTTTTCTCGTTGAAAGCCAGGCGCTGCAGGTCTTTCTCAGTGCATCCGAAGGTCACAGGGTCGCCGAGAGTGCCCGAGGTGGTGATATAATCGATGATTTTCGCCTTCGGACAGCATAAAAACTCATCGTTAAAGAGCTGCAAGTCTTTCTTCTCGGTGAACGGAATCTTCACCAAATCCTCGATATGACGGATTTTTTCAATGTTGATGCCGTAGCTCTTGAACATCCTCTGATAGTACGGTGAGTTATCTTTCAGATAAGCCAAAGCCTTATGAAGCAATTCTTCTTGAAATGCCTTTATCTCCTCAACTGATTTGTATTCTATGTCGTTGTTAATCATAATCTTACTATCTTAAAGCTCAATTTCTTCAAGCCATTTTAAAAACTCATTTTTCCATTGACGGCATTCGTTCGTGCCTTTCGTTTCGCTTGCGCCAAAGCCATGGCCGCCCGTCTTATACTGAATATATTTATGTTCAATGTTTTTATTTGTCAATGCTTCGTCAAGAAGTATAGAGTTATGATAATCAACCACTTGGTCGTCGACGCAGTTGACTAAAAACACTGGTGGACAATTGTCGGGTATGTGTTTTTCCAACGATAATGAGTCACACATAATCTGGTTGCCTTTTCTTTTTTCGCCAAGAAGGGCACGGCGTGAACGATAATGGACGTATGGCTCGTTCATCGTCACTACGGGGTAAATAGGAGCTACAAAAGCAGGCGGATTTTTGTCTTTGCCAGCGAAACAGGCAGTCGACATCGCAAGGTGTCCACCAGCCGAAAACCCCATGATTCCCAATCTGTTAGGGTCTATTGCATACTCATCGGATTTTTGTCTTACATATTCGAGAGCACGTTGCGCATCGTCAAGCATGTCGGGATACTGTTTCCCATTGAAAATTCTTCTGTAATGTAATAAGAAAGCTGGAAAACCTGCCACCCTATAGCGCAAAACGAAGGCGGAAATGCCGTTTTCATTGAGCCAACGGGCAACGTCATCGCCTTCATTCACCTCGTCAAGCCAAAAGTAACTGCCTCCGGGACAGACGATCACTGCAGTCCCATCAGGGTTGTTTTCTGCCAAAAACGGTGTCAACGACACCTGCTTGCCATTATGCACATCCTGACCTTGCCACAAGTAGACTGCCTCTTGTGCGAAAAGCGTTCCGCCAAGTAAAAATAAAAGACTGAAAACAAAAAACTTTCTTAACATTATCTGCCTAAAATCTTCATCACTTCTTCTTTTGATAACTGATGGTATTTATGCTGCATGTCTGCAGAAAAATCAACCTGGAAATACTCCTCATCGTAAAACGACAGTTTGGAATTGGTGTTTGGAGTGCATTCCAGATAGACGATGTCTTCCAGTTTCAGATTTTTCGCCTCACATATCTGGTCGGCGAGTTTTTTGCCTGCATACGTCACCGATGTGCCAGGATTATCTTGATACAATTCCGTCACGATGACGTATGTTTTGCCGTCTATCTCTCTGATTTTCAGTCCACAAGATGATTCCATGTCCCATTCGCCTTTGAATAGGAAAATCTCATCATAATAATCTTTGGAAACCTTCATAATTCAAAAATAATTTTGTACGGACGCGGCGCGCCACGTCCCTCCATCATTGTACTCTTACGTTAACATTTCGTTTACTACGATCAACATCACGACCAAATGACTTGTTAATCAAACGTCTGTCGCGTGGACGATATGTGCCCTCTTCCATTTCGCGTAATGCCACGTTGCAGAACAATCTGAACATCTTCGATTCCTGTGTCTCGCTGGCGTAAAAGCTTTTCCAAGCATAGTCATATAGATCCTGCAGTTTTTCTGGCGACATGTTTTTCGGCTGATAAACCACCTGGCCTGCATTGTAATGATCCCAGTCGAAATCGAAGATTCTGCCTTGACGTAACAAATCGTCGTGACCTTTGGTATGCGGGAATGGTGCAAATATGGTGAACTCTGCCAGATCCAAATCGATCTCGCCAAGGAAGTCAATCAAGCGTTTGATGTCGTCTTCTGTCTGATTGTCAAGGCCAAAGAGTATGGTGCCTTCCACTCCGATGCCGTAGTCGTGGTAGCGTTTCACACGTTCCTTGATGTAATCCGATGTGTCGTAAACGGCCTGGTACACGTACCAAGCGCCTGCTTTTGATGCTAAATCGAGGATTTCGGGGTCGTCTTCAATGGTGTGGCTTATCCATTTTTTCTTCAGTGGGGCGATGGCTGTGAACAGCTCTTTCTCCCATTCTTTATTCTGCGCCAATGAGTTGTCGACTATAAACAGGCGGTTGTTGTCGATGCCGGCCATGTCTTCCACCACCTTGTCAATCGGACGTGGGCGGAATTTTCTGCCACCGAGATAGGAAACGGCGCATGGATAGCAGCTGAAACGGCAGCCTCGGCTTGCATGGAACAAATCCACCATCTGAACGCCTTTGTGGTTGTACAGCTCGCGCTTGTATAGGTCACGGCGGCATGGTCCCACCAAAGCGATATCAGGCTGGTTGCCCATGTAGTTGTAAATCTTCTTCAGACAGCCGTTCTTCCAGTCAATAATCACCTGCTCCGAGCGGCCTTCCGACTCACCGAGAAACACGCTGTCGACATGGTTTACCATCTCCTCGGCATGAAGCATGGTCGAGATGCCTCCCGCAATGACTTTCTTGCCTCTCTTGTGATATTCGTCGGCAATGGCCCAGCCACGTTTGACCTGAGTGGTGAGCATCATCGACAGAGCTACGAGGTCGCATTC
>JAEEGJ010006720.1_pt1 | contig 34081 bp, 19 predicted proteins | sample 8958761 | NCBI WGS metagenome assembly JAEEGJ01 (sample SAMN16246546, study PRJNA631951) | gut metagenome | biome: gut microbiome; feature: rumen; material: RS-attached | host: Bos | place: Iran: Karaj | collected 2018-10
TCAGAAGCAAGGTGTTGAAGTTGACCGCAAGTGCATTCTCGTTAAAGGCGACAACATTAAAGAACTTGGCAAGTATGTTGCCAAAATCAAACTCCACAAAGAGGTTGAGTTCGAGTTGCCGTTCGAGGTTGTTGCAGAATAATCTGAAACACAATTCGATAAATGAAAGCCGTTCCGTTTGGGACGGCTTTTTTGTTACCTTTTGAAAACACAGATTGAACTGATTTCCGCAAACAATTTTGATGTTGGCATTTTAGAATTTCGCTATTTTAGCGCCACAAATAGATAAACAACATTATGAAAAATGCATTATTAACTTGTTTCGTACTTTTAGTATCATCGTCTGTTTTTGCTCAAAATTCAAAAAATGATACTACTGAACAAGAACTGGGATGGATTTTTGAAGTTGCTCCAATTTTTGAAGATTCAGATTCCCATATAGATGATGTCAAGTTACGACATTTTATTCAAAAAAGTATAATTTATCCTCAATCTGCAATTGATGACTCTATTGAAGGAAAAGTATTTGTCAACTTCATTATAGATACAAGTTGTAATGTACAGAATGCGTACATTGAACGAGGTATACGAGATGATATTGATAAAGAAGCTTTAAGAGTTATAAATAGTATTAAATATAAAAGTCCGGCCAAATTCAATAGAAAGCCTATACCCTTCCATTATACAATTCCCGTCAATTTCATATTGCCAAAAGAATAACGAGGATCGCTATTTTCAACATAAAAAAAGCACCTTTCGGTGCTTTTTTCGTTATGCTGCTGTTTTTTTGCTTTTTTCAACTTTTTTATAACGTTGATGCATCTTTACAAAAACATCCTCCAACGCTTTCTTTATCCCTTTGATGGCCGACTCGCCACCTTTGCCCTTCTTGGCTTTCTCAAGTTTCTTTTCGAGTTTGCTTGCTTTCATCTGCGACTTGTGCAACTTGCGTTCGGCAATCTCCAACGACTCTTTGCTTCTCAGTTTGTCTTCTGCGGTTTTCATAACTCAAAAATTTAAAAGTTCAACAATCTCTCCTGAGACCTCGTTTCCTTTGGTTTCAGTTCTCTAAAGATATAGCATAAAAACCGAAAAAACACATTATTTCTTCAAATATTATTTTCGTATATTGCCGTGTTTTAAACATTTTGAAATGAAATTGAAAAGAACCATATCGGCGATTCTGTCAATATTGATTATAATCGCTTCATTATCAAACGTATCAGCACAAAAAGTCAAGGGCTATCTGTCCATCAAGGGCACCGTGAAAATCGAGCACGACAACTTCGCCGTGTCAAAAGTCAAGGTGTTTGTCGATGGCTCGCTCGACAAAATCTACGACGCCGACAAGACCGGACGCTTCAGTTTCAACATCGATTTGAACAAACAAGTGGTGCTTGAAATATGCCGCCAGGGCTTCTACAGCAAGCGGCTTGAGTTCAACACCAACGTGCCGGTTGAGGATGTGGGCATCTGGAACTACAAGTTCAGCATTGAGCTGCTGCCCGAGGTTGACGGTTTCGACGCCTCGATTCTGGACCAGCCCATCGGCAAGATAAAATTTGTGGAGAAGATTGGCGATTTCGACTACGACGAGGCCTACACCGCCGAGATGCAGAAGCGCCTGAAAGCGATGATGAAAGACTATGAGCAGAAGCGCCGGGCCACATTCGAGCGGCTGATTGCCGAAGCCGACGCCCAGTTCAGCCAGGCCAACTACGAAGAGGCGGTGGAACTCTACACCAAAGCCATCGATGTTGACCCTTACGACCCCTACCCCGACAACCAGATTTCGGCGATTAAGAAGATTCTGGCAAAGAACCAGAACAACGACAAGAACTACCAGAAGAACATTGCCATTGCCGACGAGTCGTTCAACACCCAGCAGTACACCAACGCGCAGATTTACTACAAGCGCGCCCTCACCTATAAAGATGACCAGTATCCGAAGGACCAGCTGCTGAAAATCGACCGCATTCTGGCTGAGCTGTCGGATGCCGACGCCGCGCTGGCCGCCAAGGAGAAGGCTTACCGCGACGCCATTGCCGAGGGCGACAAGAACTTTTCGGCCAAGAAGTACGAGGAGTCGCTGGCGCGCTTTAGCGAGGCGGCGTCCATCAAGCCTAACGAGCAGTACCCGAAAGACAAAATCACCGAGCTGAACGCCATCATTGCCAAACTCCGGAACGACGCAGCCAACCAAGCCGCCATTGACAAGGCATATGCCGAGGCAATTGCAAAAGCCGACAATCTGTATGGCCAGAACAATCTTGTTGACGCGCGCATCAACTATGTGAAAGCCAAAGAGATAAAACCGGCCGAGACTTATCCGCAAACACGAATCAACCTCATCGACAAGCAGCTGGCTGCCGACAAGGCCAACACCGAGAAGTACAACGGATTCATAAGCGTGGCCGACAACGCGTTTGCCAAACAAGATTACAACTCGGCCAAATCGGCATACCAGCAGGCCGCGGCGCTGAAACCTAACGAGGCCTATCCGAAGCAGCGGATTGCCGAAATCGACAACCTGCTGGCTCAACAGAAAGCCGACAAGGCCAACGAGGGCTACAACCGCTTCATTGCCCTGGCCGACGCGGCATTCAACAAAGAAGACTGGGCATCGGCAAAGAGCAACTACCAGCAGGCGCAAAGCTTCAAGCCAGAAGAGCAATATCCGGCTCAACGCCTTGCCGAGATTGACCGCCTGATTGCCGACCGCGCCGCCAAGCGGAAGCTGTACGACGCTGCTATTGCCAAAGCCGACAAACTCTACGACAAACGCAACTGGGAGGAGGCGAAATCGGCCTACAACGAGGCTTTGGCACTCTTCCCCGCCGAGGCCTACCCGCAAAGCCGCATAACCGACATCGACAGCCGGCTGCTGGCTATGAAGAGCGCCGAAGAGCAGAAACGCGCAATTGAAAAAGCTTACGCCGACGCCGTGCGCAAGGGCGACAGCCTGCTCAACCTGAAGCTGTATAACGAGGCCAAAAATTCATTCAATCAGGCACTTGCAGCAAAGGCAGCCGAGAAATACCCGAAACAGAAGATTGCCGAAATCGACAAGCTGCTGGCACAACAGAAACAAATTGACGACAAGTACATAAATCTCATTTCGTATGCCGACGACCAGTTTGCATCGGGCAAATACCCCGAGGCCCGCGGCAACTACGTAAGCGCTCTGCAGCTGAAGCCCGAAGAGACCTACCCGAAAGAGCGCATTGCCGAGATTGACAAACGTCTGGCCGAGCAAAAGATTGTGGCTGAGAAGATTGCAAAAGACAACGCACAGTATGACAACCTGATTGCCCAAGCCGACGCCAAGTTCAAAGCAGAGGACTTCACTCAGGCCAAGGCTCTCTACAGCCAGGCATCGGCGGTGAAGCCAAACGAGATGTACCCGAAGAACCAGATTGTGGAGATTGACAATATGATTGCCAAGGCCGCCGAACGCGACCGCAACTACAGTCAGGCTGTTGCAACCGCCGACGGTTACTTTAGAGAGAAGAAATACGCCGAGGCCATCAACGCCTACAACCAGGCTTTGAGCATAAAGCCAAACGAGGCTCACCCGAAGCAGAGGATTGCTGAGGCTCAGGCATTTATCAACGCCGAGAACCAGAAGCGCCAACAATATGCGGCACTTATCACACAAGCCGACTACCTGTTCGCGCAGAAAGACTACGCCAATGCGAAGCCGGTCTATCAGCAGGCTCTGCAACTGATGCCCAACGAGCAGCATCCGCAAACGCGCATCCAGCAGATTGACAGCTTCTTAGCCGAAGCCGCGCAACGCAAGGCCGAGCAGGAGAACCAGCTCCGCTCCTACAAGGCGAAAGTGGCTGAGGCCGACCGCGCATTCAACGCCCGCAACTACGACAACGCCATCGAGCTGTACAGCGCCGCCAAGACCATCAAGCCCGACGAAACTTACCCCGACCAACAGATTGCGCAAATCAGCGCCAACATAAAAGCCGAAAAAGAGCAAGAGCGTCTGGCAAAAATCGATGCTGACTATAAAAACGCTGTCGCCCAGGCAGATGCGGCATATAAGGCAAAAGACTATTCGGCAGCCATCGGTCTGTACCGTTCGGCATCGGCTATAAAAGCCACCGAAAAATATCCGAAAGACCAGATTGAGCTGTGCGAGAAGCTCATCCGCGATAGCAACGCCCAAGCGCAAGCCGAGGCCGAGCGCCAGCGCAAAGAGCAGTTGGCCGCAGCTCAAAGCTCATTCGATAACAAGAAAGACTTTGATGTGCCGACCGGCCAACGTAGCGACCACTTCCTCAACGAGCTGGCAAAACAGTATCCTGAGGGCATCACGGTTGAGAACTATGACAGCAAGGGCAAGAAGGTGAAACGTGTGATTGTGAACCGCGGAGGCCTTGCCCACGAGTACATTGAGGCAAAATACTCATACGGAACCTACTACTTCCGCGACGGACGAAGCATTTCGTCGCAGGTATTCTATAAAGAAACTAAATAATCAATAAGATGAAAAGCTTTAAACTCAGTATTGCCGTTTTGCTTGCCGCCGGACTGACGGTGACCAGTTGCGACAAAAAGACCAAAAACATCGAGGCGTTCACCGACATCGAATGGTATCTCGACTCAACGCTCGTTATCCACAACGACTCGGCCTTCTCGTACGCCGCCTACGACACTGTTCTTGAGCAGTTCTCGAAACCAACACTGATTCCGCTGCGCCTGACCGACTCGCTGATAACAATCTCGCGCTACAAATCGATTGGCTACTACGACGACAAGCACTCGTTCCACATCAAAGGCTGCGAATTGGACACTGACACAGTACGTTACGACATCAAATACATCAACAAGAGGCCGAAGCTGATTATCTACACCGACCCCTTCCCCATCATTCTTTCGACAAACAAAAGGCTTGAGATGGAGGAAACCAACAATTTTGTGCCAATCAAGTTCCAGATTTCCGATTTCTCGATAGGTGACCAGATTGACCGTTCGCTGCTCAAAACCGTGGGCGTTTACAACTACCCCAACTACACCATTGAGGATTGCGAGTATATCAATGACAAGAATCTCAGTTTCAAGATTATAGGCTACAACCACATCTTCTCAATCGACCGCCGCAAAATTGAGGACTACAAGATTAAGGAGGTGATGAGCGTGGTGTCGGAGAAACTGGGCAACACGCCCGAGTACCGGCCAATGCGCCAATGGACCAAGGACAGCGACTACGAATATGAGTTCTACCGCTGGTCGACAAACGGCGTCCACATTGACCTGACGCGGAGCAAATACATCGGCACCGACTCGTACAAGAAACTGCTGAACAATAAGAACTGGAACCTGTCGTACGACGACGTTGTTCTGCAAGCCATTCTTATTGAGACATTTAAGAACGGAAAACCTCACTCATCAATCATAAACTAATGAAAAAACTACTGCTGACACTGCCCTTCTGTGCCGCATTGTCCTGCACCAGCGACAACATTCAGGAATCGAACATCAATATGCTTGCCGCCGGCAAATGGTTTCTGAGCGGGGTTATCACCGATTTCACCATAAGCGAGACAGGCGACACTAAGCAAATCAACATTTTCGACCTGGATGTCTGCCCCGAGTGTCTGAAAGACGACGAGATTGAAATATCGAGCAACGGCGGCTACGAGATTTCGCTTGGCGAGGAGCGCTGCGACAACGATACGCAGATTTTCAAATTCCCGCACAACGGAACGTGGCGGTTCACTGCCGACGAGTCGGACATTGTTTTGAACCCGGGCACGGCCGATTCCATAATGATGAATATCACCACATTAACTGAAACGGAGCTGCAACTCACCTACTACGACACCATTCCGCAGCTGCTCTTCAAGAACGATTCGGCCATTCATCCGATAACCATTCTTTACCGACACTAACCGATTGACACAAACTGCAATATGAAGTTCAGCAGATTCATTCTGAAACTTTTCGGCTGGCGCATTATCGACAAAGCCCCAACCGACAAGAAATTCGTGGTCATTGCTCTCCCGCACACAAGTATGATGGATTTTGTCTGGGGCAAGCTGATTTTTGCGGCGTCCGGATTCTCGCCAAAGATTTTCATCAAAAAAGAGATGTTCTTCTTTCCTGTCGGATTGTTGCTCAAGGCTTTAGGCGCGGTGCCAATCAACCGCAGCCGCTCCACGGGAATGGTTGAGCAGGTTATCGCCTATTTCAACAAACACGATGAGTTCTGCGTCTGCATCACCCCCGAGGGAACGCGCAAGCTCACCAACAAGCTGAAACGCGGGTTCTATTTCATTGCAAAACAGGCTAATGTGCCAATCTTTTTGAGCGTTCTCGACTACAAAAACAAAACCGGACTCATTGGTGAGCGTTTTATGCCAACAGGCGACATTGAGGCCGATATGGAATACATTCACCAATATTACGTGGCGCACAACCCAACGGCCAGGCACCCCAAGCAATTCACAACCGACTGCGTCCGCGTATGACCGACCTGCTGAATATTGCCTACGTCCAGCCCGACATCAAATGGCACGACATTGAAGGCAATCTGCGCCAATACGACACTATGCTCGACGGCATTTCAGATGCCGACCTGATTGTGCTGCCCGAAATGTTTGCCACCGGATTCACAAACCAGCTCGACGGCACCGCCCAGACAATGGACGGGCACCTTGTAGATTGGATGCTACGGAAAGCCGCCGCTAAAAACGCCGCCGTGGCCGGAAGCCAGATAATAAACGACGGCGCAAACCACTACAACCGGCTGATTGTGGCTATGCCCGACGGCCACGTGGAATGGTACGACAAACGCCACTTGTTCCGTATGGGATGCGAGAACGAGACACTCAGTCCCGGGAAAGAGCTGAAAATCATTAGCTTCAGAGGATGGCGCATTCGGTTGGCCGTCTGCTACGACCTGCGCTTTCCTGTTTGGTTGCGCAACACCGGCAATAACTACGACATTCTGCTCTGCGTTGCCAACTGGCCCACAGCGCGGCACAGCATTTTTGAGACACTGCTGCGCGCCCGCGCCATTGAAAACCAATGCTATGTGGTGGGCGTGAACCGCGTGGGAACCGACGGCCTCGGCATCGACTATTCGGGTGGCAGCTCCGTCATCGACATCTACGGCGGCGTGATGAGCCGGCTGCCGGAAAACACCATCGGCATTGGCCGGGCGACAGTCTCACTCAGCAAACTGAACGCTTTCCGCGAAAAATTTCCAACAATTTTAGATGCTGACGGGTTTGAGATTGATATATAGGGTGCTGGGTGTTAGGTGTTGGGTGTTGGTGTTAGGTGTTGGTTATTAATACTGCATCGGGATTAATCGGGAAACAAAAAAAGGCGTGTCGCCACGCCTTTTATGCTAATCAATTGTTTTTAATTCAATCGTCTTCCTCAACCGTAACGTTCATCATCTTTCGCAGATTGATGAGCGCATAACGCATCCGGCCGAGAGCCGTGTTGATGCTGACGCCCGTCAAGTCGGCTATCTCTTTGAAACTCATATCGTAAACGTAACGATATTTGACAATGGCGCACTGCTCGGGCGGCAGTTTGGCAATCATCTGTTTCAAATCGGCGTGCGACTGCTTGGCAAGGCACTTGTCCTCGGCGCTCTCGTCGAAAATGCCGATGGTTTTGAAGATGGCCTTCTCCTCGTCATCGCCCGAAACGGTGGGCAGATGCTTGTCGCGACGGTAAAAGTCGATAATCAGGTTGTGGGCAATACGCAGCACCCAAGGGCAAAACCTGCCGTCGTCTTTGTAACTTCCGCCGTCGAGCGAGCGGATTACCTTGATGAATGTGTCCTGGAAAATGTCCTCGGCCAACTCGCGGTCTTTCACCACCATCATAATGTATGAAAAAACGCGGTTTTTGTATTTGTCAATCAAGACTTCCAGACATTCCGTCTTTCCGTCCATATACTGCCTAATCAACTCATAATCAGACTGACTATGTAGGTTCATAACTACCTCCTTTTTTGTTAATTCGAAGTAATTATTTCTCGATAAGCAGTTCCTCCTCTATTTGTTAGACATTGTTTTAACACGACAAATATATTAAAAAATGATTTGCGACACCTTTTCGGCGCTCTTTTTTGGATATAAGGCGCAAATCGAAGGGGTAAATGGACAGAAAAACGCGCCGTAAGCGTTTTTTTCGTTGACAAAACCGAAACCTTATTGCGGAAATCCGTAAACCGGACTAAAATATTTTTAGAAACAATCGTATTTGGTAATTTCGCACCGTCAAAAAAAGTTGCTATGCAGAACGAAGTAACAGTGCACGACAAAAGGTTCAGAATATCGGTCACGGCCGAAGAGATTCAGGCGCGAGTGGCCGCGATTGCACACCAGATGAACGCCGACCTTGCGGGGAAAGATGTTGTGTTTCTGGGCATTCTGAACGGCAGTTTCATTTTCGCCGCCGACCTTCTGCGCAGAATCGAGATGCCTTGCAAAATCAGCTTTGTGAAGTTCACGTCGTACGAGGGCGACCACTCAACAGGCAATGTCCGCGAGCTCATCGGCTTGAACGAGAACCTTAAAGGCAAAACCGTTGTTATTATTGAGGACATTGTGGACACCGGCAAGACAATGGTTGACCTGCTCGAATATCTGAAGCGTTTTGAACCGGCCGAGGTCCGCATCGCCACACTGATGTTCAAACCCGAAGCCTGCCGTAAAGATTTGAAAATCGACTACTTTGGATTCTCGATTCCGAACGATTTCATTGTGGGTTACGGGCTCGACTACGATGGTTTGGGCAGAAACCTGAAAGATATTTATAAGGTGGTATGATTATTGTATAGACTATAAGCGTTTTGAGAATAAGAAACGAATTGATAAAGTATAACAAATTGTAATACAATGTTTAATCTTGTAATTTTTGGCCCTCCGGGTTCGGGTAAAGGAACCCAATCAGAAAACATCATCAAGAAATACGGACTGAAGCACCTGTCGACAGGCGATATGCTTCGCGCCGAGAAAAGTTCCGGCTCTGAACTTGGCAACAAGATAAAAGAGCTTATCGACAACGGCAACCTGGTTCCCGATTGCCTTGTTGAGGAAATGGTGAAAAAGAATGTGGCAGAGGAAAAAGAGTCGGCAGGCTTCATCTTCGACGGTTTCCCGCGCACAAAAGAGCAGGCCGCCTGGCTCGACAATATGCTTGCCGAGCAGGGACAGAGCGTTACACAAATGCTTGCCCTCGACGTTGACGACAACGAACTCCGCACCCGCATCTTGGAGCGCGGTAAGGTATCGGGCCGCGCCGACGACCAGGACGAGAGCATCATCAACAACCGCATTGCCGTGTATCACAAACAGACTCAGCCGGTTATCGATTTCTATTCGGCTCAAGGCAAGTTTGTGTCGGTTGACGGCATCGGCTCGCTCGACGACGTGTTCGGCCGCATCAGCGATGCAATGGACAAAGCAATGCAGAACTGAAGAGAAGACTCTCAAGAGCACACAAAGCCCGCCGGTTGATTGCCGACGGGCTTTTTTATTGGCCTCCACACTCTCAGCGGACTGTCCGGCTCCTTCTGGAAACAAAAACCGCCGTGCGGCATTTGCTACACGGCGGTTTTGTTTTTCGGTCGGGCTGCGGCTATTCCACCACGAACTTGCTAACCGTCTGACCATTGTCGGTGAACACCTTTATGAGGTAAACCGATGGTTGCAGGTTCCAGTCGGTGGCATCGATTTGGTACGATGTGGATGCGGCAGTGTTGATGGTTCGGTCGATGAGCGACTGACCGCTCATATCGGCAACCACATAGCGGAACTTGCCTCCGCTGATACCGCTAACCGAGACTTTGATATTCTCACACTTGCCCGGATTCGGCACAATGCCCATCATCAGCTGCGGCTGGTTGGCGTCTTCGATAACCACAGCCACCCATTCTGACGCAACAGTTGTTGTTCCGTCAAAGTCGGTCTGATGCAGACGATAGTAGTGCGTACCAACCGACTGGTTGATGTGCAAGTAGCTGTAATCGGCCCCCTCGCCTGCTCCGCCTTGTGCGGCAACCTCGGCAACCATCTCCGTCACGCCATTGAACGTGTGCTCGATGGTGAAGTAGGCGTTGTTGTGCTCCGATGCGGTGCTCCAGTCGAGACGGACATCGTTGTTGGCGACCGCCTCAGCCGTGAACGAGAAAAGCTCGATGGGGAGAGGGTTGATTTCGTAGGCAGCCTTATTACCATAAGTAATATTTGTTTCGTTGGCTGCCGCCATAGGCTGAATTCCACCTCTTACCATACTGGCTCGCACCGACCTCATCGAGGAGGCTGTTGCCTTATAAGCAATATTTACCTTATTGCCCGATTTCACAGAACCTGCACCGTGACGTGTTCCTGCACTGGCTCCATTTCCAGCACTTTTCCATTTCCCTTCATCAAACACAGCAACACACAATTCCGAAGGTTCGATAATGCCACTAATTGAATCGACTCTCCAATAAAGCGTCACATACGGATTGGCACTACCCGAAGCTGTCTTAAACATTTTCCAATGCTCCATTATGCTGACATTTGTCACTAATGGGTCGAGAGAATTAATAGATGCCGGACGCGAACGCTGATAGTTCGCCACAAACGATATTGCGTTAGCTCCCCATTCTGAAATGCCAATTTCTCCCAACACGCCATTCTGTCCCAGAGGGAAAATAAAACCTTGAGAACCTTGTTTCTCCATTGGGCCGGTTACATACGAATTGAGACTTGCGCGAGAAGAAGTTGCATCCTTTTCCAATGTCAAACGAGCCGACTCTTTCGATTCAACAACACCTTTGGTCAATTCGAGGCGTTTTGAAATTTTTGTTGTATTCTGCAATTTTATCTGAGGCGTAGTAGCAGCGGAGCTGTTGTTAATCTGCAAAGTTGAAAGGCTTCTGTTCGGAGCAATGCTTATCCTTTGCTCCCCGCTTCCGTTCAATTCAATTGTGCTAGCACCCGCCAAATCGCCATTGGCGGTGACAGAAAAATCTTTGCCAACACTTATTCGCCGATTATTAGCACTAAGTACTGTATAATCGCCAACACTGAGCGAGCCCAATACTTTCACATCTGTAACCAATGTCTTTGTGAAAGTATTCTTCCTGCCGGCACTGCCACCCTCAAACACTATGCTGTAGCAAGAATCCAACTTCACCGACTGGTTGGCTGTACCACTTATACGCACTTCGGAGCCGGGTTCCGCTTCCACTATGGCCTCATTAGCCTCAACATCGCGCATAAAATAGATTTTTGCGTTTTGCCCGAGAATAAGTTTTCCGGTGCTCGGTATTGTAGCATTTCCGTGGACAGTCAATGTCTTGCCGGCCTCAACTTCAAGAATGCCTCCTTCGTCGATTGTCATATCATAGCAATGACCATCGGCTCTTACCACAGGATGATGCACAGCTGTACCATGCACTTTGATATTTGTGGTACTGCTTGGCGAGTACTTGCCCTCCCAGTTGGCTTTTGTTGTATATACATCGTTATCCGGATTTATTTTCCATTCTATTGTAGGATATGTGAATCCGAAAGTAATCATACCCGGGGCATCGATGCGTGTCGATGTTGTCACGTAGCCTTTCAACGTATCACTTACGTGCCCATCGAGATAATGGACGTTACTCAAAGATGTCTCGCCCTGACGTGTCCAGCGGTTAGCATTGTACAACACAACCGACGCAACCTCCAAATCCTGAAGTCCGCTGTAATTTCTGTTCATCCAATAGAGCGACACTTTCGGTGTGCCGGAACCCGAAGCACGCTCAAGTTTCCAGTATTCCTTGGTGCTAATTCGGTTCACATTGGTGGGCAAACTGTCTTGATAATTAGGTTTGACACTGTAGTAACTGGCCCGATAGACCGCAGAGGCCGACAAATCTGAGATTTCGATTGGCGCATAACGGTCGGAGCCGCCAATTGGGAACAAGAAGTCATTAGAGCCGCCCTTCTCAACAATTCCGTTAATGTAGGCCGTCTCGCCTCCACCGCTTAATGTCGCTGAATTGCCCAAATGAATTGGCTGCGACATACTGCCTTGCAAGATTCCCCGTTCGAGCGTCAACACGCCGTTAATGGTAAGCGGATAATTGGTGGTAAATGCCGGAGCCGCCGAGCTGTTGTTGAACATAACATTGGTGAATTGCTCCTCTTTGCCGATGGTTTGCCTGGTTGTTCCGCAGAAATACACAGTGCCGGTGCCACCGTTAAAATTATTTCTGTAATTGCCGCCGCCCGGCATTTTCCAATCGCCATAGCAACGGATATCGGCTGTATCCGCACTTACTGTTGTGCCTATGGTTATCGCCTTTCTTACCTTGATGTCAACATTGATGCTTTTTGTACCCGAACCAGTCAGTTCCAGATTATAGAATTCGAGTTCATCGGGCGAAGTTATTGTCTGGTTGCCCGAGCCGTTCAGCTTCACGGTACCGTCACCGTGGGCGAATGTGGCACCGCTTTCCTTAATAAAGTTTCCACGGACAACAAGTGTTCCCTGCTTGCAATCGACGGTTCCACCGCCTATTGTAAAGTTGTTCTCAACCACAAGCGATTCGCCCCTCTTCATCGAGAATGTTATGGTTGAGCCAGGCTTGTTCGAAACCGTGAAATTGTATAACGTATCGCCATTCATTGCAATATCGTAGCTTGAAGCAGATGTCCACTCAACTGTTGACGAGCCTCCGTGGACAAATTTTCCGGCATTCGACAACTGACCGCCAATTTTGATAGTGCTCAGATTGGTTCCGTCGGATGCTATGAGCTTGCCACCATCGGCAATCGACAATGCGTTACCTACATTCAGGTTCTTGCCGCCACCAATAGTCAGCATCGCTCCGCCGAATATTGTTATGCCTTTTGCCTCCCCGTTATCCCCAGAGTTAAGAACCGGATACACGCCTGAACCACCAGCCCCGCTGACATTGGGGATGAATACCAATGTTGCGTCGGATGGGACACCAGAGCCTCCGGCCATATCGTCCCAGTTACCCGTATTATCCCAACGGGTTCCGTTGGCGTCAATTCCTGCAATTACATTTCCGCCCTTCCAATACAATGTTGGCGATGTATATGACCAGGTGATGCCTCCCGACACTGCACCCGACTTGCCGGCCACAACATCATCATCTTCAAAATAGTAGCTTGCCACAACTCCAACAGCGTCTTCAAATTGGATTACACCCTGTGCTGATGCTCCCCTGCGCTTGGCATTGTATCGAGCCCCAGTGTTGAACGACACCCTCGAAATAGTAACAGTGTCATCGGCATTCTCCAAATTATTTTCGAGCCAGAGGTAACGTCCGCCAGCAGCACCGCCAACAAACTGGCCGTCCGACATATTGTTTGGCGCGGCGTCGATGTGCGAACCTGCCATCAGGTGCACTCCGTCGGCATTCACACGTTCAATCTTGTAATGTTTGGCCGAAATTGTGCCTCCATCGTTGATGTTAAATGCGTATGTGCCCGAGATGTTTTGTGAGGTGACAAGCACTTCATTGTTCTCGGCACCAATCATCGATATTTTACCGCCATCGTTAACCGCTATTGTTGCGTTGTTGCCAATTTTGAGCCGCGCATTACTCTGCAAATCGAGCGTTCCTGAAATATTCAGATAATCAACACCCGACCCGTCACCAGCATTGATGAAGTTGGCGCCAACACGGAGCGTGCCGTCGTTTACATCAAGATTATGGTTGACATACAATCCGTTAGTCAACAAAGTGTAAATGCCACTACCATCGATGCTGACATTGTAATACGAGTTGCTGCCGGGTTTGAATGTGTGAGTGCCTGTTCCTTTCAGACTTAATGTACCCGATTGAGCCAAAAATTTGCCCTTGTTCTCAAAACTGCCGCCAACTGTGAGTTTGTGGTTCGTTGTGGTAACATCAAATATTCCCTGTTCGATTGTGAAATCTCCGTCAACCGTCAGTGGGGCTTGAATCTGCACCGTACCGTTATTATTGATTACCAGATTCTTAAGATTATAAGTGCGGTTATTTATGGTCTTCACACCCACACCTTTTATCTCCACCGTTCCTTGAGTTGCTGTTACACTACCGGTATTTGCCACGTTCCAGTTACCATAAACCGATACTGTCTCATATTCGTGTGTGAATGACAGATTTCCTTTTATATCCATATCAGACATAATAACCAATGAATGGCCCAAATCTTCAGTTTCGCTTGGTATGTTTATGGTTAACGACGCGTTCCTTTCGATTGTGAGCTTCTTAGCCTTGGCCGAATCATGTGTTATTACCGGGAATTTTACGTTTATCAACCCACCAGCCAACGATGCCGGTATTACAACATTGTTCGATTCAGTTGGAATGTTGTGCGGGACTACACTACCGTTCAGTTTGGCAGTCCAGTTGTTCGGGTCAAACCAGTCTTGAGTGTTGGCACCCGCTGTCCAAACATACTCCACATCGCCAAGCCAGTTGATTAAGCCATAGGGGTCGTTCTCATACAATGCGCCAGCCATCATACCTGTTGAGTTGTAAACATCGATTTGTCCCGATGAGTTTTCGGCCTTCTTTATGTTGACTGCGCCGCCGCCGGGATTGTTGGGGAACGAGATATTCGAAATCTGCTTTCCAGTTCCTGTTCCGTGAAAGCTTTGGCTGTTCCTGAAATCGAGGCAAACGCCAGCCGAAACAACATTGCTGAAAATGCCGTTGCTGAAATTATCGTCTTGGTCGACAATTGCCCCGTTAAAGATTATCAGACCCTGTTTGGCCAAATACGAGAAATTATAGTATTGCGCGGCAATTGTGGCACCGCTTTCAACATTGAAATAGTAACGGCCCGTGTTGTTGGTCACCTGCGCATAATGCGTCACATCGCCAACAACCTCAAATCTGCCGCCCGCTTTGACAACAAGTGTGGAAGCATCGCCTATGCGCAGCACTCCCGACGGAGTGACCTCGTATTGCCCGTAGATGATGATATTGTCTGTTGAATTTCCCAACGTGGCCGTAAAGCCCTTCTGTTTGAAAATACCTCTCTGCAAAGTAAAGTTACCATATTCAGTGAAATTATCGCTCAATTGGAATACACAGTCATCCGTTCCACCATTGATAATCACATCGTTAAGAATCGAACCATTGGTTTGGATGTTGCAGGTGCCCGACTCACGATTAAACTCGTAGCATCCCGATTGCGCCACAATACCGTCGCTGCTCACCTGCATATCGCCGCCAATAAACACCTTGAAACCATTAGGACAGCTCATTTTTCCGCTTGTAACAGTAAGCGTGTTCCTGATTTCGAGGTTGGCGCCCGACGGAGAGAACGTCTGCCCCTCCTCCTTCTGCACAGCAATGTCATAGAACGGGTTCTCAACCGACACTCCCAAATATGCATATTGGGTACCACTGGTGCCGTTGAAAATCACACGCCCGGTTCCTGGCACAAATGTGCCCGAATATTGGTTATACCAATGCTGCCCGACAAATATGCTGTGGTTGTTGGCGCACAATGTTCCTCCATTGTCATAGAAATAAATATCCTTCAATATGTCAACATCGCCTTCAAGCCCTTTTTCTGTATCACTATTTAAGTATAGATATCCGTAATTAGCCTTGCGGATGGTTTGGTTCATCGGGCCACTGTAATACGATTTGCTTGTTCCGGTCACAGTGTAGTTGCCAAACTTCGGATAGTTGTTGGCTCCGCGCGCATAGATGTTTGAACTTGCCCCCATAGCAAATGTTCCGTTGGTTCCTGCGTCAGGACCGGTTATGTTATTTACCAACATATCGAGTGTGCACGAATATATCGTCAAGTCGCCCGTGAGCGTAACATCACCATTAATATATTTTGTGCTATTGGTCATCTGCAGATTGTGGAATTTGCCACCATATATATATTGTCCGTGATTGCCGCTAAACATCACGGTTCCGTCACCGGAATGACTGCCGAGTCCGTCCCAGTAATAACCGGTAAACGTATGAGTCAAACCGCCGTCGTTGAACGTCGCCCCAGCATCAATGAGCACGTTGCCTGCTATAGTTAAAGCTCCCGACTCAACGGCCAACTCGGCTGTACCCTCAACAATTATAGTCCGGTTGGTTCTTGTGGAATTATTGTATGTTGCCGAGAACGCATTTTTGAGTGTCTTTGTGCCTGAGTTCGAGAAACGCACACGACTGAATTTTCCGTTAGTGATAACCTGGTTGGTTCCGGCAAAATTCACAAAGCCCACAACTCTCTGTTTGAAATTTCCACTTCCGGCTATCTTATAATCACCATAAATGTTATAAACATAACTGTCCGCCGAGGGTTCAACCAAACCTTTATTGATTGTGAAATCACCTTTCACATTTATCGGCGACCCCGCTAACATATAGGTTGCTTCTCCGTTGAACTCGATATTGTTGAAGTCCGATTTGCGAGGATTTATCGAGACACTGCCACCCGGAGCGAGGAAACGCACCGTGCCGTTTTGTGGCACGAAATAGCCTTTGGTGGCAATGCTCCAATCGCCATAAACATCAATTATAGCGTCATCATCAACCGACAGCACGCCTCCATCCTGAACATCAACCGACCCGTGCACAGTGAGTGGCGTTGAAACCACTTCATCTATAGTCAGCGAACCGTTGGCAATAGTCAGATTCTTACATTCCGCATTGTTTCGATAAATAATTGGCGAATTGGCCGTTAATGGTATCATAACCGACAGTTCTGAGTTCGGCACTCGGTTTGGTGACCAGTTCCGGGGGTTAAACCAGTCGGAGTTGACCGCTCCGGTCCATACTATCTGGGTAATCGGCGGCCATTTTATCTTATGCGTGATTGGTGTTGTGTGATTGACGTCAGAATTTTTGAAACAGTATCGTTCGAAAGTCTGATAGCCCATATTGCCTGTGATGTTGCCGCCGAGTTTTATAGTGTCAGCCAGCGTTGTGTCGCGCTGAATATTGAAATGCGTACCAATCTTAGGTGTGCCGCCGTGGATAAACGACAGATTACGGATTGTATCAGCCACACTTTCGGCATTGATTGTTAAATAGACAAATGTATCTACCACAGTCACTTTATCGATAAGCGATGTGAAACTGTTGCCAGTAAACATATTCGACCAGTTGCCGTTCGACAAGTTGTTGGTTTCGTGAATGTTTGCGCCTCTTTCGATTACAAAACCTGTTGACGCCAAATACTGCACCTGATAGTAATTGGCGGCAATTGTGGCACCCGGCTTTATATCCACTTCTGTGCCAATACGTTCATGTCCCGAAACTCGACCAATAACGGCGTTTGATGTTGAAGTACCAATCATCGACAGTTTGCCTTCCACATTCAATTTTGTGTTACCGTCGTTGTGGTCGAACAGCAATGAAGAACCGGCATCAACATACAAATGACCGCCAGGCAGAACGTTGATGTACTCACCGGGCGGGCGGAACGGATAAACCGTCGGATTGGGGTCGTCATTACCTACAATCATATCGTTTCCGTTCAGTTTCACAGTCGCGTTTTCTCCGATTATCATACCGTCTTTCAGCAGCATACGATCTTGCAGACTATAAGTGCTTTCCGACTTGTCGGTTTTATTGAAAACAACAACATTGAACCACGATTCATTCGAGAGTATCGTTTTGCCATTATCGGCACCGGGTCCTGGCGATTCAAAATATACCGTGTCGGTCTGGCTTGTGAATGTTCCCTGGTTATTCCAACTGCCAGAAACATATACTGTCTTAGCCTCGCCTGCATTAGGGCCAACTGACAATGTTGTGCCGGAGTCGATTGTTACATTTTTCGCACGCAAATCTCCTTTCAATGTTTTTGTTCCCGAAGTAGAAATTTGAATGTCCTTACACTGCATTTCTGGCAGACTCTGGTTTCCTCCACGATTGAATACAAAATTCGAGTTTTCCGTAATCCACACGCTTGTGGCAGTTTTGTCAATCTGGGTGGAAGCAATCTTATGAGTGAAAGCACCCATATCGAGTTTGGAATTGGTGCCAAGCGTAAACAATCCGTTGTACACATTAATGCCATTACCATTAACAATGACAGTATCAGCGTTGTCCACAGCAAAACCATAGAATTGGTTATCGCTGCCCATATAAATGTTATGAGTAGTGTCGCCAGTAAATGTGAACAAATTTCCATAGTGATAGAATTTGCCCAAATTGGTAATATTCAATCCGCTGAACATAACCGGGTCGTTACAGCTGAAAGTGGAGTTCTCTCTGATGTTTATGTCACCTGTTATATATACGTTGGTCTCATTTATCTCTTTCGTTCCGATTCCCGATATTTCCAAATCATTTATATACAATTTGGTAAAGCTGCCTCCGGCCGTCACACTTTGGTCGCGTTCGCCTTCAAGATATAGTTTCGCAGTCGGCATATAATTACGCAAATCGTTGGAGGCGCCTTTCAAATGTAAGTTGAACCCGTTGTCAATCAGTTTTATATTATTCTGATTGACAGTAAAATTGTCACGCACGTATGTATCACCGGTAAGCACAACACTCCGCACTGCGGTGTTGTTCAGAACCACGCGCCCGTATTCGACACCTGCAAAAAGCTTCTGATTGGTGGCGCCCTCAAGATAAGTCACCGATGACTCATCAAGTGTATAAGTCGCAAAACCTGTTGGGAAAGCTACTCCCAAACTTGAATCTACCTCTGTATGAAGCTGGCAACTTGCCCCCATTGTGAACGATTTGCCAGCAGAAACGGTGTCCGGACAATTTATGGTATACCCGCGCATATAAAGCTGCGTCTCACTCAGGAAATCCATATTACCGGTTACCGTCCAATGATTATTGGCACCCAGATACCCCGTGCCGCGTTTGTAAACATTACAAAAATCAGTAATGTCGGCATCAACATTCCAAGAACCACCAACGTGGATAACCGTACCGTTGGCTCCCCATTTGATTTGCTTGCCTTTAGTGGCCATTCCAATTCCACCCGTGAGTGTGATTGTGTGATTATTCACATCAAGAATCGCAAGCGAGTCGTTTATTGTTATTGAGCCGGTTACAGTTATGTCGCCCTGCAATGTCTTGGTACTGACTTTTTTGCTATTGGGCTTGTATTCGTTGTAGAAATACAATCCGCTGTATGTGGTAGGGAATACTTTCTGGTCGGCAGAGTCGCGATAATAGACCGTACCTCCGCTCAAATCAATGCTGGCCATATTCTTGGCGAAATTGTCCACGCCATATATGTAGTATCCACCGCCATTCATTTGCAGCGTGCCGACATTTTCACCATCAATTCCACCATCACGTGTCACCACGATATTAGTTCCTGCGACAACTTCTATACTGCCTTTTATGTAAGCAATATCATAAAAATATTTCGAGCCAGAGCCTTGAATCGAAACGTTGTTAAATCTTGTTGGCCCATATCCCGCAGTTGTACTACCTATTGCCGCCGCAGTTCCGTTGAAAACAACTGAGCCACCGCCCGTCTGGTCAAATATGCCAGGATTGGCTGACTTGTTCAGCCAGTTGGTTGTTGTTGTTCCTGTCATATATATATTGTGCGCGCCAGCATTCACAGTCGCAGAATTATCCTCTATCTGGAATGTGTTAAATACCGACATATTATCCACAATGTTTTTTTGCGAAGCGTGTTGGAAATAAACACCCCAGAATCGACCACCGTGTATTTTCTGGATTTTTGAGTTGTCATTACCACAGAAATAAACCTTCGACTCCCGAATGTCGAACACTCCATTGCGCGGAATCCAGTCGCCACCCACTTTTATCGTCGCGTTATTGCCTATGAGTATTCCGCCGTTAAGAACAACACTATCCTTGACATTTATTGTTCCCAACATCGACAAACTACCAGGGCCACGGATAATCATCGTGCCTATGGTGTCGTTATCGGGAAATGTCAATTGATGAGTACCAACCGCCGAAGCGAAAACAACAGGTTGGCCATTCGGTCTATATTTACCTGCGCTTGTCCAAGCGCCACGGAGTATTAATGAATCCCGTTCCGCAACCTGCTCAAGTGTTGAATTTTGCAGCATATTCAATTTGCCGTTCATAATCAAACCGTAGGCTGATTTCCCATCAACACCCGCTATCCTTAACGTTACCTTTTCATCAATGGTCAGATTCTTAACAAAAGCCTGAGTATCAACTGTTACGGTATAAGGTGCGGTTGCCGCGGCGCCAGTTAATTGTGAATGGTCGAGAATGACAACGTCGTTCGCGCCCGGCACACTTTCCTTGTCCCAGTTGTGTTTGCTATTCCATCGTCCGTCACCCGCATTGCCAGTCCAATAATATCCGTCTATTGTTTGCCATTTAATGAATTCTTCGGAATTCTTATTATTCTGATACTGTTTCCCGTAAAATGTGCCATCATAATTTGTAAATGTGATTCTTCCTGTTCCCGAAGTCCGTTCAACATTATATGTCGGATATTTTTTGCCGCTCGCAATTCGTGCATTAAACACAATTGTGTCAACCGTAAGGCCTGTGCCTAAATCGATGCCTGAAAGTGTAAGCAAAGCGTTTCCTGTACCACCCGAGAATGAACCATTCTGCAAATGATTTTCGGCATCAATCGTTCCGCCCCTGATTTCTAGACCGTTGCCTTTCGTGCCCTCAATGCTGTAATGGTTGGCTGCAATCTTTCCCCCAAACTGTATCAATTCATAATACCATCCGACCGAAGCCGGTTGAATTTTAGCCGGCGAATCTTTATGGCCCAACAAATTCAGCGTTCCGTAGTTATGAATATACTTATTTTTATACATCGCCAACACAGCGGCTGAATCGATGGTCAACGTACCATTCGTGTTTATAATCACTTTTCCTTGGTCACTATTCATCCTGATTATGTGGTGATTAAGGCATAACTCGCCATTCCGGATATGCAGAAGACTATCCACCGCCGAACCATCCATAACGAAATCGTTCATAAGGTCGTATTTTCCACCTCCGCACACTTCTATCTGGCGCACAGTGGATGATGTTCCCGGGTCGAATAAGCAAGAACGCTCAGTACCGCCTAAATACAGTTTCGCATATTGGCTGTAATGAGAGTTCATCGAGAATGTTCCTCCAAGGTTTCGCAAGTTGCCACCAACAAACATATTATTCCAATAGGTATAGAAAATACCATTATTGATGGTTAAATCCTTCTTGATATAAATGTCATTTTGTTCTGATTTTATATCGTTCGCGGTTTTATAAATCGGATACAATCCTGTATAATTCGTTGGCTCCGACAAATTTACAACCACATTATAGAATGCCTTTCCCTGACGGCCCACACCATTAGCATTCAGTGAATCACCGGTATATTCCCAACTGTTGTTGCCGACAAATGTCACAGTACCCTCACGCGGTTCGAAATAACCGGTCTTCGTATGGTCAGGACTCCAGATATTGTTGTACCAATAGCTGTTGAGCGTGATATTGTAAGATGTGGCGCCATCGTCGTTACTAACATCGAGTCTGGCTAATGAGTCGATTTTCAACCAACCGGCAACGTTTATGTTACCGCCAAGCGATTTGGTACCTGTACCACTGAATGTCACATTATTGAATGTCGAACCGCTGATTTCCTGATTCGCACCATCAAAAATAATGTCCGATGAATGATTGAACGTTCCTGAGTTCCGCCAGTTACCCGACACATATAATTTGTAACCGCTTGTCACAATAGCATCATCGTCAATAATAACATCGCCGTCAATATCAAACGCGTTATCGTATGGCCGCTTAACCGCACTACCCGTAAACCGCATTTTCGGATAAATAATGCTTGGATTATAATTGCGGATAAGCTGCTCTGTTGTACTACTATTGAAATGCAGCATTGCATTGCCCGTATGCAACAGTTTACAAGTCTGATACATATACAGGTCGCCACCTATTGTTATTGTGTGGTCTTCAATATCAATATGACCTTTTTTGTTGGCTGTCATAAGATTGCCGCCAACCTTGACATCGGTAAGGAAACGGCAAGTGTCGTTCTCGTTCTTCTCAATGTAAATGTTATTGAACTGGTTATTGTTGACATTGTAAACCGCAATAGTCTGGGTGTTGCCAGTTCCACGCAAATAGAGGCTTCCCGCAAGCTGGTGGAATACTCCTCCGCCTGCATCAATGTTAACAAAATTACCATTAAGATATATTGTGCGATTATCGGCATTCACCTCGCATCCTGCGTGCAAAGTAAAGTTTCCGTTAATTGTCATAGTGCTTTTCAGAGTCTTGACATCGCCACCTTGCATCTCGACATTCGGGAGCGTTGTTTGTACAATTTCCTGAGGCCCGCTTCCATTAAAGAGAACTGTGGCTCCCGGATTGATATTCACTTTGGCATCTTCGAGCTGCCAGTTGCCCTCTATTTCAATTTGCGCATTCGCATTGTCCACAGTAAACACCGGAGTGTAGCCGTTATCTTCAATCCATCCCTGGATGACAATATGAGAGTTGTTCGGGTCAAGTCGTTTAACAGTATTGCCATACAAGTAAATATTGCCGTAAGTAACACCCGGAATTTTTTGTTCAACATCTGTGGCATCGAACTGAACAACACTGTTAGCATTCATATTAACACTGCCGAAAGTGTCCATCATATCCTCAAAATTGTTGGCACCGCTCGTTTTTATCCGGCAGTTGTTTCCCAACGAGAATGCGGAGTTCGGTCCTCCCGAAATATTATGGTTGTCAATGTCCAGAGCCAAGCATAGCACCTCATTGTCACTATTGTTTGACAACGACAATGTTCCGTTGACAGTAATGTCGCCTGTTATATATTTTGTTTGGGCGTATTCTGGATCATTGCTTATAAATTGCAGATTGTTAAACGTATAGGCACCCGCGCCCCGTTTGTAAATGTATTGCGAGCGATTGCCAGAGCATTGCATTATAAGGGTTCCTGTTGATGTAATGTTGGTCTCGCCGTTCATATTAGGGTCGTCAACAATACAGTTTTTAAGGATATGAGTATGGTTATCCATTTTGACATTCACCTCACCGTTTGTTGCCGGGTATACCTCCAAATTGTTCAAAATTGTGGTATTACCCATAAATGTTTTGGTTTTGTACTTAAGATACAGTCCTCCATAAGTTGTGGGGTATATATCCTGGTCAAATTCCGAGTCATATACAGCTTTACTTGTCTCACCAAAAACCACATTAATATCCTGCGGGAAATTGTTTTTGCCTCGCATATATAGGTTTGTTCCGTTATTAACTGTCAATGTGTGATTGTCATCACCTTTTAATACTGCCTGATACCAAGTTGTATCACTTCCTTCTACTGTGTAAGAGCCAACCAATACTATATATCCGCTTTCAATTTCTACATCATTCGACACGTTCAGTGTACCACCACTTCTGATATACACACTACCCGCGACCGTTATTTTACCCGAACCGAGTGAATAATCACCCAATACGCTTCCGCTCTTATCTGGGTCTGCATTATATTTCCTAAATGTACCACCTGTCAGCCGCATCGGACTTTGCAAATCAATTCCTCCTTCAGCTAAACACCCTGAAAAAGAGTGACTGTATGTTGCCGCATCGTCAACAATTCTGGCTTTTCCCCAAGCACGCAACTCCGCAGTAGAATAAATGTTACCATGGAATGTTTTTGTACCAATTACACCTGATTTACTCCGGCACGATATACCAGCAAAAACCGCATCACCATTTATTGTTATCGTTTGGTCGCCATCAGCCGCACCCATCTCATGACCTCGGAAAAAACAAGTAAAACTTGTATTGGTATCATATGTACTGCCTGTATCAACCAGAAAATCGCCACAAAAATGAAGTTCAGTGGAACTGCTTACTGTCGAGTTACCTGTGATATGAAATTCGTTTCCAACGAATATCTTACTCGAAACAACGACAAAACTTCCATTGGTTACTGTCAGTTTATTAAAGTAGTTATTATCGCCGACTCCGGAAATTGTCTGCACCTTGCCTCCGTCAAACACAACAGTACCATTCGTGTAGGCAAAATCCTCGGCATTCGGAGCATTCTTGGTAAAGTTGCCCGCAATATGCATCTCGCGGCTGTTAATATTGAATTTTCCGCTGCTGCCAAGAGTAAATGAACCATTAATATCCAAATCAACGTTGGTTTTCACCGTTCCTGACGCCACCTCAAAGTTGTTGAAAACAGTAGTGCCAGTACCCGAAATTGTCTGTGTACCGTCAAACACAACGTTAACCACTTGTATTGATGATGTATTGCGGAAATGGATGGTACCGTTATTTGTAAAACCACCGGTAATCTTTAGCATGTGTGTTCCTTCCAAAGCCGCAACATCCACCTCTGCATCTGCCTGAACCTCAAAACCGTTTTCAACAATAACGGTCTTGTCTTTTCCCGCTTCGGAGCCAAAAATCAGTTTTCCGCCCCCCGAAACTTTCAAATTCTCAACTGTGACCGATGTGTCTATAGTCACCGTATGCCCATCCGCTATCACAAACGAATTGTCTCCACTTGTAAAATCACCAACTGAAGGAGTTGGTGTCCACGTGGATGTTGCCGACCAATTACCGGTAACGACATTCGACGTAAACGTTTTTCCCTGCCCCACTGCCGAAACAGTTGAAACCAACATCACGAACAATCCTAACAATAAATTGTGCAAAATATTCTTATTCATAATATTACAATAATTTCAAATTATCCCCAAAACACTATTTACAGTACTTTTAATAGGTGCGAAAATTAAGCTATTACCTATATAAATAAGGTTTTTTGTGGCGAAATGGTACTTCTTTTTGACAAATGTCAATCAGTTTTTTTTATGACAATACGATTAAAACACCAATTGCATTTTTTTGCAAGGGCAGCAGATTTAGTCTATGGATAAAATATTAGAAATGTATTAGATAGCTTACCGGATTTTTTCAACATTCATACTGTCGAAAAAAAACACGATTGCGAACATTCTGTTCCAAAATCGCGACTACCTTCGCCACACAATAAAACGAACACAATGGAAGCCGAAAAGGATTTTGAATACGTTATCGACCGCTTTGCCGACATCAAGATTATGCGGTATAAAGTGCCTGAATTTGAGAATCTTACACTCAATCAAAAGATATTCATCTACTATCTGAGCCAGGCGGCGCAGTGCGGACGAGACATAATTTTCGACCAGTTCTACCGCCACAACCTGCTGGTGCGCCACACCGTGGACGCCATTGTCAGCAGCTATGGCGACAATCGCGCAAGTGGTGATTTTAAGCAGTTTATGGTTTACGCCAAACGTGTTTGGTTCAGCAACGGCGTGCACCACCACTACAGTTGCGACAAGTTTTTCCCCGAAATTGACGCCGAAACGTTTAAGCAACTGATTATCAATTCAGATTTCGGTCAAATGCCGAAGAACGAAGGCGAAACGGCGGCGGATTTTGCCAATCGGGTAACCGAGATAATATACAGCAAATCAGACCTTAAGCGCGTCAGTCTTGACAGCAGCGGCGACGTGGTGAAGGCGTCGGCGTGCAACTTCTACAGCGGCGTCAGTCAGGCCGAAGTGGAAGCGTACAACGCCACTCTGCCCCAACCCGACGCGGCTCGGCCACTCTCGAACGGGCTCAACAGCCGTCTTGTGAAAACCGACGGGCGCATCACCGAAGAGACATATCGCGTAGGCGGGAAATACGGCAAGGCTATCGAGCAGATTGTCAGTTGGTTAACAAAAGCCGCACCATACGCCGAAACCGAACAGCAGCGCCAATCGATTGAAAAACTCATCAGTTACTACCAAACGGGCGACCTGCGCACTTGGGACGAGTATAACATATTGTGGGTCAGCGACAACGAGCCGCTAGTGGATTTCGTGAACGGCTTTATCGAAGTGTACGGCGACCCGCTCGGCATCAAGGCCACGTGGGAATCGCTCGTCAACTTCAAAGACCTGACGGCAACGCACCGAACCGAGACCATCAGCGGCAACGCGCAATGGTTTGAAGACCACGCACCCATCGACAGCCGTTTCAAGAAAAAGAGCGTTAAAGGCGTGACTGCCAAAGTGATAACCGCCGTTCAACTTGGCGGCGACTGTTACCCGTCGACGCCCATCGGCATCAATCTGCCCAACGCCGACTGGATTCGCAAGGAACACGGCTCAAAGTCGGTCACCATCGAGAACATCACCTACGCCTACCATCAGGCGAGCCTTGGCAGCGGAATGCTAGACGAGTTCTGCCACGACGAAGCCGAACGCGCCCGCTCGCGCAAATACGGCTACCAATCGAGCAACCTGCACACCGACCTGCACGAATGTCTGGGACACGGCTCGGGGCAACTGCTGCCTGGCACCAACCCCGACGCGCTGAAAAACTACAGTTCGACCTTGGAAGAAGCCCGCGCCGACCTTTTCGCGCTCTACTATATTGCCGACCCGAAGATTGTCGAACTCGGACTTCTACCTGACAACGAAGCGTTTAAAGCCGAATACGATTCGTATATCCGCAACGGTCTTATGACGCAACTCACGCGCATCGAGTTGGGCAAGGCCCTTGAAGAGTCGCATATGCGCAACCGACAACTCATTGCCCGCTGGGCATTTGAGCACGGCAAAGCCGACGGCGTGATTGAAATGCCGATAATCGACGGAAAGACCTACACAGTGATTAACGATTACGCCCGTCTGCGAAAACTATTCGCATCGCTGCTGGCTGAAATTCAGCGCATTAAATCGGAAGGCGACTACGAAGCAGGAAAGAATCTGGTTGAGACCTACGCTGTGAAAATCGACCGTCAACTGCACGCTGAAGTGCTGCAACGCTTTGAGAAACTGAATATTGCGCCATACGGCGGCTTTGTGAATCCTGTGCTGAAACCTGTTGTTGAGAATGGCAAGATTATCGACGTAACAATCGATTACACAGAGAGTTACACTGAGCAAATGTTGCGGTATGGACGGGAATTTGGGTTTCTATAGTTTATTATTGAACGCAGATAACGCTGATTGAACTGATTTACATAGTTTTTTCAAAGAAATACAACTACATTTGGCGCTATAAAGAGATACTCTTTATAATATTTCGTGAACTTTGCTGATAAATCACTAACTATGAGAACCATATGTTTTTTAACGACATTTGCTTTTACTTTCTTGTTTAATGCAGCCAACGCAACAAGTCAAACGCTTACAGAACAAATAATTAACTATTACAACAAACTAAATAAAACAGAATATTGCCAAAGTCTTATTGATGCTTATAAAAAAGACCATTTGAAATTGGCAAAAAGGGAACCGCCATTCGGAAATCCTTCTGATTCATTGTGTTTAGCTGGAGATATAAATTATTTCACAAATATGGTTAATCAACCAGACCCATATTTCGTGTTAAAGTTGAATATCATCAACAATCAATTCGTAATTGACACTCTATCACCTAACTTCGACTTGTATTGGTTTGGAAAGCAATATGGCTCGAAAGGGAAAAGTGTAGATATTGTAGTTACAGAAAGTCCGAATTTTATACCGCTAACTTGTAATGAATTCTTCTATCAAGCGACTTCAAAAAAAATTGTAAACAGAGCAGCAAAAGCTATGCGTGAAATCTTAAAGAAAAAGCCATTTTGTCTTTTATCTTGCGATGAAATTTTAGCATTAATATATATGCTTGACGGAAAGATATATGTTTATGATTTGGTTAGTATGAAAGAATACGAAGCCGATTTCTTTTTACAGAATGTATATATAAACTATAAAGACAAATTGCATACCCAATCGTATGGTGACACCAGATACGAACAAATTGCCGAAGAAACGAATAATTACAAAGGATTGGAATGCAAGAACTCTAACTATATCAAATACTTGCATAATCATTTTGAATTTGAACAACTATTGAGAACTGACTTGGAAAAAAGAGGAACAATGCGCACAATAGCAGAGGCTGGCGGAGTAGTTAACGCTTGTTTCCCTATCAAACAAAGGGTACATACTGATAATGTCCGAGATTTACAATTCTTCACTGACAAGGTGATAGTACGTTTCAGAATAGGTTCATTCAAAACTTCCTCAATGAATAATGATTGGCGTTTCTTTTATATAAAGAAATAAATGCTCGTTATGCCAAAAGAATAGATTTTTCCAAAAATCACAAAATTATGCCACCCCAAAAACGCCTAAAATCCAAAGGGAACAATGTTGCGGTACGGAAGGGAATTCGGGTTTTTGTAAAGATTACGCAAACAAATCGTCAATCACCACTCGGTCGCGGCGGTCGATAAGCAGGTCGATTTGCACACGGCGGGCGTCGGTTTCCGAAGTGTCGTCATCGGTTGAATACCTGCACGATTCCTCGCTCAAAACGGCCGAAATGCCGATAGTTTTTTTTCATCTGCGCAAGTTTTGATTCTGTCGGAATCTTCAAAAAAAATACACATTCCGACCAAATCGAACTTTGAAATTGTCGGAATCTTGTAAAAATAGACAGATTCCGACCAAATCGCGATTCAAGAATGTCGAAATTATATCAGATTCAGCAAATTACGACCAACACGCACAAATCACATTTGAAGATTTATCGGATTTTTCTATCTTTGTAGAAAGCGAAAATTATAGCGCTTCCGAGCACCGAATCAATCTTAAAACAAACTGTATATGAGAAAATTAGCAAGCATTCAGGTGATTAACGGCGTTGAGCCCATCGAAGGAGCCGACCGTATTGAACTTTGCCACGTTTTGGGGTGGCAGTGCGTGGCAAACAAAGGCCAGTTCAAGGTTGGCGACAAATGCGTCTATTTCGAGATTGACAGTTTTCTGCCCGTAAGGCCGCAATTCGAGTTTCTGCGCGCCACAAGCTACCGCAAGACCAATGTTATGGGCGAAGGTTTTAAAATTAAGACAATGAAGTTCCGCGGACAGATTTCGCAGGGCCTCATCCAACCGCTGAGCGCCTTCAGTGAGCTTGCCGCCGACACCGAAATTGGCACCGATGTAACTGAAACTCTGGGTGTTAAGGAATGGGAATTTGAAGAGCGGGCAACCACTGGCGGCACAATTGTCGGCCAGTTGCCATACGACGTGCCCCACACCGACGAGACGCGTGTGCAAGCCTGCCCCGAACTCATTCAGGAATTTGCAGGACTGGAATATTACATTTCGACAAAAATGGACGGTTCGTCGCACTCTATCAGCCTGGACCAGAACGGATTCCACGTCACAGGCCACAACTACGAATATAAAGACGACGACACATCGGACTTCTACAAACTTGTGAAAGAGCGTGGCTACGAGTCGGCCGTTCGCAACTATTTTGAAACCAACGGATTGCAAACGTTCACCATTCAAGGCGAGTTTTGTGCGCCTGGAATCCAAAACAACCGCCTGAAACTGCTGAAACCAGAATGGTACGTATTCACCGTGCGCGTGAACGGCCAGCGCGTTGGGCTGCGTAAAATGCAGGAAATCTGCACCGATTTGAATCTTACAATGGTGCCTATTGAAGAAGTTGACACCGACCTGCCGACCAAATATCCGACTGTGGAGTCGCTGCTCGCGCGGTCCGACGGCCAGTACCCCAACGGCGGCAAAAAAGAAGGTATTGTCATCCGCCCCACCGAGCCAGTTTTCTGCACGCTAATCAGCGCCAGCCTGTCAATGAAGGTGGTGAACAACAATTATTTGCTAAAAAACGAGGATTGATAATTCACTGCAAACTGCACAGATACCCCAACTTGTAAAAGCCGAACATCCGCATCGACGGTCTGTTACCCAACAAGTTGCGTTCAATCGGGCGGCGCAGCAGACGGAACTTGAATGCGACAAAGCCTGTCAAATGCAGTTTTTGTAACTTGCTGTAAGTCTGCAACAATTGGCTGTAACCACGCAATTCATCGGCGTGGGCTCTCAAGTTCTCGATTCCGCAACGAGTTTTGGCAAGGAATTGTTCAGCAGTGTCGGTATCATCGTGATAGACAGGATTTTGAATATGCAGAATCGGCTCGGCGGCCATCTGCAGTTTCTCGCCGAAAAGAGTGTCTTCGTGTCCGTAATCCACAAACGTCTCATCGAAACGGATTTGCCGAGCCAATTTACTATCAATCAGATAGTTTGAAGTTTTAAAACTTTTATACGGACAGGCTTGCCGCTGCCGCAAAGCCTGCACTTCGTGAGTGACGCCGTATTTATAGCGCAACGGATTGACATTCTGCTCGTTGCCGCCTCGGTAGGCCAATCCGCCACAAACAACCCGCGCCTGCCCCATTGCATCGGCGTAGCGCTTTAAGAAATCGGCATCGGCTGGGAAAACATCTGCATCGAGACATAGAATCCACTGATATTTAGATTCTTGCAGAAGTCGATTCCGCATTTTTGCAATATCAATTCGCTCATCGAGCCGAACGAAACGGCAATTCGGCATTGTGGCTATCTGGCTGTTTTTCTGCACAATATCAGCATCAGTCGAAGCATCGTCAACCACAACAATCTCGTAAACAATCCGCAAAGCATCGGCTTGCCGCGACAATTCCGCAACTAACTGATTACAAGCGCAATTATATGTCGGTATCAGAATCGAAAGCACACTGGTTCTTTTTGGCAAATGTATAAAAATGCCGAAAGACACCGACGCAATTCAGCATATAAAACTCCGTAAAATACCTATACTGTGGTATTCGCAACATATCAATTCAATAGGTATATTTGCCGCCGAATTAAAATAGTTATAAAAACTTAATTTTCAGATTATGAGTTACAAAAGAATCCTGACAATTCAAGACATTTCGTGCGTCGGACAGTGCTCGCTCACTGTTGCGCTTCCCATAATATCGGCCTGCGGCGTTGAAACCGCTGTCCTGCCTTCGGCTGTGCTATCGACTCACACGGGCGGCTTCAAGGGCTTCACCTTCCGCGACCTGACCGAAGATATGCCGCTCATTGAGCAGCACTGGAACAAAGAAGGCATCAAATTCGAGGCCATCTACACTGGTTATCTGGGCAGTACAAAGCAAATCGACTACGTTATCAGCATCATAAACTCGACGCTCGAGGCTGGCGCGAAAATCATTATCGACCCCGCAATGGCCGACAATGGCACGCTCTACTACGGTTTCGACGACGTGTTTGTGAAAGCAATGGCTAAACTCTGTGCCAAAGCCGATTACGTTCTGCCGAACATCACCGAGGCCTGCTTCATCACAGGCAGCGAGTACAAAACTGAGTATGACAAGGCCTACATTATGGATTTGCTGCAGAAACTTGTGGCCAACGGCTCTAAAAATGTGATACTTACGGGTGTAAGTTACAAACCCGAGACAACTGGCGTGGTGGTTTACGAGAACGGCGAATATAAATACTACGAGCACAAGAAGATAGCGCAAGGCAGCCACGGCACTGGCGATGTTTACGCATCGGCTTTTGTGGGCGCGCTTATGAACGGAAAACCTGCCTACGACGCTGCAAAAATCGCCGCCGACTACACTGTGAAGTGCATCGAGAACACACAAGACGGCTCGAACCACTGGTACGGCTGCAAGTTCGAAACTGGAATTCCCGACTTACTGAAAATGCTTGGGAAATAACAGGTTGCGAAATCAACACAACGCAAGTCGGAACGGCTTGCGTTTTTTTTGCGAAAAATTTAGCAATTTTGGCACGATTTAGAGCGTTTCAAACAAAAGCACACACACGACAATGTCATTCAAAAATATAATTTCGGCGACGGCTCTGCTACTTGTAACCATCTCACTATCAGCGCAAACTTCCGATAGCGAGCAGCAGTACAAGGCGGCAATGCAAAATGCAAAAACTGCCTTCGACGCAAAAATGTATTCCGAGGCGCTATACTTCTACCGCGAGGCGCTGAAAATCAAACCCGACGCCAAACTGCCACGATATAAGATTGAGGACATCCGCACAATCTACATCGATGACGGGATACGAGAAATTGCTGAAAACAAGCAAATTGCGCAGGAAGAAGTAAAAAAACAGGCCGAGGCCAAAGCCGATGAGCGCATTGAAACCGAGATTGAGCAAGCGCAGAAAGAACTTGAAACACTGAAAGTTGCGGCTGTTATCAATATCGATGAAGAACCAGTGATTGTTGACGAAAGCCTTGATATTGATGATGTTGAACCGACTCTTGAAATAAAACAACCCGAGCCCGAACCTGAGCCAAAAGCCATCGAACCAGAATCTGTTGCAACACAACCTGTTGAACCCGTCAAAGAAGAGCCAAAACCTATTGTTGAGCCAAAGAAAACAACGGTAGTGAGCAAGCCACAGCCCATTGTCAGCAAGCCGAAGCCTCGCCCGCAACCGGCAATGACAAACGAAGAAAAAGAAGCACGCAAAGAGGCTGAAATGCAGAAACTTAGGGTGCAATATCCCGAGCAAAAAACCGTGCTTGAAATTGACCAACCCGGCAAGCACATCACCCGCGTGATTATGAACATCGACAACAAAATATCAGTATATCTGAAAGTTAAGCATAGCTGGGGAGCCACATTCTTCTTCGAAGACGAGATTGGCGAGGACAACCTTCGAAGCATTAGCGAACTGACTTTCAATAAAATGACTAATCTTGCGACCTATGGACATTAAATTTTACCAATACATTGAGGGCGAACCCGCCGACATTTTTATGGCACTCACCAACCCGCGTTCCATCGAGCTTTGGAGCAGCCTGCCCGCCGATATGAGCGCCGAAGAAGGTTACGAGTTTTCGATTTTCGATGGCGACATTGTGGGCCGCAATCTTAAAATTATTGAAAACCAATTAATTGAGCAAGAGTGGTATTTTGGCGACGACAGCGCCGAGCCGTCAATTGTGACCATCAAACTGCACCCGCACAAAACAGGCACCAACGTCGAGGTGCGCCACACAAACATTCCCGCCGACGCCTTCGACAACATCAACGAAGGCTGGCGCGACTTTTACATTGGCGCAATCAAGCACTTCTTTGAGGACGACGAATAATCAGTCACTCAAATAGTTAGAACAAAAATTAAAAATTATTTCTGTCGCAGCAGATAGTACCCGGCAGTAGTGTAGAAATTGCGCAAATAAGGCAGGCTACGGAAAATCGGCCAGGCGCGGCGCGGCTTCAGACCAAACTTTATCTCGTAATTCGGATTAAACAGATATAATTGACGCTCAGCCATTTCGAAGCCGTTTTTGCGGGCAATGCGCTCAAAACGTTCAATGGTGATACCGGTGTCTTTAATCTCAATCAAAGCGTCGATTTTGCCCTCGGTCTCCCCTCCATTGCGCAACACCCAACGATAGAGCGAGTATGGCAGCAAATGCAGATACGGAACTTTCGACAACCGGCTTGCGCAAATCTGCTGGTGACCGCCAAATGGATTGTGCCACGGCGGGAAACCAAAGAAAATCACACCGTTAGCCGTCATAAAACGTTTCACGAAATCCATAAAACGCTCTTGATTGTGAATGTGCTCAATCACATCGCGCAAGATTATTACATCAAACTGAAAATCAGAACGTTGAATATCGTAAATATCAGAAGCGATCAACTCAAGATTTTTGAAATTCGGGTGGTCGCTGAAATATTCGCGAGCGTTATTTATCTGGCTTTCAACAATATCAATACCAACGCAATGGCAGCCCAAGTCCATAAACGGCTTCAAATTGCCGCCTTCGCCGCACCCGATTTCAAGCACGCGAGTTTCAGGCGTCACTTCCATTTGCTTGGAAATAAACGGAATAACATACTTTTGAGTGGTGTATGCTTGCTCCTCAAAATATAGTTTCCGATTGGTGTGACGCTCCTGCATATCGTTCGGGTTTATTCGTAAATCTTATGCTGTCCCGCTAAAAGCGTGTTTTTCAGCAGACTAATGATTGTCATTGGACCGACACCGCCTGGAACGGGCGTAATGTAACTGCACAGGGGCGCTACCTCGTCGAACTTGACATCGCCTTTGAGTTTGAAGCCCGATTTGGTCTCGGTTGACGGCAGGCGGTGAATGCCCACGTCGATTACTACGGCACCTGGCTTAATCATATCGGCGGTTACAAACTCGGGCTTGCCGATTGCAACTATCAGAATATCAGCGCGGCGGCAAATCTCTTTCAGATTTTTCGAGCGGCTGTGGCAAATGGTTACGGTGGCGTTGC
>JAEEGJ010006722.1_pt1 | contig 34059 bp, 29 predicted proteins | sample 8958761 | NCBI WGS metagenome assembly JAEEGJ01 (sample SAMN16246546, study PRJNA631951) | gut metagenome | biome: gut microbiome; feature: rumen; material: RS-attached | host: Bos | place: Iran: Karaj | collected 2018-10
CACCGGGTTCCAAAATGATCACTCTCCTTGTAAATTAAAGTAGTAACAGTATATGTAAAAATAAAGAAAAAGTCAACTTTTATCTCCCTACATTTTTTTTAATATTTTTGTTGTAAATTCGTAGTATAAAGTGTATAATTTAATTTTGTATGAGATAAAGGAGTTTTCCGGAAAGAAAGGTGGTGGTTTTATGCGTACAGACGATTCTGACAGTTGCAGACGGTGTGAGTCAGCTTACGGAGGCGACGTACCTCCCCGATTGTGTACCATAAAACTGAATAAGGAGGACTCTTTTTATGACCGGAAACGAGAAGAAAGACATATCCGGGCAGGTATCTGACATCGAGGAAGAAATCCTTGTGCGAGATACAGCTGAAGACATTGCTGAAATTAAGGACGATGAAAGCAAGGATATAGCTGAAGCGGAAGAGAATGAAACTGTAGAGAATGAAGCAGAAGATACATCTTCGGGCGCAGCTCCCATGGCTATGGAGGTCCTTGAAGCGGATGCAACAAGGGCCCAGGACAAGGAGGCCGGAGATGAGCCTGAGGAGGAAGAAAAGTCTCAGGTCGATATAATGGAGGAAGTTATAGAACGAAAGGATTTCAAAGAATTCCGAAGAATGGCTTCCGAAATGAATGAGGCCGATGTGGCTTCAGTACTTGAAGAACTTGATGAAGCGGACATACTTAAGTTTTTCAGGGTTTTACCGAAAAATATCGCTGCAGACGTATTCGCTTACCTGCCTATAGATCTGCAGCAGAGCATGATACTGATGCTGACGGAAGGTGAAGCAACGAACATCATTGAAAACATGTATGTGGATGATGCTGCCGACCTTTTTGATGAGATGCCTGCAAATGTAGTAACAAGGCTGCTTGCGAAAACGAGCGCCGAAACAAGAAGGACTATCAACCAGCTGTTAAAATACCCCGATGACTCGGCGGGAAGCCTTATGACCACAGAGTATGAAGCGCTAAAGCTTCATCTTAAGGTCTCCGAGGCATTGGAGAAAATAAGGAAAGACGGTATTGACAAGGAAACGATAAATACCTGTTATGTGCTTGACAGAAACAGGACGCTTCTCGGTACCGTAACTTTAAGAAGCCTGCTTTTTGCAGATCCTGATGTAGAGGTTGGCGAGATAATGACCGAGAATGTTATCTCCATTACCACTCTTACCGACCAGGAGGATGTTGCGCGTGATTTCCAAAAGTACGACTTCTCGGTCATGCCCGTCGTTGACAGCGAGGACAGGCTTGTCGGCATAATCACGGTCGATGACGTTGTCGACATCATGCAGCAGGAGGCAACGGAGGATATCGAAAAAATGGCGGCTATCCGTCCTACAGATACTCCGTATATAAAAACAGGCGTATTCGAGACGTGGAAAAAACGTATACCGTGGCTTCTGCTCCTCATGATCTCGGCAACATTTACGGGAATGATCATAGCTCATTTCGAAGATGCGCTAAGTAAATATACAATACTTACGGCATTCATCCCCATGCTTATGGATACGGGAGGAAATGCCGGAAGCCAGGCTTCGGTTTCAATAATCCGTGCGCTCTCTCTTGATGAACTGAGCTTCGGGGATCTTCCGAGAACCGCTTGGAAAGAGTCGAGGGTTTCGCTTCTTGTCGGAGCGACTCTTGCCGTGACAAATTTTGTGAAGCTGATGCTGGTAGATAATGTAACGGCACAGGTTGCAGCTGTCGTATGCCTGACACTGGTAGTAACCGTTTTTGTTGCAAAGCTTGTAGGCTGTTCATTACCCATGTTTGCAAAGAAGCTCGGTTTTGACCCGGCAGTTATGGCATCGCCGTTTATCACGACCATAGTTGATGCGTTATCACTGCTTATTTATTTTGAGTTCGCTACCATGATCCTAGGAATAGCGGCGTAAAGATATAATTAAAGAGAGGAAAGATTTTTACATGAAAGCATTGCTTGACATATTATCCGAGAAATTTGAAAACGCCTTTGAAAAAGCCGGATACTCACGTGAGTTTGGGAAATGTGTCGTATCAAACCGTCCCGACCTCTGCGAATTCCAGTGCAACGGTGCCATGGCAGGCGCGAAGACCTATAAGAAGGCTCCGATAATGATCGCAAATGAGGTGGTCGCAGCACTTGAAAACGACGGAGTATTTAAAAGCGTTGAGGCAATTGCTCCCGGATTTATCAATATCATACTTGACGACAATTTCTTAACCGGATACCTGAACGAAATGAGCGTATCCGAAAAGCACGGTTATGAGCCTGCGGCTGTAGGTAAGACCGCTGTTATCGATTACGGCGGAGCCAACGTTGCAAAGCCTCTGCATGTAGGACATCTGCGTCCCGCCATCATAGGTGAGAGCGTAAAGAGGATATTGGCCTTTGACGGTTATAAGACTATAGGAGATGCGCATCTCGGCGACTGGGGCACACCCATCGGGCTTATCTTTACCGAGATGCAGGCAAGAAATCCTTCGCTCGTATATTTTGACGAGAACTATACAGGTGAGTATCCGGATGAATGTCCCGTAACTCTCAAAGAGCTTGAGGAGATATATCCTTTTGCAAGTGCAAAGTCCAAGGAGGACGAGGAATACAGGGCAAAAGCAAGACAGGCTGTATTTGAGCTCCAACAGGGCAGACGCGGATACAGGGCTCTTTGGGAAAGGATCATGGATATCTCAAAGGCAGATCTTAAGAAAAACTATGGCAGCCTGAATGTCTATTTTGAGCTCTGGTACGGTGAAAGCGATGCCGATCCTTATATCATGCCTATGATAGAGGATATGAAAAAGAAGGGGATCGCAAGGATAAGCGAGGGTGCTCTCGTTGTTGACGTAAAGGAAGAAACAGACAATAAGGAAATGCCTCCCTGTATGCTCTTAAAATCCGACGGTGCTGTCGGCTATGATTCCACCGACCTTGCAACGATCGTGCAGAGAATGAAGGACTTTGCTCCTAAGAAGATCATATATGTTGTGGATAAGAGACAGGGACTTCATTTTGAACAGGTATTCCGTGCGGTAAGAAAGGCCGGGATCGTAGGTGATGATACAGAACTTTTCTTCCTTGGCAACGGTACGATGAACGGAAAGGACGGAAAGCCGTTCAAGACCCGTGACGGCGGAGTGTTAAGGCTTGAAGCACTGGTACGCGACGTAAGCGACCATGTTGCGGAAAAGATGGCCGACAGGGAGCTTTCTGCTGAGGAAAAGGATGAGATAGCAAGGAAGGTAGGACTTGCGGCACTTAAATACGGCGATCTTTCAAACGCCGCAACAAAGGACTATATATTTGACATAGACAAGTTCACTTCCTTTGAAGGAAATACCGGTCCTTACATCCTTTATACCATGGTCCGTATAAAGTCGATCCTTGAGAAATATTCATCGGTTACCGGAACTTCGACCGACAAGGTAAGGGTCAGCGTCGATAAGGGTGAGATAAAAATGACGGCAGGCGGAAACGATTCCGAAAAGAAGCTCAAGCTTCAGCTCGGTCTGTTTTCCGAAAACATACATCAGGCTTCGGCAGAGCTTGCTCCTCACAAGGTCTGCACATACATTTTCGAATTGAGTAATCTTTTCAACTCTTTTTATCATGAGAACAAGATAATAGCGGAAGAGAACGAAGAAAAGAGAAAGGGCTGGATAGCTCTGATAGTGCTTACATTAAAGGTCCTGGAGTCCTGCATAGACCTTCTGGCAATTGAAGCTCCGGAAAAAATGTAAGGAAATAAACTTTTTTAATAATGATTGACTAATAAATTTATTTATAGTATAATGTATGTGTGAAAGTTTGATATGAAATGAGGATGATTATGTCAAATAAATCGTTGATCATATTTAGAAGGTTATTATTCTTATTCGCGGTAACGGTAGTTTATGCTTTTATCGCGAATATTGAGATTAAGGCAGAAACAAGAGAGGTCTGGCCACAGTATGAAGCGACGGTCATCAGCGGTGTGAATGTCCGTTCGGTACCGAGTACCGATGAAGGTGATTCAACCATCATAACCATGCTGGAAACGGGAGAAAAGGTTACGATCATCGGTAATCCTCCCAACGATAAATGGTACAGGATAAAGTTTAAGCGTGGTGATGTCGAATACGGTGTTGATGATGAGTGTTACGCATATGCAAAGTATATCGAAAAAGGAACCGAGATAACTCCTTCACCCACTCCTACACCTACAGCCACTCCCATTCCCACGCCAACACAGGCAGTTGCAACCAAGGCTCCTGTAAGCGGAACGCCCACTATTTCAAAAGCGGAAACAGCTGACGACAAAGGCAAGGAAGAGACAGAGAGCGACAGTCCAAAGAGCAGCAACTCAAAGTTTGATATCAAGATAGCGATCTACATAGTTCTCGCAGCCGGCGCAATCTTCTTCGGAACATACATTGTACTTGGTCTTTTGAAACAGAACAAGCGCAAGCAGCGTATCCAGAATGCAAGAAAGGTTGACCGCATAAGGAACGATGAGCAGCAGCAGGATAACGGAAGCAGGAAGAAGAGACCCGAGATAAGGCGTGCGGACGATCAGGGTTACGTCAGGGAAGTAAGGCAGAGCGTCTACTTCACGAACGCCGAGGATGATGACGACATGTACGGCATCATGCCGAGAGAGACGGATGACAAGAGAACTCTGAGAGCCGCCGTTGACAGACTTCAGGAGCACGACATTATTAACCATAAGATATACGGTGAAGGCGAGGTTTACGATAACTCGGATGTCAAGCTTATGGAAGTTCGTTTCGGAAACGATGTCAGATTCTTAAATAAGGATTCGATCGTTGCAAAGCGTCTGATCGAGATCATAGATGACGAGGATCAGGCTACCGCAAGACGCAGAAACAGAAGAAACAGAAACAAGAGAAACGATTATTGATAAAAAACCGGTTAAGCATTTTAGGCTTAACCGGTATATTTTTTTAAGTACAGGCTTGCTTTAATTATTCAGTACAGCCTCGCAGTGCTCAAGCATTCTCTCGATGGCCTTAAGCCCGGGAGCACCGATGGTGTTCCTCTTTTCAACACAGGTCTTAAGAGAGATCGCTTCGTAAATATCCTTTTCGAATACGGGAGAGAACTTCTTAAACTCTTCGATTGAGAGATCGTCCAAAGCACACTTCTTATCGATGCAGTAAAGCACAAGCTGTCCGATTATGCCATGAGCGTCACGGAAGGGTATGCCGTGAACAACAAGATAGTCTGCTGCGTCAGTAGCGTTTGTAAATCCGTTCCTTGCGCTCTGTGCCATAACGTCCTTGTTGAAGGTCAGGGTTGAGAGCATCCCGTCGAAAAGAGTGATGGAATCGGAAACGGTATCAAGAGCATCGAAGAAAGCTTCCTTATCCTCCTGAAGATCCTTGTTGTAAGCAAGAGGAAGCCCCTTAAGAGCAGTAAGGAGAGTGGTAAGGCTTCCGTATACACGTCCGGTCTTTCCGCGGACAAGCTCGGCGATATCGGGATTCTTCTTCTGCGGCATGATGCTGCTTCCGGTAGAATATGAGTCGTCGATCTCTATAAACCTGTATTCGTTGGTGTTCCAGATGATGATCTCTTCACTGAAACGGGAGAGGTGCATCATTATAAGAGAAAAGCAGGATAAAAGCTCGATAAGATAATCCCTGTCGGAAACACCGTCCATTGAGTTTTCGGTGGGTCCGAAGAAATCAAGGGCATGTGCGGTCATCTCACGGTCAAGGGGATAAGTGGTGCCGGCAAGCGCTCCGGAGCCCAAAGGAGAATAATTCATACGCGCTCTGGCATCCTTCAGCCTGTCACGGTCTCTGGAGAACATCTCAAAGTAAGCACCGAGGTGATGGGCTAAGGTTACGGGCTGAGCTTTCTGAAGATGTGTAAAGCCCGGCATATACGTTTCCTTGTTTGCCTTCATCAGGCCGTAGATTGTTGTAAGAAGCTTTTTAAGCTTTTTGGAGATCTCGGTAGCGGCGTTCCTGCTGTACATACGCATGTCGAGCGCAACCTGATCGTTGCGGCTGCGTCCGGTATGAAGCTTTTTGCCGGCATCACCGATACGTTCGGTAAGAACCGACTCCACAAAGCTGTGGATGTCTTCTGCGGACATATCGATCTGAAGCTTTCCTGTTTCTATGTCATTATAGATATCTATCAAACCTTTATGTATGAGGACGGCTTCGTCATGAGGGATGATCCCCTGATTCCCGAGCATGAGTACGTGAGCCATGCTTCCTTTTATATCCTCACGCCAGAAGCGGCTGTCAAAGCCTATCGAAGAATTGTATTTTGCAACAAGTTCATTTGTTTCGCCGGTGAAACGGCCTCCCCAAAGTTTCATAATAAACCTCCGCTATGCATCAAAATAGTGACGGTATAAGTCTTTAAAACGTCTCTTTTAAGGTATTATAACATAAAAGGAAGAAAAATAAAAGGATTTTACAAGAAAAGTTGACAAATCGGGTGAAAAGTTGTATTCTTTTTTATGTAAACAAGAAAAAAGAAAGGGAATCGCAGTTGCGATTTGCAGGCTTTTGTCATGGGCAGGAAGAACGATACTGATGTTATCATAAAGAACAAAAGATATAAGCTTTCCGGTTTTGAAAATGAGGAGTACCTGCAGAGGATAGCCGGATTCCTTAACAACAAGTATACCGAGATCAAGAAGGCTGATATCTACAAGAGTCTTGATAACGAGATGAAAGCTATTTTCCTTGAGATCAACCTTGTTGACGAGTATTTCAAGATGAAGAACAAGTATGAGGAGTCCGAAGCTGACAGCGAGTCGAAGAGCAATGAGATATACTCCATGAAGCATGAGATCATGAGTCTGCAGTCAAAGCTTGAGATAGCACAGAACGAGATAGAAAAGCAGAAGGCCCTCAACATTGAGGAACAGAAAAAGAACATAAAGCTTGAAACAGAGCTTTCTTCTGAAAGAAAGAGCAGAAAAACGGTTAATGAATAAAGAAAACAAAAAACCGGAGCTGCTGGCACCGGCAGGCTCCGTCGAAGCGCTTAAGGCATCTGTAAATGCAGGTGCCGATGCTGTTTATATGGGCGGAAAAATGTTTGGAGCCAGAGCCTATGCGGATAATCCAGATAACGAAGGGATCCTCGAGGCTCTGGAGTTTTGTCATTTAAGGAACAAAAAATTATATCTTACGATAAATACGCTTCTTAAGGAGGAAGAGCTTTTCGAACGGCTGTATGACTATATAGCGCCTCTGTACGAAGCGGGGCTTGACGCCGTCATAGTTCAGGATATCGGAGTCATGGACTTTATAGGGGAGCATTTTAAAGGCCTTGATATCCATGTCAGTACCCAGTGCTCGCTGACCATGGCAGAGGGCGCAAAGACAATCAGGTCTCTTGTAAAAAATCCCGAAAGCATAACGAGGATCGTCCCCGCCAGGGAGCTGTCCTTAGAGGAGCTTAAAAGCTTTAAGAAGGAAACTGAGCTTGAAATGGAGGTCTTTATCCACGGTGCGCTCTGTTACTGCTACTCCGGACAGTGCCTGCTAAGCAGCCTTGCGGGAGGCAGGAGCGGGAACAGGGGCAGATGTGCCCAGCCCTGCAGGAGGATTTATACGACCGAGGTTGACGGAAAGGATATAAGCGGGTATCTGCTTTCTCCCAAAGACATGTGCGGCATGGATCATATCCGCGAGCTGATAAGAATGGGGATCGACTCCTTTAAGATAGAGGGAAGGATGAAATCACCGGAATACGCCGCAGGAGTTGTGGAGGCGTACAGACGGATAATAGATGACAGTGTGCCGGATTTCGCAAAGGAAAAGGAGACCGTCAGCGAGCTCTATAACAGGGGCGGCTTCAATTCCGGATATTTTATGCAGCATAACGGGAAGGATATGATGAGCACCGAACGCGCGGGGCATAACGGCGTTTTGGCAGGAAATGTATCAATTGCCCGCGGCAGGAAAGCTGTGATTACATTCTCAGCTGATGTGGAAAAGGGCGATGTGCTCGAAATAAGGGACGCCGCATATGAGTTTACCGCAGGTTCTCATTTTGATAAGGGTGAAAGTACCGAGGTCCTTACCATGAAGGACAGCCTTCCTCAGAAGGGCATGAAGGTATATAGGACTAAGAACCCATCTCTGCTGGACAGTATTGACAAAAAGTATTTAAGCGAAAACATAAAGTGTCCCGTGGATATCAAGCTGGAATGTCTTACCGGCAGGGAATTGTCGCTGACAATGGGGACTTCCTTTAAGCCGGGGCTTAAAGAGACAAAGATTACTGTAACGGGAGCCGTGGTTGAGAAGGCAGTTAACGCCAAGGTATCGGAAGAGTCGCTTAAAGCTCAGGTTTCAAAGCTTGGAAATACGGATTTTTATGCAAACGAAGTCGAAATAAAAGCGGATGACGCGTTTGTATCCGTGGGAGAGCTTAACAGGCTGAGACGTGAGGCAGCGGGGCTTTTAAGAGAAGAGATGCTTAAAGCATATAAAAGAAAGCCGGCGGCAGCTAATTCTTATGATCTTAGCGGCGTCAAAACCGAAAAGCCTGAAGAAAAACCGTCCTTCTCGGCACATGCACATACCGTGGCACAGCTGAAGGCGATACTTGAGGCGGACAGGACAGGGATAATAGCCGATATTTACATGGATATGGATGATACGGCAGATCGGGCTCTTGAAATGTGCGAAAACGCCGGAAAGAATCTGTATTTTGTGCTGCCGAGGATTGTCAGAAAGGAAAACCTTGCAAAAACCTTGGCCTTTTGCGAGAAATACAGGGATTGTGCCGGGTTTCTCGTGCAGGATTACGAAGCACTCGGCATTGTAAAGGAGATGGGCACAGTCTTTAGAACCGACAGCAGCCTTTACGTATTTAATACGCGAGCAAGGGGGCTTTTTAAAAGAACCCCTAAAAACGAAACCTTAAGAGAAACTGTTAAAAACGGACTTACCGGAGGTTATACCGTGCCTGTCGAGCTTAACAGGAAGGAAATCTCAGAGGTAGCGGATGAAGACGGTGAGATGATCGTCTACGGACTGCTTCCGGTCATGGTATCGGCTCAATGCATATACAGGACGGTTACCGGGGAATGCCGGCCTCACGGACTTATAAGGTTTAAGGACGGGAAAGGCTTTGAATTTACCGATGAAGCAGACTGCAGAAATTGTACAAATACTATCTACAATTCTATGGTCTTAAATCTGCTGCACAGGTTTGATGAGGTGTTAAATACAGGATGCGGGAGATACCGCCTGCACTTTACACATGAGGATGAAAATGAGATAAGGCTTGTAATATACGGGCTTGAGACGGCTTTAAGCGGAAAAGTGCCGGTATTTCCCGAAGAAATCATGGGCATGGGACTTACAAACGGGCATTTTTCAAGAGGCGTGGAATAAAAAAAATTAAGCTTGCACTTATCAAAAAAATAGATTATAATAGAAAAAGTTTTTGATTAACACACCTAAAGTTGGAGGCATGGCATATGGTCGAGGCAGTCAGCTGTGGCGGTGTTGTTATTTTCAGAGGGAAGATTTTGTTGTTATATAAGAATTATAAGAACAAATATGAAGGATGGGTCCTTCCCAAAGGAACAGTAGAAGAGGGCGAAGAGCATAACGAGACAGCATTGAGGGAAGTGAAGGAAGAAACAGGTGTTTCCGCTCAGATCATTAAGTATGTCGGAAAGAGCCAATATACCTTTAATACTCCGCAGAACATAGTCTCTAAGGACGTCCACTGGTTCCTTATGATGTCTGATAGCTATTACAGCAAGCCACAGAGAGAAGAGTATTTTTGTGATTCCGGTTATTATAAGTACCACGAGGCGTATCATTTACTGAAATTCGCCAATGAGAAGCAGATACTTGAACAGGCTTATAACGAGTACATGGAACTGAAGAGAAGCAATCTTTGGGGAAACAAGAAATATTATTAACGACGGGTCAAAGAGGATGGCAGAAGAGGAAGTAAAAGAACAATCGGAGAGCATAGCGGAAGAGGCTCCGAAAAAAAGCTTTAAGGAAAAGCTTTTCAACAGAGAGGTCATTACCTACATCATCGCGGGCGTACTGACCACGGTTGTAAATCTCATAGCAAAATTCATTTTCCTTAACCTGATGCATATCGAAGAGAATGTTACGACGGCTCTTGCGTGGGTTGTAGCAGTTGCGTTTGCGTATGTGATAAACAATTACTGGGTATTCCTTAAGGGCAACGAAGGCTTAAAAGCAGAGACGGTCAAGATCCTGAAGTTCACCTTCGGAAGAATAATAACCTATTTCTTTGAGGCAATCCCGACTTGGCTCCTGATTACCGAAAAATACATAGACAATATACTGGGGATTTTCCCCTCGCTTCTGGACAGCATCAACGCTTCGACAAAGGCAGATTTTATTAAATATTGGATCGTTCAGCTGCCACTTCAATTCCTTGTAATAGTTCTTAACTATTTTTTCAGCAAATTGTTCGTATTTGTTACAAAAAAAGATAGAAAATGTTCCAAAACCGGAAAAGAAGACTAAAAAACACATGAAAAAGCAGGGTTTACCTGCTTTTTTTGCTTGTATTCACAAGTCGGTTATGGTATAATATAACCGACTATATCTTTAAGATATTAAACCACAAATCTCCGGTTTTTTACCGGCAGGAGTGCAGATGGATAACAGCGTAACATTGAAAAAGGGCGAAGGCAGGTCCTTAAAAAGAGGCGGCCTTTGGATATATGACAACGAAATAAAAGAGGAAAACGTAAGCGGAGAAAACGGGTGTATAGTTGATGTGCTTGATTTTGACGGTTTTTTTCTCGGCTGCGGGTTCATAAACACCAATTCGAAGATCCGCGTGAGGATGCTGACACGGAGAACGCATATCGGTACCGACATAACTCTTGAAGAACTTATAAAGGAGCGGGTCACTGAAGCTTGGGAGTACAGGAAGGCGATAGCCGATACCTCAAGCTGCAGGCTCATATTCGGCGAGGCGGATTTTCTTCCGGGTATCGTTGTTGACAAATTCGAGGATGTGCTTGTTGTCGAGTCTCTTGCGTTAGGCATAGACAGGCTTAAAGGCCTGATACTGGAGAACGTAAAGGAAGTACTTGCAAAAGACAATATAAAAATACGTGGGATTTTTGAGAGAAGCGACGCAAAGGTCCGTGAGGAAGAGGGTCTGAAACGTATCAAGGGCTTTATCGGCGACGAATTTGATACCAAGATCCTTATAAATGAGAACGGCGTGAAGTACTATGTCGATATCATGGACGGGCAGAAGACGGGATTCTTTCTCGATCAGAAGTATAACAGGCTTCAGGTTTCAAAGCTCTGCCGCGCAAAAAGGGTGCTTGACTGCTTTACCTATACGGGTTCGTTCGCACTGAACGCGGCGGCAGGAGGCGCAAGCGAGGTAACGGGCGTTGATATTTCTGAACTTGGCTGTAAGCAGGCAACGGAGAATGCCGAGCTGAACGGTTTTTCCGACAGGGTACGTTTCGTATGCGAGGATGTTTTTGAATATCTTCCGAAACTTTATGAAAAAAACGAGAGATTCGATGTTATAATACTGGATCCTCCCGCATTTACAAAGTCGAGGGATTCCGTTAAAAATGCTGTAAAGGGTTATAAAGAGATAAATTTACGAGCCATGAAGCTGTTAAAGAACGGCGGCTTTCTGGCAACCTGCTCGTGCTCGCATTTCATGACGCCGGAGCTTTTTTATGAAGCCATAAGGTCGGCAGCGAAGGACGCGCACAAGAGGATACGTCAGGCAGAATACAGGACACAGGCGGCCGATCATCCCGTACTGTGGGATTCCGACAGCTCTCTGTATCTGAAGTTCTATATTCTGCAGGTATGTGACGAAAAATAACTTTGGTGGTTGTTCCCGGGGGAAGAATAAATGTTAATTGGAGAAAACAAAACCGGAAAGAAAACGGTCGGGATGATAATATGTCTTGTTTTATGCCTGGTCTGTTCCGTTTTCAGCAAATATGTCGAATCACATCCGGAGCTTCAGTTCGGATACGGTTCCATGATACTTCCGTCCACAAGCTTTCTTGGCGTGATACAGGCTGTTAAGAGCCTCTTGTGCATACTTATGATCTGCTTTGATTATAAGAGAGGAAGGGTTATCACATTCGTATACCTTACAGCCTCCATGGTCTCCATGATCGTAGGTCTGATAAGGCTGGGCAACTTTACTTCGCTTCCCGGTCTTTACAACACCGTGATCACGGCAATCTCGGTCCTTATAATCTCAAGACAGCTGGAAAAAAGTGACAAAAGAGCCGTTACCGACTATCTCACCGGATTAAGGAACAGGAGAGGACTTTCTTCGCTCCTTGAGCTTAAGATAAGAGAGAAAAAGCCATTCCATGTAGTTTACTTTGAGATCAACAATTTCAGGACCATAAATGACAATCTCGGACATAAATACGGGGATGTCGCCTTAAAGTCGGTAGCCAATCATCTGATGGAACTGGAGGATGAAAATTCTGTATTTGTCAGCCGTGTCGGCGGCACCGAGTTTGCTGCAGTGGTTTTCGGGAACATAGAACCGAAGAACTTTGCTGAAGGTGTCATGGAGAAGATCGGAAACAGCATTACCAATGCGGATGAAGGCTTTGAGATAAGCATAGCCCTTTCGATATACGCCGGGATTTCTTCTTTCCCCGGAAATGCGGACAATGTTGACGATCTGCTGAAATATGCCGATATAGCCGTTTACAACGCAAGACACGGGAAGAACAGGAAGGTTGAGTTCTTCGATGAGACCATGAGAGACAGATTCACCAGGCAGATAGAGCTTGAAAAGATTGTAAAGGAGAGCCTTAACAAGGATTATTTCTATCTCGTATACCAGCCTCAGTATGAAATGCAGGAAAAGAGGCTTAGGGGATTTGAGACGCTGATCCGTTTGAAACAGCCGGACGGCGAGATAATAAGCCCCGGAGAGTTCATACCGGTCGTTGAGAAATCGGATCTCATCATGAAGATAGACAGCTATGTCATGAAGCGCGCCATGCGTGAAGCAAAGAAGATGATCGAGGCATACGGTAATGATATCGTGATATCGATAAATGTATCGGCCAAGAACATTTCTTCACCGGGTTTCGTGCCGGAAGTAAAGCAGGCGCTTGAAATGACCAAGTTCCCGCCCGAGTGTCTTGAAATCGAGATAACCGAGTATTCCTTCGCAGAAGAGAAAGAGGTTACGATACAGAACGTAAATGAGCTCAGGACCATGGGCATACAGATAGCGCTTGACGACTTCGGAACAGGCTATACATCGCTTTCACAGGTAATGCATCTTCCGATCAGCCTTCTGAAGATCGATAAGAGCCTGATAGATGATATCGAAAATAATCAGGTTAACCGTGATTTTGTCGACGCCATCATCTACATGGGACATCTGATGAACTGCGAGGTAATCTCTGAGGGCGTTGAGTCTCAGGAACAGCTTGAGCTCTTAAAACAGCATGAATGCGACTTCGTGCAGGGTTATGTATGGGGTAAGCCCATGGAATATGATAACGCAATGGAATTATGTAAAAAGGAAGCATCATAAAAGTTTTTGAAGCGGTTTAGGAGGGGTTATGGATAAAGAATATCAACCTGTGCTGCCGTTTGACTGCACTTTAAATGATAATTTCGTGGTTTATGACAATGTAAAATATGAATGCAGGATTGACAGGTATCAGTCAGAATCGCCCGTAACCATGCATCACTCGAACATGGTCAAGTACTATAACTGCAATTTTGAGGAAAAACCGATGCAGCTGGGCGGAGACTGAATGTTAAAAATCTGTTTATAAAACATTAATAAAAGGTGAATAAAAAAATATTTGCCTTTTTTGTAATGTTATAGTATAATATCGCAGAATGTGTGTAAAGGGTGATATTTTTATGTTGTCCTCCGGATCCTCAAAAAAGGGTTATCATAAGGCGGGATGACAGGAAAGGAAGAAGATTATGGAAGCAGGATATGATACAGGCCTGGGAGAAGTTGTTATTTCCACCGATGTTATAGAAAAATGCGCCGGTGCTTCGGCAGTGGAGTGTTTCGGTGTAGTGGGCATGGCATCAAAGAACATGCGTGACGGTCTGGCCAAGCTTTTAAAGAAGGAAAATTTAAGCAACGGCGTTTCTGCCAAAGTTGAAGGCAACAAGATCAAGATTGACATCCACATTATTGTTTCTTACGGTGTGAACATTCCTTCTGTATGTGACAACCTGTTGGAGAACGTAAAGTATAAGGTAGAAGAGTTTACAGGCGTAAAGGTTGATAAGATCAACATATTTGTTGAGGGCGTAAGAGTAATCGATTGATTTGGAGGAACTGTAACGTGTCAGTAAGTGTTATAGATGCCGGTTTGCTGAAGAAGATGTTCATTGGAGCAGCAGCAAATCTGGAATCACAGAAAGAGATCATAAACGAGCTTAATGTTTTCCCTGTACCGGACGGTGATACGGGAACAAACATGACTATGACTATCATGTCCGCTGTGAGTGAGGTTAACGCTCTCGAGGATCCCTCGATGGAAGAGCTTGCAAAGGCTATATCCAGCGGATCCTTAAGGGGAGCAAGAGGTAACTCCGGCGTTATACTTTCCCAGCTTTTAAGAGGTTTTACAAAGGTTATCAAAACTGTCGATGTCATAGATATCGAGACTGCCGCAAACGCATTCCAGAAGGCGGTTGAGACGGCTTACAAGGCAGTTATGAAGCCCAAGGAAGGCACCATACTTACGGTTGCCAAGGGCGGAGCTGACAAGGCCATGGAGCTTCTCGGTACTACGGATGATTTTGTGGTATTCGGTGAAAAGGTCATCAACTATATGGCAGAGGTCCTTGAATACACACCCGAGCTTCTTCCTGTATTAAAGGAAGCGGGAGTTGTTGACTCGGGCGGAACAGGTCTTTTGGAGGTAATGAAGGGCGCATTTGCAGTTATGTGCGGTAAAAAGCTTGAGGTTAAGACTCCGGAGCCCGTAAAGAAACAGGAAGTAAAGGTAGTAAATACAGAAGATATATCTACATCAGACATAAAGTTCGGATATTGTACAGAGTTCATCATCTTACTTGACAATGAGTTCACGGAGCTTGATGAGACAGAGTTCAAGGCGTACTTAGAGTCAATAGGTGATTCCATCGTATGCGTTGCGGATGACGAGGTAGTCAAGGTTCATGTCCATACAAACGATCCCGGACTTGCCATCCAGAAGGCACTTACCTTCGGACAGCTGACCAGGATGAAGATCGACAATATGCGTGAAGAGCATAACGAGAAGCTCGGTCTTGAGGCAGAAAAGGCAGAGGCTGTAAAATCCGGTGCTATAAAGGCGGCAGCAGTTAAGCCCGCAGCACTTCCTCCGAAGGAGAACGGATTCATCGCAGTTTCCGTAGGTGACGGCATAAACGAGATATTCAAGGGTCTCGGGGTTGACTACATCATTGAGGGCGGTCAGACCATGAACCCGAGCACCGAGGATATGCTCAACGCCATAGCTCAGGTTAACGCAAATAACATATTCATTTTCCCGAATAACAAGAACATCATCCTTGCCGCAGATCAGGCAAAGGCCATGACAAATGACAAGAACATCATCGTCATCCCCTCAAAGACTGTTCCTCAGGGTATAGCAGCCATTATCAACTTCGTTTCCGGTAAGAGCATTGAGGAGAACGAGGCTTCAATGAAGGAGGCAATGGAGAGGATAAAGACCGGTTCCGTTACATATGCTGTAAGGGATACAAAGATTGACGGGCTTGAGATCAAGAACGGCGACTTTATGGGTCTTGACGATCACTCCATAAAGAGTACCGGCGCCGATATAAGTGAAGTTACGATAGAGCTTATAAAGTCCATGATAGAAGAGGACAGCGAGCTTATAAGTATCTACTACGGAGCCGATGCCGATGAGGAGTCTGCTAACGCCATAGCGGATAAGCTTATGGAAGAGTATGATTACCTTGATGTCGAGGTACATTCCGGAAACCAGCCGGTATATTATTACATCATTTCTGTAGAATAATATTTGAATTTGAGAAAGACAGGGAACGAATCTCTGTCTTTTTTGTATGTCATTCTGAAAAATTAGTGTCATTCTGAGCGAAGCGAAGAATCTTTTTGCAAAAAGGATCCTTCGCTGACGCTCAGGATGACAAAACAAGAGTTATGGAAAACTTCGCTGACAGCTTCCCCCAAGGGGGAAGCCTTAACTCAGTTACAACGAGGTGAATTTTTAAAAAATTTCAACAAAATTAGCACTCACCACTTGACAGTGCTAACAATTTGTGATATAACATCCTTAGAAAGCCGGAACAGGATGTTTTTTTAATGCGGTTTTGGCTTAAGATCTCTACAGAAAGCAGGTGAGTTCATGAATATTAACAAGTTTACACAAAAGTCGATCGAGACTTTACAGCTTTGTGAGAAGCTGGCATCGGATTACGGGAATTCGGAGATAGATCAGGAGCATCTTGCGATGGCGCTTGTTTCTATTGATGAAAGCCTGATAGCCGGTCTTATCGAAAGGATGGGACTGGACATAAATGCGTACAAGTCGGAAGTCGAAGCACTTCTGAACAAAAAGGTAAAAGTATCCGGAAACGTACAGGTGGGAGTAACCAGGGTATTGAACCAGGTACTCACGGGAGCAGAAGACGAAGCCAAAGCAATGGGAGACTCCTATGTATCCGTTGAGCATCTTTTCCTCCGCCTGATAAAGGAAGCAACCGGAGACCTGAAGAAGCTCTTTAAGGACAGCGGCATCAACAGGGAAAGCTTTTTAAAGGTACTGTCACAGGTAAGGGGCAATCAGACCGTGCAGACCGATAACCCCGAAGCAACCTACGATACATTGAAGAAATACGGCACGGACCTTGTCGAACGTGCAAAGGAAGGCAAGCTCGATCCTGTTATCGGAAGGGACAGCGAGATAAGGAACGTTATCCGTATCCTTTCACGTAAGACAAAAAACAACCCTGTGCTCATCGGTGAGCCCGGTGTCGGTAAAACAGCGGTAGTCGAAGGACTGGCCCAGCGTATCGTTGCGCAGGATGTTCCCGAGACACTAAAGGATAAGACTATATTTGCACTCGATATGGGCGCACTTGTCGCAGGTGCGAAGTACAGGGGCGAGTTTGAGGAAAGACTTAAGGCAGTCCTTGATGAGGTCAAGAAATCCGACGGAAGGATCATACTGTTTATCGATGAGATACATACAATAGTCGGCGCAGGAGCATCAGAAGGCTCCATGGATGCCGGAAACATGCTTAAGCCCATGCTTGCAAGGGGCGAGCTGCACTGTATCGGAGCGACAACACTTGACGAGCACAGAAAGTATATTGAAAAGGATGCGGCACTTGAGCGTCGTTTCCAGCCCGTTATGGTCGATCAGCCGACGGTTGAGGATACTATATCAATACTCCGTGGCATAAAGGACAGATATGAGCTGTTCCACGGCGTAAAGATATCAGACTCTGCGCTTGTAGCCGCTGCAGTACTTTCGGACAGATATATCTCGGACAGATACCTGCCCGATAAAGCCATCGACCTTGTGGATGAGGCATGCGCCATGATAAAGACGGAGCTTGATTCCATGCCCGCAGAGCTTGATGAACAGAGACGTAAGATCATGCAGCTTGAAATAGAGGAAGCGGCTTTAAAGAAAGAGGATGATTCCTTAAGCAAGGAGCGTCTTGAAACGCTCAGAGGTGAACTGCAGAGACAGCGTGAAGAGTTCATGCAGCTTAAGACCAAGTGGGAGAATGAGAAGAGCGAGGTAGACAAGGTTACAAAGGTAAAAGAAGAGATAGACGCCATAAACCGCGATATAGCACAGGCGGAGCGTGAGTATAACCTTGAAAAGGCCGCAGAGCTTAAATACGGAAAACTGCCCGAGCTTCAGAAAACCTTAAAGGAGCTAGAGCTTGCAAAGAACGGCAGGGAAAACGAGCTTGTACACGAGTCCGTAGAAGAGGACGAGATAGCAAGGATCATATCGAGATGGACGGGCATACCCGTATCAAAGCTTTCGGAAACTGAAAGGCAGAAAACCTTAAAGCTTGATGAACAGCTCCATAAACGTGTTATCGGACAGGATGATGCGGTTGAGAAAGTAACAGAAGCCATCATCCGTTCAAAAGCCGGCATAAAGGATCCTTCAAAGCCCATCGGTTCATTCCTTTTCTTAGGACCTACGGGTGTCGGTAAGACTGAGCTTGCAAAAGCCCTTGCAGAGAGCCTGTTTGACGATGAGAGCAATATTGTCAGGATAGATATGAGCGAATACATGGAGAAATTCTCCGTATCGCGTCTTATCGGAGCGCCTCCCGGATATGTCGGATATGACGAGGGCGGACAGCTTACTGAGGCAGTAAGGAGAAAGCCTTACAGTGTAGTACTTTTCGATGAGATAGAAAAAGCACATCCCGATGTGTTCAATATTTTGCTGCAGTGCCTGGATGACGGACGTATAACCGACTCCTTCGGAAAGACGGTTGATTTCAAGAACACGATAATCATCCTGACCTCCAATATAGGTTCTCAGTATCTTCTTGACGGCATAAAGGAAAACGGCGAGATAAGCGAAGAGGCAGAAAAAATGGTAATGGATGAGCTTCGTAGTTCGTTCAGGCCCGAGTTCCTGAACCGTCTTGATGAGATCATATGCTTTAAGCCTCTTAACAGGAATAACATATCATCCATCGTCGGACTGCTGGTAAAGGATATCAACAGAAGACTTGCCGACAGGGAGCTTGCGGTTGAACTGACGGACGAGGCCTGCGCTTTTGTTGCCGAGAACGGCTTTGATCCCGTATACGGCGCAAGACCTTTAAAGCGTTATATCCAGAAGAACGTTGAAACTCTTGCCGCACGGCTTATACTTGAAGGCGAAGCCGGCAGAGGCGATACCATACTTATAGATGTTGAAAACGGAGCCTTAAAAGCCCGCAGAAAATAAAAACAGGTTAAAACAGACGTATTCACATGACGGGAAGGAAAAGATATGCGGATTGCGGTTTGCGATGATGAAGAGAGATTCCTTGACGATATCAGGGAACACATCTATGCGTTATATAACAGCCTGGATGTCGTAGTCGACTGCTTCAAAGGCGGTAAGAGCCTGATAAAGGCATTTGAAAAACAGGGCTACGACATCGCATTTCTTGATATAGAGATGCCTGAGATGGACGGGATAACACTGGCTCGGAAGCTGAGGGAGCTCAGCCGCGATCTTAATATCGTTTTCCTTACCGGTCATGTTGAGTATGCTCTGGAAGGATATGAAGTAAATGCGTTAAGGTACTTGACAAAGCCGGTCAGGGAGGATAAGCTAAAGGAAGTATTAAGATATGTTTCGGGCAAGCTGACAGGCGGCAGGCGCATAAAGGTAAGGCTTGACGGCGAAGATACCTTCATAGATGTCGGCGACATCATATATCTTGAGGCACAGAACCAGTATATCATGATATATACCAGAAACGGCGATTTCCTGGTACGTTACAATATTTCCGATTATGAGAACGAGCTGTCAAAAGACGGTTTCTTCAGGACACACAGAAGCTATCTTGTCTCTCTTTCAAAGGTAAAGAAGATAGGAAAGGCAGAGGTGGTCATGGAAGGCGGGAAAACGGTACCGGTAAGCAGAAGCTGCATAAAGCCGTTGAAGGAAGCACTTTACGCATATATAGAATCATCGGCTTTTTAACCCGGGCAGGGCGCACTTTAGGGGCAACATGAATACTATAGAGACTTATACATGGGGACAGCTCTTATATAACGAATTGTTCAATTTGTTAAGCTGTATTTCGATGGCTTTCAACATTTTGAACGTTGTGCTGATAAGAAACTGTTTCCTTGGCGGAAGACTGAAATTCACAAAAAAAACCATATACAGGGCGATGTCGATAGTCCCCCTGTTCTTTTTGTATTTCCTTGTCGGGGCGGTGATAACCCTGATCGAGAACGGGTGGGATTTCTCTGCCGATATACAGGTGGATACTTCAATCAATATCTGGCCCTATGTGGTAAGGCTCCTTGTATTTGCCGTTGTATTTTTCACTTCATTTGAGGTATATGAAAAGTACAGATTCCTTCATTCGCTGGGACTGTACCTTGCAGTGGTTTTGATCGAGTTTTATTTCCAGAATCTGATACTATATATCATGACATATTTTTCCGATAATATGTCAGATACAGCATACAGGTTATCAGACATGCAATTGGGGGATAATCTTGTATATACTTTCCTTGTGTTGTACTTCGTCATTATATTCGGTATTTTCCTGCTTATGTATTACGGTTTCCATAAACACCACGTATCCATTTACATATCATGGGGATACAGGATTTTCTTTATCGTATGGGTACTTGTCATAGGTATATTCCCTATGATCCCCATCGTGCAGGAAAGCGAAGAGCTTATGTACAGACTGATGAGATACGGGATAGGGATAATGATCCCGCTGCTTGTCATCGGTGTTCCGTTGTTCATAATCGCGGTTGTGTCCAGACGTCTGACTGCTGAAAAGAACGAGCATCAGGAGGAATATATCAATTCTGAGCTTGAGTATATCAACCAATACAAGAAGAATCAGAGTGAAACAAGAGCTTTCAGACATGATATGGTAAATAACCTATCATTGCTCTCGATGCTCATGGAAAACGGCAGGAGTGAAGAGGCCAAGGATCATCTTGATTCTCTTTTGGGGAGTATAAAGGCACTTTCGCCCAAATACAGCACCGGAGATGAAATGCTTGACTGCATAGTTACTATGAAGGCTTCGGTCATGGAGGAAAAAGGGATTTCCTTTGAGCTTGAAGGTGTTGCCGACGGTGGACTTAAGATGAAACCGGTTGAGCTCTGCTCGCTGTTTGCAAATGCTCTTGACAATGCGATAGATGCATGTGAAAAGGTTACGGATGAAAAGAGGATCAGCTTTAAAATAAAGAGAACGGAAGCCTTCTTTAACATAAGGATTGAGAATACATATGCTCCGTCCGGTGCCCGTATGGATGGGAGCTTCCTCGAGGAAGGCGAGAATTTTACTTCGAAGGAGAACAAAAACCTGCACGGTTACGGGCTTAGGAATATGAAGCAGATTGTTTCAAGCTATAACGGTATGCTGAAGATTGAGACCTCGGATTCAATCTTTAAGCTTACCATTAATATACCGAGGTGAGACTTATAATGGGCAACGAAATTTAGATCACACCTCATCCGGCTGCGTTGCAGCCACCTTCCCCTCGAGGGGAAGGCTTAATGGGGGAAGAGAAAGACCTCAATTTGCAGTTTGCGACAAAAAACGTGCAATTCACAACAGAATTTAAGCAAATATTCTTCAGTTAGTATATAACATACACTGTCAACAGGCAGTGTATGTTTGCACGTTAGGGCAGAGAAAAGAAGGTGATATTTATATTAGCTGAAACTTATGCAAAGGGCTGTAAGATCTGCTGTGTCAAAGAAAAAAAGCTTGATGATGTGTTTAAGGATGAAAGCTTTCCTTTCCCTGAAAATAAGGAAGAACTGAAAGAGGAATGCCGGGAGTATCTGAAGAAAAAAGGAGTTGTGTATTCGGTACATTTCAAAAAGAAGCTTATCGGACTGTATGTGTTTAAGTGCGAGAACCTCGATCTGATACTGGTACATAAGATTTCCTATAATATGGAAGATATTGTCAGGGCGGAGGTTGAAAAACACATAAAGCTGCTGATACACACCAGGGTAGTGAACAGAGGCTTTGACAGAGCGGTATGGGAGAATGAAACGATCGAGAGGGATTATGTAAAACAGAATCCTGCGCCGATAATACTGTTTCTTGTTTTATCAATAGTAAACGTTATCATACTGGTAGCAAATCTCTATTTTGAAAACAAAGCGGTAACCGCAGTGGTATCAACAATTTCCGCGATAGCGATAATTATTGTATCGATAGTGTACTACAGGAAGTATTATAACAGTAAGTAGATTTTGCGGCAGCCCCCATGTACGGGACGCCGTCAAATATAAACGGAATTTATTACAGGAGGACAAATAAGTGATACAGATTAACGAACTCACAAAGATTTACAAGCTTACCGCAAAAAAGATGCAGGAGCTTAAAACCAAGGAGAACACGAAGATAGCGGTTAACAACATATCCTTAGTGGCAAAACCCGGTGAGATCTACGGGCTCCTCGGAACAAACGGCGCCGGGAAGACCACCACTTTAAGATGTGTTGCTACGCTTCTTAAGCCTACGAAGGGTCAGATAAGCGTATGCGGTTATGACACTGTCAAGGACGGACAGAAGGTACGTGACAGCATCGCATTTCTTACAAATGAGATAAAGCTCGACCCGAATTTCTCCGCAGACTATATGTTCAAATTCTTCGGAAGGCTTCACGGTATGAGCGAGGAACAGATTGTTGCAAGAAGAGAAGAACTGTTCAACGTATTCGGCATAAACGATTTTAAAAATAAGAAGATCGAAGAGCTTTCAACCGGTATGAAGCAGAAGGCAGCGATCGCCGTAAGCCTTGTTCACGATCCCGAAGTTGTCATTTTCGATGAGCCTACATCAGGTCTTGACATAGTTACCGCAAGAAATGTAACGGACTATCTTAAATTCTTAAGGGATCAGGGAAAGACAGTCATAGTTTCAACCCATATCATGAGTGAGGCAGAAAAACTGAGCGATCGTATCGGAGTTATAATTAACGGTAATAAGGTTGCTGAGGGAACCTTAAGTGAGATCATTTCACAGAATGAGGCTGAGGATCTTGAGGATGCATTCTTCAGGCTTTACAGCAAGCATAATCCGGAAGGAAAATAATTTTCCGGTAACTAAAAAAGATAATAAAGAGAAAATCTGATTGCTTAATAAACGGAGGAAAAAATGAACGGTACTGTTATTATACTTAAAAAGGAATTAAAAAGAGTATTCGGAGATAAGAAGCTGGTATTCAGCCTTTTTATCCTTCCTGCGATAATCATGGTCGCATTATACGGGATCATGGGATTCATGATGGGAAAAATGAGTGATGATATTGAGGAACACAGAAATTCGGTATATGTTGTAAATGCTACCGAAGGTTTTAAAAACATCATTTCGGCTACCGGTTATGATAAGAACAATGATGTGATATACCTTTCCGAGGAGGAGTACAGGGCAGCAGCCAAGCTTGATGATGATCTGGCTAAAAAGGAAGATGCCATAAAGACTGAAGAGGACTTCCTTAACTATCAGGTTAAGAACAACATGGTACAGCTTGTGGTTTATTTCGAGAAGGATTTCAGCAAGAAATATGATAGCTACACCAAGAGCGGAGATCAAATACCTTCGATAAACCTTTACTACAATCCGACAGAAAACTATTCAACAAATACATACGGTGTTTTCACCGCTTCGATAATGAACACTTATCAGTCTTCACTTCTTAAGAACAGGCTTGAGAAGGAAAAAATCGATATGGAAAGCCTCAACGTATTCAATGTTGTTGAGACTACCGTAGCAAAGGAAGCAAAGGAAAAAGGAAAGTTCATCTCAATGATGCTTCCTTATATGATGGTAATCATGCTCTTTGCCGGAGCAATGAGCGTTGGTGTTGACGCAATAGCAGGTGAGAAGGAGAGAGGAACACTTGCAAGCATGCTGCTTTCACCCGTTAACAGAGGCCAGATAGTTGGAGGCAAGATAATCTCGCTTATGATCCTTTCGGGACTTTCCGCAATAGTATATGTTGTTTCGATGATGGTGGCTATGCCTGTAATGAAGGCTCTCGGCGGTGAAAGTGCAGATATGGCCCAAGGTCTCGGAAATCTTGAGTTATCACTTGTTCAGGGACTCCAGCTTGTAGCTATAATGCTTACACTGGTATTCCTCTTTGTAGCACTGATCGCATTCCTTGCGGTAAGGGCAAAGGACGTAAAGACGGCAAGCACATACATCTCACCCGTATATATCGTGGTTATGGTAGCAGGTATGCTGACAATGTTCATGTCAGGCGACAAGGTTCCCACCTACAGATATGCGATCCCTGTATACGGCAGCGCCGTTGCGGTTAAGGATCTCTGCGTAAATGAGCTTACGGCTGTGAACTTCCTTGCAAGCCTTTCGGGAGCACTGATCCTTGCAGTGATCTTTACCGTACTTATCACCAAGTCATTTAATGATGAAAGAGTAATGTTCAATGCTTAAAAATGAGCTTTTGATCATTGATTGACGAAAAACATACGTTTGTTGTTTTGAACAAGAAAGACGTGAAATAATCTATAAAAGACAGGGGGCGCCGCCTCCTGTTTTTTGTGTGATAAGCGAATGCCCACATTGGAAGCTTGCTTCCGAAATGCGGGTTGGAATAAATTTTTTCTGCCGGAGTCGGAAATGGTTGCATTATTCACTCTGTGGTGGTATATTAATAAAAGCTATAAATACTTTTTACGGAGGGTTTATTTATGAGATCGAAATGTGGAGAAGTGCTTCTTAGAAGTCTTTTACTTATGCTTCTGATCATGACGGTTTTTGCACTTGGCGGATGTAAGAAAAAGTCCGGCGGAAGCGATGATTCATCCGACAAAAAAACGGAGAAGAAATCAGACAACAAGGATGATGATGATAACGATGAAGACGATGATAAAAAGTCAGGAAAAGAAAAAGACGATGACGATGACGGGGAAAAAGAAGATGTAAATAAAGATCCAAATGTTGTTACAGCTGCTCCTGGGCTCACTGAAGAAGCAAAGCCTGTTGACGGCGGAAATACCGGTACGGGAAATGCAGCTAAAGCAAAAGAAGCTTTGGCGAAAAAGCTGAACGAAGAGTATGGCAAGTTTAAACAGGAAAAACTCGACGAGTGGACATATGTCATTGACAATGTTTTTGATCCGGTTGATGCCTATGATTATGATAAAGAAGGAAGAGCATACATTACCAGGTTGAATTCAAATTACAACTGGGAAACGTTTGATATGGCAAAGCAGTTCTTATATGCGTATGCCGATCTTGACGGTGACGGGGCTGACGAGCTTATCACGGTTGCAAGATATCCGGGTGTTGACTGGGGAACATCCGAGTTTACCATTTATAAGTATAAGGACGGTAACGTAATCTACATGCTTGCTCCCGAAACAACCGAATATGTTTATTCGGATACTGTTTATCCCTTTACTTTTTATAACGGGTATAAATATTTATACTTAATGGGATACGGTATTGATGAGATAGACCAGTATTTCGTGCTGACCGGGGACAGATACGAGAAGCTTGCGTCGATGCCTTCCGACAAGGGTTCCTCAGGAACCGCAGTTACCATGAGCAGGGTTGAAAACCTTGAGAATCCTCTTTCGCAGAGAGAACAGAAGCTGCTTAAGGAAACTCTTGCCAAGTGGCTTGTGGATCTGGCTATAGACGACGGACATATGACCACTTCTTCATATAATTTCGTTAATGATGATATCGATGGCGACGGCCTGGAAGAGCTGCTGGTAAATGACGGCGACGAGATCTACATTTACGGGATCCGTTACGGAAGTTCCAATCTCGTATTTTACAAAGATATGGAATTTGAGGGTGAAAACGGCGTAACATATTATCCCGATCAAAAGGTTGTATGTTTATACAGCGAGTACAGCGGCGACGAGGGTTCTTACCGTTATTACTCAATGAATGAATATTATTACGATCTGAGCAACGGATATTATGATGCCAAGCTTTTATACAGGGCACAGAACGAAACACAGAAGAAGAACAGCTCCGGAAGATACGAGGCTTATTCTTCAAGTGAAAATTACTTCTATGACGGGGCAGCCATTACAGCTCAGAAGTATGCATCATTGGTACCCAGAGGAAGAGAATGGAAGATAAATGCGGCTTATTTATCCAAACAGAAATCACAGACCGGCACATATAATTCGGAGTGGATATTCTATGATTCGGATTCACGTTACTTAAGTGAATATGAGCTGTACTGGTTTACAAAGGATCAGTGCAGATTTGCAAGGAATGAGATATATGCCCGCAGGGGAAGAAAGTTTGATACAAAGGAAGTTAGGGAATACTTTGAATCAAAGTCATGGTACAGGGGTACGATCGATTCAAGTAAATTCGATTCCGTCGTTAAGTTTAACGCTTATGAGTCTGCCAATATCAAGCTGATAGAAGACTATGAGAAGAAGATGGGATATACAAAATAAAATGTATAAAAAGTACTTGACAAATGAATAATTATTAGTATAATGGTGTATATTATTTGTATAATATACACCGTTTTCTTCGTACGACATCACAGAAAGCGGCATAAAATAAAGAGATGTTTAAGAAAGGGGGATTTTTGAAGATGAAGAAAATATTCATTGACGGAGCCGAAGGAACAACAGGACTTAAGATTTTTGAGAGGTTTAAGGACAGATCGGATATAGAGATACTTAAGATAGACAGCGCACTGAGAAAGGACGAGAACGAGATTAAGAAGTTTATCAATGCTTCGGATATCACATTCCTGTGCCTGCCGGATGCTGCAGCAGTTGATGCTGTCAAGCTGGTTGAGAATCCCGATACTGTCATCATAGATACTTCGACAGCGCACAGAACGGCAGAAGGCTGGACCTACGGTTTCCCCGAACTTTGCAAGGAACAGAAGGAAAAAATCGCTTCTTCCAAGAGAATAGCAAATCCGGGCTGTTATGCAACAGGATTCATAAGTCTTGTTTATCCGCTTGTAAGCTCCGGGCTTCTTCAGAAGGATTATCCTCTTTCGTGCTTTGCGGTTTCCGGATATTCGGGAGGCGGAAAGAAGCTCATAGCTCAGTATGAGGATCCCGACAGGAACAAGTGCATGTCTTCGGCGAGAGAGTACGGTTTCGGACAGAATCATAAGCATTTAAAGGAAATGAAGGAACTGTGCGGCATAGACAGATTACCGCTTTTCTCACCCTTAACAACAGATTACTTCAGCGGTATGACGGTTCAGGTGCCTTTATATACAGATCTTCTTACAAAGAAGGCTTCACCTGAGGAGATAAGGGATATATTTGCAAAGCATTATGAGGGCCAAAAGTTCATAAAAGTAATGCCCATAGGCGCAGATGCGGAAAAAGGAAACGTTATCTTCTCGGATGAGATGTCCGGCAGGGACGACCTCCTGATCTACGTTACAGGTAACGAGGACAGGGTTGTGGTTACCAGCAGCTTCGATAATCTTGGCAAGGGTGCGTCCGGCGCAGCCATCCAGAACATGAACATAGTAATGGGCATTGACGAAGCAACAGGACTTGTGCTATAATCTGATTTCAATCGGCGTAAGAAAAGACATATATAAACGAAAGGAAAAGATATGCAGAAGACAGATGGCGGAGTTACCGCTGCAAAAGGATTTAAGGCTGCATGTTGTGCAGCAGAGATAAAGTATAAAAACCGTACGGATATGGCTATGGTTTATTCCGAAAAGCCCTGCGAATGTGCCGGCACCTTTACAAGTAATGTTGTAAAGGCCGCATGTGTACAGTGGGATCAGAAGATCGTTTATTCCGGTAAGCCCATGCAGGCGGTTGTATGTAATTCGGGTATCGCCAATGCATGTACAGGACAGGAAGGCTGGGACGCATGCGAAAGTACAGCAAAGGCCGTAGAGTCAGAGCTTGGTATAGATTATGAGACCGTTGCGGTTGCATCTACCGGCGTTATAGGTATGCAGTTACCCGTTGAAAAGCTGGTAAACGGTGTTTCGGAAATGAGCAAGACTTTGTCGGGCAGCATCGAAGCAGGTACTGCCGCATCAAAGGCTATCATGACTACGGATACGATAAATAAGGAAATAGCCGTCACATTTGAGATTGACGGAAAGACCGTTACATTGGGCGGCATGAGCAAGGGTTCGGGTATGATCCATCCCAATATGTGCACAATGCTCGGTTTCCTGACTACGGATATAAGTATTGATAAGAAGCTTCTTCAGGAAGCATTAAGCGATGTTGTAAAGGATACCTTCAATATGATAACTGTTGACGGTGACACTTCCACAAACGATACATTGCTTATCTTGGCAAACGGTCTTGCAGAAAACGCTAAGATAACAGAAAAGAACGAGGCTTATGATGAGTTTTACGATGCACTTTTCTATGTCTGCAGATTTTTGGCAAGGACAATGGCAAGTGATGGCGAGGGTGCAACAAAGCTTTTTGAAGCGAAGGTTATAAATGCAAAGTCGAAGGATGACGCAAGGACGCTTTCGAGAGCCATCGTAGGTTCAAATCTTTCAAAGGCAGCCATCTACGGATGCGATGCGAACTTCGGCAGGTTCCTGTGTGCCATGGGCTATTCGGGTGCTCAGTTCGATCAGAATGATGTAGAACTTTTCTTTGAGAGCGACGCCGGCAGGATGCAGGTATTCGATCACGGCACACCTTTGACATTTGATGAGGAGCTGGCAAAGAGAATACTCGCTGCTTCAGAGGTTACCGTTTTCGTGGATATGCACGAAGGTTTGGAAGAAGCCACCGCATGGGGCTGCGACCTTACATACGATTATGTAAAGATCAATGCGGACTACCGCAGTTAATTTAATATGTAATGCTGATATGACAATGGGGACGGTTCTTTTTGTCACATCTTGTCATCCTGAGTGCAGCGAAGGATCTTAAAAGAATAAAAATAGAAATAGGATGGAAAAAATCATGGGAAACGAGAACGTATTAACAAACAGTCAGAGAGCGGGAGTGCTTGTGCATGCCCTTCCCTATATCCAGAAATACAACAATAAGATCGTTGTTGTAAAATACGGCGGAAATGCAATGATCAATGAAGATCTGAAAAACGCTGTTATGAGCGATATAGTTCTTTTAAAGCTTATCGGCATGAAGGTTGTGCTGGTTCACGGCGGCGGACCTGAGATCACGGAGACGCTTAATGCCGTAGGAAAGAAGACGGAATTTGTTAACGGCCTGAGAGTCACCGATGCCGAAACAGCAGAGATTGCGATGATGGTTCTGGCAGGAAAGATCAATAAGAGCCTGGTTAATCTTATCAATAAATTAGGCGCAAAGGCACTTGGTCTCTGCGGACTTGATTCCCAGATGATCAGAGCCGAAAAATTTGACGAACAGCTCGGCTTTGTCGGAAAGATCACACATATTAACGAGGATCCGATCCTTGATGTCCTGAATATGGGCTATATCCCCGTTATCGCAACAGTAGGGTATGATGACGAAGGAAATGTATATAATATCAACGCGGATACCGCAGCTGCAAGGATCGCAGGAAAGCTGAGAGCCGAGGCACTTATTTCAATGACCGATATAGACGGTATCTTAAGAGACAAGAATGACCCGTCATCGCTTATACCTGTGGTTAACGCAAGTGAAGCTCCACAGCTTATGAGGGAGGGCATAGTTTCCGGCGGTATGATACCCAAGGTTGAGTGCTGCATAGAAGCCATAAGACGCGGCGTTAAGAAGGTATTCATCATTAACGGAAAGATACCTCACTCCATACTCATCGAAACAATGACAGATGAAGGTATCGGAACGATGTTTGTATAACATAAAAGTAGTTGGACAATTTAGCCTTCCCCTTGAGGGGAAGGTGTCAGCCGAAGGCTGACGGATGAGGTGAAATTATAGGATAAAATGAATCAGAAACATAATCCAATTCTAAAACCATATTCTCAGAAACTTCGTAAAGAGATGACAAATGAAGAAAAGCATTTATGGTTTGATTATTTAAAAACCTTACCAATTACTATTAATCGTCAAAAAATTGTTGGAAAATATATATTAGATTTTTATTGTGCAACAACTAAAACTGCTATAGAATTAGATGGCTCACAGCACTTTGAACAAGAAGGAAAAGAGAAGGATATTGAAAGAGATGAGTTTTTAAAAAAGCAGGGCATAAATGTATTATGATATTCAAATTATGATGTAAATCATAATTTCGAGGCTGTATGTAGAGATATACATGAACACCTCATCAGTCAGCTTCGCTGACAGCTTCCCTTCGCCAGGGAGGCATCTCAACCACTGCGTGGTAGAGATAATCCCCTCAAGGGGAAGCCTTTAGACTTGAATTATCTACAGAAAGGATACACATGTCAATCGCAGAACCGTCCCTATGATTGACCTATGATTGACAGGAAAGGACAAATATATGGATATAAAAAACAACGATAAGGAGTTCATTGCAAATACGTATGCGCGTTTTGACCTTGAACTCGTTAAAGGAAAAGGTTCTCTTTTATATGATGAGAACGATAAAGAATACATAGATCTGGGAACAGGTATCGCAGTAAACATCTTCGGTGCGGGAGATGAAGAGTGGAAGCAGGCAGTCATTGACCAGTTGAATATGATACCCCATACTTCAAACCTCTATTACAGTGTTCCCCAGGTCAAGCTTGCAAAGCTGCTCTGTGAGCAGACGGGAATGAAAAAGGTATTTTTCGGAAATTCCGGCGCAGAGGCAAATGAATGTGCCATTAAGGCTGCCCGTAAGTATTCATCCGATAAATACGGAGACGACAGGAATGTAATCGTGACTCTGGTAAACAGCTTCCACGGACGTACGATAACAACACTTTCGGCAACCGGACAGGATGTTTTCCACAAGAGCTTCGGACCTTTTACCGAAGGATTTGTATATGCGACGGCAAATGATTTCGATTCTGTAAAAAAACTCTGTGCAAACAACAAAGTTTGTGCTATAATGATGGAACTTGTTCAGGGCGAGGGCGGAGTCATCGCTTTGGAGCCCGGATTTGTAAAGCAGGTTGCAGATTACTGTAAGGAGAATGATTATCTCCTGGTGATCGATGAGGTTCAGACCGGAAACGGCAGGACCGGTGCACTCTATGCATTTATGAATTACGGAATCCAGCCGGATATCGTTTCAACCGCAAAGGGTGTTGCCGGCGGACTTCCGATGGGTGCGTGCCTGCTCGGTGAAAAGTGTAAGGATACGCTTGGTGTCAGCGCACACGGATCCACATTCGGCGGAAATCCGGTTGTTGCAGCCGGTGCCTACAACGTAATCTCAAGGATTAACGACGAGCTTCTCAAAGGAGTTAAGGAACGTTCGAAATACATAATCGAAAAGATTACATTACTTAAGCTTGATGATAACTTCGTTCCGGTTGGAGTAACAGATGAAGCAAAGGATATTTCCGCAATTGATGCTTCAACAGTTGAAGATATAATCAAAAATTATAAATTCGGCATATGGCCTTCACTTCGTCCGGGTGTCGTATCAGTTTCGGGAATGGGACTCATGCTCGGTATTGAGACCGAAAAGGAAGCAAAGAAGATAGTTAACGAGGCTATCGAAAAAGGAGTCATCACACTTACAGCAAAGACTAAGGTAAGACTTCTTCCGGCACTTAACATTCCGATGGAGCTGCTTGAAAAAGCACTTGCAACACTGCTTGAAATAATCGCTGCGTGATATGTTATCATAGATTAAAAAGCATTTTTCGTAAATAATTTTGGATGGTAAAAAATGAATATAGAAATCAGTAAAGACAAACCCTGGTATCACGGAAGCAATCTGGTTTTTGATACTTTGAGGACCGGCAGTACCATTACACAGTGGAAGGAATTGGCCGAGGCATTTTCTCATCAGCCGAGCCGATTAAGCTATGACGATGATGGGAAGATTTATCAGAACGGAACCGAACCCGGATATTTGTACATGATCGATGAACCGGTTGAAGTCGGAGTAGATATTTATCAGCATCCGCAGACAGTTATGGATCCAAATGTCGAGTTTTTAACAAAGAGACCATTAAAATTAAAGTTATTGGGGAAAGTTTAAAGAAAGGAAAAGGTTGATAAAATGATGAAACATTTACTGAAATTACAGGATTTAACACCGGATGAGCTGACAGGCATTCTTAATCTTGCAGATCAGCTTAAATACGAGAAGAAGCATAATATTGCTCATGAGCATTTAAAGGGACAGACGCTCGGAATGATCTTCACGAAGTCGTCGACAAGAACCCGTGTATCGTTCGAAGTAGGTATGTATCAGTTGGGAGGAAGCGCACTTTTTTTAAGCGACAAGGATATCCAGCTCGGACGCGGTGAGCCCATAAAGGATACAGCTCGTGTACTTTCACGTATGCTTGACGGCATCATGATCCGTACATTTGCTCAGCAGGATGTTGAAGATCTTGCTACATACGGTTCCATACCGATCATCAACGGACTTACCGATTACTGCCATCCCTGCCAGGTACTCGCAGACCTTATGACCATCAGGGAATACAAGCAGAGCCTTAAGGGTCTTAAGTTTACCTTTATCGGTGACGGAAACAATATGGCCAACTCGATCATTGCAGGAGGTATCCTTTCGGGTATGAAGGTTGCCATCGGATGTCCCGATAATCATCGTCCCGACGAAAAGCTCTGTGAGTGGGCATATAAGAGCGGTGACCTTACAATTACAAGCGACATCATGAGCGCTGCCGAGGGAGCAGATGTAATTTATACGGATGTTTGGGCTTCAATGGGCCAGGAAGGCGAAGCAGAGCAGCGTAGGAAGGATTTTGCAGGATATCAGGTAAATGACAAGCTGATGAGCGTTACCAACAATGCTATGGTTCTTCATTGCCTGCCCGCACATCGCGGCGAGGAGATTACCGATGAGGTATTCGAGGCTCATGCAAACGAGATCTTTGATGAGGCTGAGAATCGTCTCCATGCAGAGAAAGCCGTTATGGTTAAGCTTATGAAGAAGGGAAAATGAAAATGAGAAAAGTCTTCTCTATCGTAGTTTCGAATACTTCAGGTGTTTTGAGCCGTGTATCAGGTCTTTTCTCGAGACGCGGATACAATATCATGAGCCTTACCGTGGCTGAAACGGAGAAGCCCGAGTATTCCAGAATGACAGTGGTTGCCGACGGTGATGAAAAGATACTTGAGCAGATAAAGAACCAGCTCTATAAACTGGAAGATGTAAAGGATATCATTGAGCTTAAGAGCAGGGAAGCAGTCTGCCGCGAGCTTATGATCATAAAGATAGGCGTGACAACCGAGCAGAGAAATAATCTTGTTGCCCTGGCTGATATATTCAGGGCGAAGGTTGTGGATGTATCCGTAGATTCCATGATGCTTGAGCTTACCGGCAACCAGGACAAGCTTGATTCGTTCATAAGGATGCTCAGGGATTACACGATAATCGAAATGGTTCGAACCGGTGTAACCGGACTTATGCGCGCCGATTATGAGGCATACAGGGACAATGTCTGAGAGGTGTCTGAAAGCTATTGGGTCAATGTCATTCTGAACGGAGCAAAGAAACTATGCCTCTTATACAATAAGATCTTTAGCTGAAGCCCGGGATGATAAAATGCAGGTTGACTTAAATGTTTTAATACTGTAACCTTGATCAAGACAAGTAATTGAATTTTTATGAAAATATATAAGGAGTTTTTAAAATGAGTGACGGCTGTACACATGACTGTTCAACCTGCCAGGTTGATTGTGAGTCAAAGAAAACGGATTTCAGAGCATATCTGAACAAGAACAGTAAAGTAAGAAAGGTTATCGGTGTTGTAAGCGGTAAGGGTGGAGTAGGAAAGAGCTTTGTTACTTCGTTCCTTTCGGTTCTCATGAAGAGACGCGGATACAGCGTAGGTATACTTGACGCTGATATCACCGGTCCTTCAATCCCCGCAGCTTTCAATATCCATGAGAAGGCTCTCGGTACCGATCTTGGGATCATGCCTGCCATCACAAGCAAGGGAATACAGATGATCTCGGTAAACATGATGCTTGAAAAGGAGGATACTCCCGTTATATGGAGAGGTCCCGTTATTGCAGGCGTTGTAAAGCAGTTCTGGACAGATGTTTTCTGGAACAATATAGATGTAATGTTTGTGGATATGCCTCCCGGAACAGGCGATGTACCGCTTACGGTATTCCAGAGCCTGCCTGTAGACGGTATCATAGTGGTTACTAGCCCTCAGGAGCTTGTATCCATGGTAGTATCAAAGGCTGTAAACATGGCTAATGAGATGAAGGTACCCATCTTAGGACTTGTAGAAAACTACAGTTATGTAGAGTGTCCTACATGTAAGGAGAAGATTGAAGTATTCGGTGAGAGCCATGCAGA
>JAEEGJ010006723.1_pt1 | contig 34058 bp, 23 predicted proteins | sample 8958761 | NCBI WGS metagenome assembly JAEEGJ01 (sample SAMN16246546, study PRJNA631951) | gut metagenome | biome: gut microbiome; feature: rumen; material: RS-attached | host: Bos | place: Iran: Karaj | collected 2018-10
TTAGGCAGAGAACCGCCTTGGTAAACCTCCTGATTCAGGTGGAGCACCAGTTTACTGCGGTCGAACACGGCGTTCTCGAAATCGTTTGTAAACTCAATAGCGTCGAAGTTGCAGGCATTCGTACAGAGCTGGCAGAACATACAGTCGCCCAGATCGTACTGATAATCGTCGAGCACCTTCTTTTTCTTGCCTGTCTCAGGATCCTCAGCCATGTGGGCAGTAATCTTGATGGTTCCATTCGGACAGGCCTTTTCGCACAATGTGCAAGCTGTACACTTGTAGCTGCCGTCCTCGTTGCGCTTGAATGTCAGGCGACCGCGATGACGCTTAGCCACATGGAGTGTGGTCTTGCGGTTCTCGGGATACTGCTCTGTAGACTTGTTGGTAAAGAAGTCCTTGAAGTATTCCTTCCAAGTGGTCTTCATACCAATGGCCAAAGTCTTCAGGCCGTGCCCGATTTCTCCGAAATATGTTTTGTTATCTTCCATTGCTATACCTTATTTAATATAAAGCCCCAGGGCCACAACAACAGTCATAATAACCAGGTTGATGAGTCCAAGCGGCATCAAGTACTTCCATTCCAGCTTCAGGATCTGGTCGATACGCAGACGTGGGAACGTCCACTTGATCCACATCAGAATCCAAACCAGGAAGAAGGCCTTACCCATGAACCATACGATACCAGGGATGTAGTTCATCAGTGTATCGAAAGCCTCGATACCGATGTTTACAGGAGCCCAGCCACCGAGGAACACTGTAGCAGCAATACCTGCGATGATGAAGAGGTTGAGGAACTCGGCGAGGTAGAAGAAGCCGAAGCCCATACCAGAATACTCGGTATGATGTCCAGCAGTCAACTCGCTCTCAGCCTCAGCCATATCAAACGGGCCACGATTAGCCTCAGCGTTACCAGCGATGAGGAACACGAAGAAGGCAATCAGTGCAGGAATGTGTCCCTGGAAGATAAGCCACTTCCAAGGGCCTGTCTGAGCCTCAACGATACCGCTCATCTGCATGGTTCCTGTCAGGATGACAGCAGTAATCAGACAGAGGCAGAGCGACATCTCGTATGAGATCATCTGCACAGCACCACGCATAGCCGAAACCACAGAATACTTGTTGTTAGAACCCCAACCAGCCAGGAAGATACCTACTACGCCGATCGAAGAGACGGCGGTGAGCAGGAACACACCTACGTTGAAGTCGAGCACCGTAGCACCATTGTTCCAAGGCAGGAACGAGAAAGCGCCCACAGAGCCGATAATCACCAGAAGAGGAGCAACGGCATAGAGCAGCTTATCAGCACGATCAACGAAGAAGATCTCCTTGATGAGCATCTTCAGCACATCGGCAAACACCTGCATCAAGCCCCAGTAGCCTACTCGCATCGGGCCAAGACGGCACTGGAAGTAGGCACACACCTTACGCTCCATAAATATCAGTACGATGGCGATGAGGGCATATCCTACGAGAATACCCGTACCCACCAGCACGCACTCAATCAATATTGCCAACCAATCAGGACAGCCTATCGTAATCCTGAGCAACTGGTCGAACCATTGGGTTATAATTGAGAAATCAAACATATTTTCTTAATTCTTAATTCTTAACTCTTAATTTCCCATTATCTGTCAATATCAGGAATTACGACATCAATAGCGGCGCAAGTAGCGATCAAGTCGGCAATCTTCTGACCACGAAGCATCGGGTCGAAGGCACCAACCAGCGAGAGTCCCATCGGGCGCATCTTCATGCGGTATGGACTCTTATCGCCACGAGAGTCGAGATAAACACCAAACTCACCAGCCACACCCTCAACAGAGAAGTACCACTGTCCCTCGGGCACCTTGATGATTGGCTTCTGCTTCACGTAGAAGTCGCCCTCCGGGATGTTGTCAATGAGCTGCTCGATGATATTCAAGCTCTGGTACATCTCGTTGATGTGAACGAGGTAACGGTCCATAGAGTCGCAGCCGCTGAGTGTGCACTGCTCCCACTCCACCTTATCGTACATATCGTATGGGTGGTTCTTGCGCACATCGTTCTTCCAGCCCGAAGCACGTCCGGCAGGACCCGTAACAGCATAGTTGATACAATCCTCAAGACTCATCGGCCCGCAGTTCTCCAAACGGTTGTGAGTGATGACATTATCGCCAAACACATCCATATACTCTTGAATGGTAGGACGCAGATACTTCACCAGATCCTTACAGTTCTTGACGAAGTTAGGATCGATGTCGTCCTGCAGGCCACCTATTCTATAATAGTTCTGAATCAGGCGTCCACCTGTGGTCTCCTCCATGATGTTCAGCACGTGCTCACGATCACGCATACCATACAGCATACCTGTGAGAGCGCCAAGGTCCTGAGCCACACACGAGGTGTAGAGCAAGTGAGAGTCGAGACGCTGAAGCTCGTCCATGATGGTACGGATATACTTGATGCGGTCGGTAAGTTCAACGCCCATACCTTCCTCAATCACACCCACCAGAGCATGGCGATGCTGCATGGCTCCCAGATAGTTAAGACGATCTGTTAAAGCCAGTGTCTGGGGATAGCTCATGCTCTCCCACATCTTCTCAATCGCACGATGGATATAGCCCAGGTGAGGATAGATGCGCTTGACGGTCTCACCGTTCAGCACCGTCTGCAAACGGAGCACACCATGAGTAGCAGGGTGCTGAGGACCGATGTTGATCACATAGTCGTCAGGACCGAACAACTTGTTCTGCTTGCTCTGCAGATTACCATCCTTGTCAAGGTAGAACTCCAGACCGTAGTCGGGCTCTACATCATCCTCCAGTGTATACTCATCATTAAACTTCCAGTCCTTGCGGAAGGGATAGCCCTTGAAATCACTGCGGAGGAAGAGACGGCGCATATCAGGATGCCCGAGGAACACGATGCCGTAGAAGTCATAGACCTCGCGCTCCAAGAGATCAGCAACACGCCAGATATGAGAAACGGAGGGGATGTAAGCTAACGTCTGTCCGTCCATCTCTCCTGTACCGTTAGATGACATGCCGTCACCACAAACTTGTGTCTTAGCCATCATCTTCACAGAACAGCGCTTATGGGTCTCTGTATTCTCAAGGATATAGATACAGCCGAGACCACCTTCAGAACCCAGAAGGTCTTTAGGGAAGTCCTCTCCGACAATCGTTACCAGATAGTCAAAGTGCTCTTTCTCCTTCAAGTCCTGCATTCTCTGCAAGAACTCTTCAAACTTAAATTCCCTTGGTGATAGTTTCATACGCCAGCCTCCTCTTTCTTAAGTTCTTCAACAAATTCCTTGGGAACATCAGTAATAACCACTGGCTCACGACGATGATCACCATGCTTAGAGCGGAATGTCAGTTCCTCATTCGATACGCCCAGCTCACGCTCCTCAGCGGTCTGCTTGTGGTTGGCACCACCGAAGAATTTCTCAATCTTCACCTTACGCTGCAGCTGCATCATGCCATACATGATAGCCTCTGGACGCGGAGGACAACCTGGGATAAACACATCTACAGGTACGATCTCCTCGATACCCTTCACCACGTGATAGCTCGACTTGAAGGGACCGCCGCTGATGGCACAGCCTCCTACGGCAATCACATACTTAGGCTCAGCCATCTCATCGTACAGGCGCTTCAGGGCAGGAGCCATCTTATGTGTGATTGTTCCTGCACACATAATCAAGTCGGCCTGACGTGGAGAGTTACGCGTCACCTCGAAACCGAAGCGGGCAAAGTCGTAACGGGCACAGCCGCAGGCCATAAACTCAATACCGCAGCATGAGGTAGCAAATGTAAGCGACCAGAGCGAGTTCGAACGTCCCCAGTTAATCAACTGGTCGAGCGAACCCGTAATCACATTGACGCCTCCCTCATGGAGCTCGTCAATAATCTTCTCCAGCGAGGCGTTGTCATTCCATTCCTCGTAGGGGATACTCTTGATGTGAGGCTTTCTTACTTCCATTCCAAGTCTCCTTTCCGCCAGGCATAAGCCAAGCCTAATACCAGAACTACCAAGAAGAAGCCAATGCTCAGCAATGCCATCGCGCCGAACTCCTTCACTACCACAGCCCATGGATACAGAAACACTGTTTCCACATCGAACATGAGGAACAAGATGGCGAAGAGATAGAATCCCACGGAGATGGGCAACCACGAGCTGCCTCGCGTGGGGATACCACTCTCATACGGCTCACCTTTCACCTTCGCGTAGGACCGAGGACCTATCAGCTTGGCTACGACATAAGCCGCCACCACCAATGTAATAGCCGTCAGCAAGACGGTAATTAACAAAGTAAAGTTCATAAAAAATTAATAAATGTTATAACAATATTGTTTCTTGGTGCAAAGGTAATACAAAATTTTGAGATGGCAAAACAAAAAATGCCAAATCTTAATAGAATTACAAAAAATATGCGTACTTTTGCAAAGTCAAACTAAAACTTCTCGAGAATTGTGAACAAAAGTGCTTTTAAGAAACCTTTGAAGATAGCAGGCTACACGTTAGCTGCCTTCGTCGGACTCCTGCTGATTATCACCCTGATCATCAACTTTGGTCCTGTACAAGACAAGATAGTGTTAAAAGCGACTCAAGCACTTCAGGAAAAGATACCCACGAAAGTGCATATCGACAAAATCCAGGTCAACCTGATCAGTCAGGCTGTCAGCCTGCAAGGTGTTGAAGTAGAGGACTTACAGCACAGGAAAATGCTCCAATTAGAAGAAATAAGCGCCGATCTCAAATTTCTGCCGCTGTTTATGGGCAAGATCATACTCAAAGGAGGTGAGGCCAATGGCCTGAAGGCACTTATCGTGAAACCCTCGAAAGAAGAGCCTGCCAACTATCAGTTCCTCATCGATGCCTTCAAGAAGAAAGACGATAAGGGTGAGAAGAAGAAAGAGAAGAAGAAAAACAGTGCTAAGCGGTTTGCCGTCGATCTGAGCCATCTACAGATCTATGATATCAATGTCAAGTACAACGACTATGATATACAGCTCGAACGCGGCAGCTACACCAAAGAGCTCTCAGGCAACCAATTTGTCATTCTCCAGGATGGACAAGCCAAATGGGATGCAACGACCAAGAAGGGCAGAGAGGCGAGGACTGTAGGCATCGGACTCCTGTCGGCTGTGCTCACCGATACGGGAGAAAAGCTCGTTACCCTCAGAGATTTCAGATATCAGACCAACAATCACAAACCACGTAAAAATGCCCACAAGCCCAAACGCGGCTTTTTCGACATGGGGCATCTTGACATCACCGCAGACTTAAAGGTAACGCTCAACCATATCAGCAAGGATTCCATCAATGCCACCATTACCAAAGGTTTTGCTTACGATTCCATCATGGGTATGGACTTCAAGGATCTGAGGTTCAACATCGCGGCCAACAAGCGGAAGGCACATATTACCGACCTGTCTATTCTTCAGAAGAGCACCAGCCTCAGAGTGACCGAGGCCGATATCAACTTCCCAGACAAAGAAAAAGGTACCGGTCTGACCTATTCGACTAAGAATATCACAGGAAAAGCTTTCCTGACCGACATCTCGCGCCCGTTTGCACCTGTGCTCAGCAACTTCAAGCTTCCCCTCTTGCTTAGTCTGAGGCTCACAGGATCAGCCAACACGATGGAATTCAGGAATGTCAGAGTCTATACGGAAGACAGGAAGTTTGTCTGTGCCAGCACAGGCATCATGAGGAATATGAACGACGCCCAGAAGTTAACGCTCCATTTCGAGGTCATCGATATGGTGGCCAAGCCCGGCATCAAAGACAAGCTGATCAATCAGTTCCCTGTCAAGAAATTCATGATGAGACAACTCTTCGCCTTAGGCACGCTCAGATATCACGGGAGCTTCGATATACTTTGGAAGAAAGAGCAGTTCCGAGGCAGACTCAACACCGAGGTGGGCAACATCAACTTCGAGTTCGGCATCGACAACGAGGAGAAATATCTCACTGGAACCGTCAGCACCAACGACGTGATTATGGGCAAGCTGTTTGAGGTGAAGGATCTGGGAGCTATCGACTGCCAGGCCGATTTCAAGATTGACATCTCGAAGGCCAGAACCCTCAAGATGCGCCAGCAAAAGAGCGGCAAGCTACCTATTGGCTCCGTTACTGCACAAATCAACGATTGCGTCTATAAGACTTCCCATTTCAGAGATCTTTATGCCACCATCAATAGCGACGGCGCTCTGGCCGAAGGCAATGCGGAGCTGAGAGGAAAGCACACTGCCCTGGTTGTGAATTTCTCACTCACAAACACAGAGCAGATGTCAAAGATGAAGATTAAGCCCGGACTGAAGTTCAGGGAAATGGCTCAATAGAGCTGTTCCGAACGCTCGATAATCTCCAGGCACATACGGCTGTTATGATAAGGACACTTCCAGAAGCCTGCCTTATCGTCGACCGTATTCAGTGAACCGTCAGGATGGCGGCTCCAGAACCATTCGCCGTTCTCCCAGTCGATGAGCTGATCCTTGATGTAATCCCAGCAATGCTGAGCCTTCAGCAGTGCTTCCTCATCACCAAAATACTGGTAGATATTATACCATCCTACCACGTTCTCAGCCTGTACCCACCAGTGGAGGTCATCATCAACATGACCCGTATCGAGGTTGGCCTCATGGATCATCGAGCCATCAGGGCGGAGACCTTTCTCAGAAGCCTTAGCTACCTGACGGACAACATCTTCCACTTTATCGAGCACCTTTCTGTCGCCTAACACCAGCGCAGCCTCATGCATCAGCCACGAGCACTCGATATCGTGGCCATAGCTCTCCAGACGGCCAGCACCGCGTGTCCAGTCCATCTCGAAGAAAAGATCCAGATGGTGGGTCTCCGGGTTCAGAATCTTATCGGTAAAGATATCAATGAGATTACGTAGCGAAGCCTCAACGCTCAGGACAGTCTCCACAGGGACACTTACACCTACAGGCAGTACTGCGCCGATAGCAGGGACATAGTCACACGACTGCTTGGCCTGAAATTCTCGCAGGCAGCGCAACAGATTGGTATAGGGCTCAATGATGTGCAGATGGGTGTTCTGCGACTTGGGAAAGTTGGCATCCAACTCCGACAGGCGCATATCGGCTATAGCCCCCCACTCTCTCGTACATGCCTCTATATAGCCGTTATGCTCACGGTCGAGGGCATGCTCTTCGATGCAGTCATACAGGTCGAGGGCATACTCCAGCGCTTCACGGTCGCCCGAGGCACGCGCATACTCTGTCAGTCCATAGATGACAAAGCCAATGGCATAGAACTGTTTCTTGGTGTCCAAGGGCTGTCCCTTGTAGTCCACACTCCAAAAGACACCGCCATACTCCTGGTCGATAAAATGCCCCAAGATATAATCCTTGGCGCGCGTTGCCGCTTCGAGATACTCTGGATTACCCAGCACCCGATAGGCTGCAGAGAACGACCAAAGGATGCGTGCATTGAGGATAGCACCTTTCTCGGCCTCGGGATGGAGCACGCCCTGACCGTCAATACGGCCATAGAATCCCCCGTTTTCATGGTCGATCATTTTGTCAAGCCAGAAGCGCAGGATGTTCTTCTGAAGGACATCCTGCATCTCGCTTTTCATCTTGCTGATTGTTATCTGATTCATTGTTTTGGTATTTTTATTCTTATTCGATTGCACGTACCTTCTTCAGTTCACTACTGATTTCATGAATACGCTTGGTCGTCAGCGGATAGAACCATACAACGATGATGGCCAGAGCGGCTACAGCAGCGGGGATGAAGCTCATCAGCCAACGGAGCACCATAAGCGCACTCTCGGGCTGAACAGCACCAGCCTCAAGCTGAGCATTGTCGGTGATATAGCCAAAACCTGAGAGCAGCCAGAGCACAGCAGCTCCACCGATGGCACCACCAAACTTCTGAGCCATCGACGCAGAAGAGAAGATTAAGCCGGTAGATGCGGTCTTGAACTTCAGCTCGGCATAGTCAGATACGTCGGCATACATACTCCAGATCAGAGGCGACATGATACCTGTGAAGATAGAGATGACAATCTGGAGAATCAGCATCGTCCAGAAGCCAGAAGGCGTGCAGGGCACGAAGAAGAACGAAATGCTCAGCACAACCAGGGCAGCGTTCACGAGGATGAACGTTGTCTTCTTACCCAGCTTATTGGCGATAGGCACACAAAGCGCTACACCAGCCATATTCGACACCTCGCCCACACCCAGGAACAATCCTGAATAGAACAGGAACATGATGCCGAAGAACGACAGACTTACATCGGAACCAATGATGTCGAGGAAGAAGTAAGCCACCGTTGCACCACGCACCGTGTTGAACAGGTTTGAGCATAAGGCGGCACCAATCAGCAACCACCAAGGCTTGTTCGACAGCAACGACTTGAAGTCGCTACCCACGCTCACCGTCGAGACCGTCTTCAGATGCTCCTTCGTCAGCAGGAAGCACAGGATGAACATCACGAAGCAGGCAGAGGCAATCACGACCATTCCCCAGAACCAGCCTTCGGGCGTCTTATAGCCACCGAACATGTTGGTCAGCGGTTCCCAGAGGAACAGGGCGATAAACGAGCCGCCGTAAGCAAAGAACATACGGAAGCTCGAGAACACCGTCTTCTCGTTGGTGTCATCAGTCATCACACCCAGCATCGCACCGTAAGGCACATTGATTCCCGTGTAGACGGTCATCATCAAGATATAGGTCACGTAAGCCCAGATGAGCTTGGCACCGTAATCCCAGTCAGGAGTGGTAAACAAGAGGATACCACAGATCGAGAACAGCGGAGCCACCCATAGCAGATAGGGGCGATACTTACCCCATCTCGTATTCGTACGGTCGGCAATGATACCCATCATCGGATCGGAGACAGCATCCCAGATACGCGTCACGAGCACCAATATACCAGCATCAATCAGTGAAAGACCGAAGATGTTTGAATAGAAGATAGGAAGATAGTAAGAGAATACTTTCCAGAATGTCGACGACGACATATCACCGAAACCGTATCCAATTTTCTCAATTAACTTAGATTTAGCCATAGATTATGAATTCTTGTTTTTGATAATAAGTTTCTTGATCGTTTCCACGCTGGCTGCTGTCGTCAGACCGTCCTCTGGCGTGTTCATACAGTAGTCGATGAGTTTGTCTACCGTCGATGTAGCCACATGCATACGGGTATCGGCTGAGGCGTAGTAGATAAACACCTTTCCGTCCTCATCGGCTATCCATCCGTTGGCAAAAGCCACGTTCATCACGTCGCCCAGATACTCATCACCCTCTGGCACGAGGAAGTAGCCACCGGGACGGGCAATCACCTTCGTAGGATCGTCGAGAGCCGTCATATACATATATAATACATAGCGCAGGCCGTCGGCTGTGGCACGCACGCCGTGAGCCAGATGCAGCCAGCCCTTCGGTGTCTTGATGGGGTGCGGGCCCTCACCGTTCTTCACCTCGGTAATGGTGTGATACTTACGCTCGTAGATGATCTTCTCTTCCTTGACCTCAGCATTTGTGATATCATCGATCAGTGCCCAACCGATACCACCGCCAGAACCCGTGTCGATGAATCCATCCTGCGGACGGGTGTAGAAAGCATATTTCCCATCGACGAACTCAGGGTGCAGCACCACGTTGCGCTGCTGGCTCTTCGTCTTCAGGTCGGGCAGGCGCTCCCAGGTCTTGAGGTCTTTCGTGCGGGCGATAGCAGCTGTAGCCGTTGCCGCAGAGAGATTGCCGGGTTGCGAATCGTCGTGACGCTCCGCACAGAACACGCCATAGATCCAGCCATCCTCATGCTTCGTGATACGCATATCATAGATGTTGGTGGCAGGAATCACGTCGTCGGGCATCGTGACGGGCTCGTCCCAGAAACGGAAGTTGTCAATACCGTTAGGCGACTCGGCGACAGCAAAGAAACTCTTGCGGTCGGCACCTTCCACGCGAACCACCAGCACATACTTGCCATTCCACTTGATAGCACCTGCATTCAGCGTTGCATTACACATGATGCGCTGCATCAGGTAGGGATTGTCCTGCTCGTTGAAGTCATACTTCCACTCCAGGGGGACGTGGGCAGCTGTCACTACGGGGTTCTTATACTTCTCGTAAATACCATTGCCCCACTCTATGGGCTCGTTTTTCTTGCTCAGCAGCTCCTCGTGATGAGCACGCAGGGCTGCCACTTTCTTTTCAAAATCAGTCATATCGTTATTTTATTTAATTTCTTTGAGGAATAATGTCTTGTCGTTGTTATAGAAGTCCACGAAATACTGGGCATCGGGCTTCGATGGCGAGGGACCGAACCACTCTTCCTTGTAGTTACGCCATACGAGCAGATAGCTGATGGGATAATTCTCCACCGTAGGCAGAAGCGTCGAGGTCCACCAGGTAGGATCGGTCAGGTTCTTCAGTCCGCACTCCGTCAGTGCAGGAATCTTCCCGTGATCCTGAGCCACCTGACAAAGCACCTCCAGATTCTGCTTGCCTTGGGCGATGAAAGCATCCTTTCCCTCAGGCGCCCACTGATAGCCGTCAAGTCCCAGCACGTCTACGCGGTCGTCGCCTGGATAGCGGTCGAGCAGTCGCTCTGCCGTCAGGTTCTCCTGGCAGCCTGGCGAGTAGGCCCACACGATATTGTCAAACCCGTCGTTCAGCAGCTTGTCCTGCACCATGTTCCACAGGGCTTTATATTCCTCCACCGAGCAGAGCTTCTCGCCCCACCAGAACCAGCTACCCGAGTTCTCGTGCCAAGGACGGAACATGAAGGGGATTTTCTCTCCATCAGGTGTCTTCAGCGTCGCGAGGAAATCGCTCAGGCGCTGCATCCACGTCTGGAAGAGGTCATATTTCTTTCCGCCCTCAAGGATATTCTTTACAACGGTAGAGTCGCTGACGTCCCAGGCTGTTCCCTCTGGGAATTTCTGTCCAGCCAAGCCGCCGCCCTCAATCGTGGTCAACGGGTTGCGCGGATGCCAGCTGATCGTGATGATGCCGCCGCGCTGATGGTGGGCAATGATTTCCTCAGTGATCTTGGTAAAGGGCACGCTGTCGAGGCTCTTCACGTCGCCCATCTCAATACCGCCGAGCTCGAAACCCATCACGGCAGGATAGTCGCCGCAAGTATTCTTCACATCACTTGAATCATTCTGATACTCCCAGGTCAGTCCATAGAACGGATCGTCCTGATGACCGAACATGATACCTTTCTGGCGGAGCGTGTCGAGTCGCTCCATCAACTGCTGAGCCTTCGTCTTTTCCGGTTCAGCCTGCTTTTGTGTGGTGCAGGCGGCTACTGCTATCGCTGCCGCTGCCATGAACAGTAATTTCTTCATATCCTCGTGTATTATTTGATATTCATCTGTTTCAGCAACCAGTTCTCCCACTCATCCCACTGCTCCTGATGCCAGAAGTGCCAGGTAGCCTGATAGGGCACGATCTCCTTGGGACCCTTCACCGTGTTGTAGGTCTCCCACGCCGTTGTCGGGGGCACCACGTCGTCGTTGTAGCCGAACGAGAACCAGCCCTTCTGCTTGTCGGTGATCAGGCGGGCAAAGTTGATGCCGTCGTAGTAGCGCGACACTTCGATCTGCTTCTCCTGTCCCTTACCTTTATTATAATAGAAGTAGTGAGGCCATCCGCAGGCAACGCCCTTCAGCGAGTTCGTATGGTCGCAAAGAGCGGCATGCACGGGTGCATAGTAGGTGATACGCTTGTCGAGACCAGCCGTAGCCAGTGTCAGGAATCCGCCTTGCGACGAACCCGTCACGCCCATCTCCTTTCCGTTCCACGGGGTATATTCCTCGATATAGTCGAGCGCACGGATACAGCCGAGCACCACGCGCTTGTAGTAGTTCTTGTCGCGGTCGTCCATATAGAACTCCCAATACCAGTTCAGCGCACCGTGGAAGATGTCGTCATACACCTTCTGTTCCATCGTCACGGGGATGCCGTGAATACCGATCTCCAGCGTGATGGCTCCCTGGGCAGCCGTCCAGATGTCACCGCCGTAAGGACGCACGCCAGCTCCGGGCACACGCAGCAGGGCGGGATACTTGCCCTCCTTCACAGGCACGCAGAGAATGCCGTAGGTACGATAGCCGGGCAGCATGTTCTGGAACGACACCTCATACACGTTCACGTCTTTGGTACAGCGCTCGGGCAGCAGTCGCTTCGTCGGGTCAAGCTCCGTCTTGCGGGCTTCCTTGATGGCGCTCTGCCAGAAGTCCGAGAAGTCTTTCGGCATCACGGTCGAGGGCTGCAGCTGCTCCGGGTCGAAGGCCGCCCCGCAGGCACCCTTATAGTCCTTACCGTCCACATGGGCCGTCACGTCGACCCGATAGAATCCAGGCACTTTCATCGTACCGGTCAATTTAAGCGTACCGTCTTTCAGCGTCATGCTTTTCTTGACATCCTGATACATCTCAGGACCTGCAGCATAGTCGATGGCCACGTTATCAAGCAGCGTACCCGACTTCCTGACCTCTACCACGAACTGCGCCTTCTCACCCGTTTTGTAGTGCCAGTCCTGATGATCCGGCTCAACGGTTACCACGATACTGTTACCACGAATTTGTGCTGAAAGCGATGCAATCGCCATCATGCAGAAGAGGGTTGATAGTAGTCTTTTCATCTCGTTGTTAGTTTATAATTCAGATTTCGGGTGCAAAGTTACGACTATTTCTGCAATCATCGGTACTTTTTCTTATCCAATGTCTGTACTATTTTGTCAATTTACTCATACGCTCCACCTGCGAGCTGATCACCTGCAGTGTAGAGGCATCTCCAGCGAACACCGAGTTCAGTCCCTGAGCCTCCTGTGCGGGGTCGCCCGTATAGTCGTCGCCCACCTGCCACTGTTCGGTGTGCTTAGGCTTCGCCAGTCCGCCCCAAGCCCAGAAGTTACAGCCAACGAAGTAGCCGCCCTGCTCAGCATTGTCGCCCACGAGCGAGAACACATACTCATAGAATCCGTCGCGCCCCTTCGTCGGAGTCTCCAGTTCGAATTTGAACCCGTCCCTCGGGTAGCCGAACTCCTCCATCACGAGCGGTTTCTTGATCTTCTCACAGATGGCCAGATGTCGGTCGATGTATTCCTTTGTATTCTCCTTGGCGCGCGGCAGGTTCTCTATCAGCGAGTCAGCCTTAGCCCATCCCCAGTTGTAGGGCCACAGATGGATGTTGGCGTAGTCGATGTTCTTGTCGGCAGTGATGCGCTCCCAGCAGTCGAAGTCGCCCTCACAGCCCCAAGCGCCCTCTGAGCCGATCGAGATCAGGTGGTTGGGGTCAAGACTGCGGATGAGCGCCGAAGCCTCAGCGAGCCACTTCTCAAAGGCAGGCAGCGCCTCCGTCGAGAAGGCACGCGGCTCATTGCCGATCTGCCACGACATGATGGCGGGATCGTCCTTATACGCCAGCCCCGTATAGCGGTTCGTGCGTCCGATGATAAACTTCACGTAGTCGTAGAAGAGCTCGTGCGCCTTCTGGTTTGTGGCATATTTCGTCATCGCCTGCATAAAGGCGGGATAGCCGTCCTCGTTGGGTCGGGGCTGCTTGCCCTCGCCGGCATGCTCCAGATAGAAGCCGTAGCCGCCGCTCCACTCCCACGAGTTGTTCAGGTAGAGCACAGCCACCATTCCGCGCTTGCCCATCTCCTGCAACAGGTAGTCGAGACCAGCCAGAATCGTGTCGTTATATTCGCCCGGAGCCACCTGCAGCGTCGGCTCCACCTTTGTCTTCACGCCGCGCTCACCGTCCGAGCCCACGAGCACGCGCAGGTTGTCGATGCCCATTTCCTTCATCAGGTCGAGCTCCTTACACAGACGTTCGCGGTTGCCGCCCTGCCCTTCCGAGCCGAGAATCGCCCCATACCAGAAGTTCGTGCCGACGTAGTAGTACGGCTTGCCGTCCTTCACGAAATGGCCGTTTTCCACCTTGACGAACTCAGGCGCCTTCGCCTCTTGCTTCTGCTGACAGGCAGCGATCATCACCGCCAGAAATACTGTTGAAAAGAGTTTTAGATTCATCTTCATATTGGTTTATTAATTTATGGTGCAAAGGTACAAATAATGTTTCACACCACCAAATGTTTGGGGCAAAAAAAGCACATTAATTGCACTATATTCATCATTCACGACTTCAGCAGTTTCTAGAACCTATCAGGACAGACTTTTTGGACACACCAGCGCTACAGTGCTACAGTGCTACAGTTAAAAATATAGTCACCCCGAAATCTAAAATTTACTCTATCTATATATTTATATATATATAAATATATAGATAGAGTAAATTTCGAAAGTTTGAATAGCGAAAAAATGAACTGTAGCACTGTAGCACTGTAGCAGACTATAAGAAACGTTTCAATATGCGTGCTTTTTGGCGTGTCTTTTTTGGAGATTTACTTGCAGGACTAATGAATTATTCGTACCTTTGCACTGTCAACGAAAAAAGACGAATTTTGCGGCCTAACTGGGCAACAAAAATTTCCTAGTGCGCAGGCAATTGTTTCCTAGTAAATCCGCAGAACAGAGTCTCATCTGCGACAGATGAAATTATCAGACAAGACAAGCAAAAAAAAAGAGCGCAAAGTTCCTGTCCCCTCTGCGCCCTTTGATGCAATGCCGACTTACTTGCTTGTTCGGTTGATGTAATCTAAGATGATCTGTGCGGCATCGTCCTCGGTCAGGTCGTCCATCGAGATGACAAGCTGGTAGTTGCGGGTGTCGTAGCGCGAGGTGTCCTCGTATTTCTTGATGTAGGCCTCACGGGTGGCGTCTATCTTCGCGATGATGTCGCGAGCCTCATCCATTGAGACGTTCTGACGGTCCATGATGCGCTTGATGCGGTAGTCCATAGAAGCCTGGATGAAGACGCTCAGGTGGTTGGGCCATTCACGGAACACCATGAAGCCTGTGCGGCCTGCTATGACGCACGATGTCTGTGAGGCCAGCTCCTGCAGGATGCTCTTCTCCGTCTCGAACATGGTGGCATTGTCGAGCTTCACCTCGGCTTCCATCGGCTGGCTGGTACTATTGACCAGCGTCTGGTAGTAGTTATTGATGTCGTTCCACCACGACTTCTTCTGCGCCTTGATTTCCTCGATGCGCTCTGGGGTAAGCCCGAACTTCTTGGTCAATCCATCGATGACGGCCTTGTCGCAGTATTTCACTCCCAACGTCTCGGCCAGCTTACGACCTACGGTACGCCCACCAGAACCGACTTCGCGGTTGATGGTAATCACAAATTTCTCGTTCTTATTCATAATTAATAATCATTGTTTGCACACAGGGGTGAATTGCCCTGCTGAAAATTTCCGATGCAAAAATACGAAAAAATATCGAAACAACATGTTTTTCACCACTTTTTTTATAAAAACGCCCTCGCTTTAAATGTGCACGCTGGGGTCAGGCCCCAAAGTAAAGTCGCAGGCGACTGTACTTTGGCGCCAGACCCGAGAGCTGCGCCAGACCCGAGAGCTGCGCCAGACCCGAGAGCTGCGCCAGACCCGAGAGCTGCGCCAGACCCGAGACCTGTAATCCCCGCCCATTATTTTTGAACGGGGATTTTTGTGGATTTGTTATAGCATATAATAATTGGTCAGGAAGAAGGTTCTATCCCAGTCGACAATCTTCACCTCCGACTCCTTTGCCGGATGGATGTCGTACTCGTCGAGCACCATCACCTGCTTCTCCTTCAGGTCGTAGAGGGGCCACTCCTTGGCCTTGCCGTCGGGAGAGATGTCGGCACTGAGCGACGGATTGCCAGTCTTGGCGAATTGTACCCACATCTTGCTCATGGTCTTGCAGAAGGTGGCGTCGTAGGGACGGCCTTCGATCATGTCCCGATGGCAGAATACGATGGGTACCTCTTCGAAATGAGCACTCTTGCGGATCGGATCGGAAGACTCTACCCTATAATAATAGGTGTAGGACTTGCCGCCGCCCATCGTCTGGCACTCCGACATCTTGATGGCGCCATCGATGAACCAGCTGTGTCCGAACAGACGGCTGTCTGGATCCCACTCTTCTACCGCTCCTTCCTTGCAGTACTGTTCGAGCTTTGCCCTCTCTTCATCGGTCAGCAGCTGGGCAAACTTCTTCGTCTTGCGGTCGGCTGCCCACGCTTTGAATCCTTCCACAGTCCAGTCGGCCACGAAGCAGTTCATTTCGTCCTTGTTGCAGCCCTGAAGGAAGGTGATATCCTTGGCTACGCCGCTGGTGTATGCCTCCCAGGGGTCTAAAGGCAGGATGCGCCCGTCTCTTACAGGAAACATGCGCAGTGCGATGGCTTCGGCTGCTGTATCAATCAGTGTTCTGGCATCGACCTTCATCAGATCGGCAACGGTCTTGCAGCCGAGGGCCTCCATCAGATCGTTCGTGCTGGCGATGCTCTCTTCCAAAGAGTTGGTCTGTGAGGGAGCGCCGCTCTGGGCGATGACCTTCTGGAAATACTGCTGCGAACCATTGATCAGCGGCTGCATCGTCACGCTGCCTGCACCAGCCGACTCGCCCCAGATGGTCACATTGTCGGGGTCGCCGCCGAAGGCTGCGATATTCTCATGAACCCACTTCAGCGCCATCTTCTGGTCCAACAGAGCCACGTTCTGTGCGTCAGGATAGTCTTTGCCGTCGGCCAGGTGTGCCAGATGGAGGAAGCCGAGGGCGCCCAGTCTGTAGGCGACGGTAACGAAGATTACATCGGGATATTCTTTGGCGAGATTGGTACAATCAAACAGTTCTATGCCCGTTCCGCCTGCCATAAAAGCGCCACCGTGAATCCACACCATCACAGGCTTCTTCGCTGTGGGATCGTCAGTCTGCCAAACGTTCAGATACAGGCAGTCTTCTCCCTGATGGTCGGTGATCGAGAGATCCTGAACAGCGAGACGGGCAAAATGATAGGCCTCATAGATGCCGTCGTCGGGAGTGAAGTCTACCGGTGCCTTCCAGCGCAGTTCGCCGACAGGCTGTTTGTCAACGAAGGGGATACCCTTGTAAGCGATGACATTCTCCGTCTTTGTGCCGACGAAGGTTCCGTTAACACACTTGACAGCTAACGACTGGTCGTAATCGCCGTCGGTAATTTTCTTGTTCTCACTGTACTGAGCTTTCAGCTGATCTCCATTTTCACTCATATCCTTAGTTCCGCAGCACTCCAGTTTGACTTTCTCTATAGACACTTCAGATTTCCACTTATCTCAGTGCTGCCGTTCAAGACAAGCAAAATCATCAATGACTTGGCAAAGGAATATATTTCCGATGCAAAAATACGAAAAATTATCGAAACAAAGTGTATTTCTTTTGCGTAATTACATCTTTTTTTATACTTTTGCAGTCGAAAACATTTAAAACTTACGAATATGATACTCATAGCAGATAGCGGAAGCACTAAAACAGACTGGGCCATCGTTACAGCCAGCTCTCAACCAGTAGTCCTCTCGACACAGGGCATCAACCCCATCCATCAGTCGCGCGAGCAGATCGTACAGATCATCCGCGAGGAGTTTATGGGGCCTATGGGCTCGAGCCCTGACGTACAGAAACTCCGCAGCGGGTCGATCCTGACGCCCGACTTCCCTTACGCCGTCTACTTCTACGGCAGCGGTGTGCGCCCTGAGATGGAGCAGCTGATGTCGTCGCTGCTCAGCGAGCTGTTCCCCCAGGCATCGATCGTGGAGGCTCACAGCGACCTGCTGGGTGCCGCCCGAGCCCTCTGTGGCCGCAAGGAGGGCATCGCCTGCATCCTCGGAACGGGTGCCAACTCGTGTCTCTACGACGGCAACGGCATCGTGCAGCACACACCCGCGCTGGGCTATATCCTCGGCGACGAGGGCAGTGGGGCCGCCCTGGGCAAGCGATTCCTGCACGACCTCTACTGCGGGATACTCTCGCCCGACGTGCTGCAGGCCTTCGAGGCAAAGACCAAGCTCACGCTGAAAGAGATCATCAACCGCGTGTACCGTCAGCCGCTGGCCAACCGATGGCTGGCCTCGATGTCAGAATTCATCAGCGACCACCTCGACGATCAGGGGGTGCACGATGTCGTCGTGCAGAATTTCACCGACTTCCTGCGCGTCCATATCGCGCCCTATGAGCACCACGAGCTGCCCATCTCGTTCGTAGGCAGCGTCGCCTTCCATTATCAGGATCAGCTGCGCGAGGCCGTTGCGGCTTACGGCCGTAAGAGCGGCACCATCATCAAGACCCCGCTCGCGGGGCTCATACGCTATCACATGCCACAAAATAAATGAAAAGACTTCTATTACTGATCGTCCTCTTCGTGGGGATCGTCACAACGGCCAGCGCCGTGCTGAAGGAGAAGGATCTGGAGATGACACTCACCTTCCTGCACGCCGAGCTGGAGCAGTATCACAACGACCTGACGAGGCGCACCGCAGTCAGGAAGGAGCGCACCAAGCAGCTGATCACACAGATGCTGCTCACGCTGAAACAGGCCGACCAGAACGCGCTGATGCTCTACTCGCAGAAGACGGAGAACGTGTTCGACCTGACCTACGCCTGCCGCGAGGCCACCAAGCAGTATCATGACTTCCACAAGCACCAGATGCCCTTCACCCAGTTCCTGGAGAAGACCGAGGCCGACGTGGCCCGATACGACAGCCTGATATCAAGTCTGGAGTCGATGCCCGACATGATGACTACGAAGTATGGCAACAGCAAGCGCGACTCCTGTCTGGTGCTGGCCAAAAGTATCAGGCAGCTGCTGGGCGAGAACGTGATTCAGCTGAAGCGCAACATCCACTACTACAACATGGCGGAGCGGCGACTGAGCGAGATGAACAACTACGCCCAGAAGCGCTACACCGACATACAGCGCAGCATCTTCATCAACGGCGGCGAGAGCTACCCCACCCTGCTGGGCAACATCGACCGAAGGTGGAAATCGATGGTCGAGGCGGTGAAGAACAAATACGACATACATGAGGATTTCAAAGAGGATGCCGAGTCGCAATGGAGCTCGGTCTTCGTGTTCGGACTGCTCATAATCACCCTCATCTTCTTCATCGTAGCCAGTCTGACGAACCTCCTCTTCTTCAAGCTGTTGCTGCCCAAGCGGTTCAAGACCGAGGAGTTCAAGAAGAAGCAGCCCGTGATCATCATGGCTACGACGACCATCACCTTCGCCCTCATTCAGGGACTGCTGATGGGCAAGTCGACACAGAACTTCGTGCTGATGGCCTCGTCGCTGCTCGTAGAGTATGCCTGGCTGCTGGGCGTGATCTTCATCTCGCTGCTGCTGCGCGTGAAGGGCGACCAGATCAAGAGCGCCTTCTATATCTACGCCCCCCTCGTCGCCATCGGATTCATCGTCATCGCGTTCCGCATCATCCTCATACCAGGCGAGGCGGTCAACATCTTCCTGCCGCCGATACTACTGCTATGCACCATCTGGCAATGGTGGGTGATCAGGACCCACAATCGCAACGTGCCGCGATCGGACATGTTCTACACCTATATCTCGCAGACGGTGTTCATCGCCTCTGTAGGCTGCTCGTGGGCGGGCTATACGCTGATGGCCGTGCAACTGCTCATCTGGTGGATCATGCTGCTGACGTGTATCCTGACGATCACCTGTATCAGCCAGTATCTCAGGCTCTACGCTGAGCGTAAGGGCTACGACAAGCTATCCGTCACGAAGACGTGGGCTTACGACTTCGTAGAGAAGGTGGTGATGCCCATCATGAGCGTCAGCTCCGTGATGCTGAGTATCTACTGGGCGGCGAAGGTGTTCAACCTCAACGAGCTCTGCTGGGAGATCTTCAAATACAACTTCATCGATATGGAGAACCTGCAGGTGTCGATCCTGAAGCTGTCGATGGTCATCTCGCTGTGGTTCCTCTTCCGCTGGATTGCACGCACCATCCTGGGACTGCTGCGCGCACACTATGAGAGCAGCGACCCCACGACGGCGGCATCGCGCGAGGTGATGGGCAAGAACGTGATTCAGGTGCTCGTCTGGGGCGTGTGGCTGATGATCTCGCTCTCGCTGCTCCACATCAGCGTCGCCTGGCTGCTGGCCATCTCGGGAGGACTCTCCACAGGTATCGGTTTCGCCTCGAAGGATATCATCGAGAACATCTACTACGGCGCCTCGCTGATGGCGGGTCGCATCAAGGTGGGCGACTGGATAGAGATCGACGGACGGATGGGCAAGGTGATGAGCATCAGCTACACTTCGACCGTCGTAGAATCGCTCTACGGCGAGGTGATCACCTTCCAGAACGCACAGCTCTTTGCGAAGAACTATAAGAACCTGACGAGGAATCACGGCTACGTGCTGGCCGTCGTGCCCTTCGGAGTGGCCTACGGCTCGAACCTGAAGAAGGTGACGGAACTCGTGGAGGAGGCGCTGAACAGTCTGAAGCACCCTTGGATGGATCACAAGAAGCAGGTGAAGTGTGTCTGCTCGGAGATGGCCGACTCGAGCGTGAACTTCCAGCTGTTCGTCTGGGCTGATGCACCCAAGAAATCGTATGTGGTGAGCGATGTCCTGAAGTGTGTGTACGACACACTGAACGAGAACGGCATCCAGATTCCGTTCCCGCAAAGAGACATTCATCTCGTTAAAGATTAAAAAAATGGTATTTTTTTTGGTGGTTATGAATAAAATGCGTATTTTTGCAAAATCAATATGAGTATCAAAACAACCATTATAGCTGGTCCATGTGTCATAGAGTCGAACGAACTGCTCGACACTGTGGCTCGTAAGTTGGTGGAAATCAACACCAAACTTAACGTCGACATCATCTTCAAGGCCTCGTTCGACAAGGCTAATCGTACATCCATCCACTCGTTTCGCGGCCCAGGACTTGAGCGCGGACTCCAGATGTTGGCTGATGTAAAAGCCAACTACGGACTCAGGATTCTGACCGATATCCATGAGAGCTATCAGGCAAAGCCTGTCGGTGAGGTGTGCGACGTGATCCAGATTCCCGCCTTCCTCTGCCGCCAGACTGACTTGCTGATCGCAGCTGCTAAGACCGGAAGGACGGTCAACATCAAGAAAGCACAGTTCCTGAGCGGGAGCGACATGCGTTACCCGGTGGAGAAAGCACGCGATGCGGGTGCGAAAGAGGTCTGGCTGACTGAGCGCGGCAACATGATGGGCTACAACAACCTCGTGGTTGACTTCCGTAATATCCCCGACATGCTGGAGATTGTGCCGACGGTCATCATGGACTGTACACACAGCGTGCAGCGACCGGGAAGCGCCAACGGCACGACTGGGGGCGACCGCAAGTTCGTGCCGAAGATGGCACTCGCAGCAAAGGCGTTCGGGGCAACGGGCTACTTCTTTGAAGTGCACCCCACTCCTGACGAAGGCCTCAGCGACGCTGCCAACATGCTGGAGCTCGACAAGCTTGAGGCACTGGTTGAAAAACTGACAAAATGATGAAAGAAGCAAAGGAATACGCGATACAGTGTTTCAAGGACGAGGCCGAAGCTGTGCTGGGACTTGTCACACAACTAGACGACAGCTTCAATGACGCTGTCGAACTGATGTATGAGTGTAAGGGGAAAATCATCGTTACCGGCGTAGGAAAGAGCGGACATATCGGTGCCAAGATCGCTGCCACGCTCTCGAGTACGGGTACACCCTCATTCTTCATCAATCCGCTCGACGTATTTCATGGCGACCTGGGCGTGATGACCACCGACGACGTCGTGCTGGCCATCTCAAACTCCGGGCAGACTGACGAGCTGCTGAGGTTTATCCCGATGGTGCTCCACATGCAGATACCTATCATCGGCATGAGCGGCAACCCCCAGTCGCTGCTGGCAAAATACTCCACCTGCCACCTGAACGTGCGTGTAGAGAAAGAAGCCTGCCCGATGAATCTCGCACCGACGAGCTCGACTATGGCGCAGCTGGCGATGGGCGACGCTCTGGCTATCGCCTTGATGGAGAAGCGGAACTTCCAGCCCAGAGACTTTGCACAATTCCACCCGGGTGGTGAGATCGGCAAACGACTGCTGACAACCGCACAGGACGTGATGTTCAAGGACGACCTACCTGTATTGCCACCAGAGATGCATCTGGGCGAAGCCATTATCCTTGTGAGCAAGGGGAAGCTCGGACTGGGGATCGCGGTGAAGAATGAAGAGTTAAGAATGAAGAATGAAGAATTTGGAGTGAAGAATGAAGGGTGCCACGTGGTGGGACTGATTACCGACGGCGATATCCGTCGCGCGATGGAGAAATGGCAGGCTGAGTTCTTCAACCGCACGGTGAGCGACATCATGACTCGTACACCGAAAAGCGTCAGACCTGAGACCAAGATTACAGAGATTCAAAGAATCATGAGTAAATATAAGATACACTCAGTATTAGTGACCGACGAGGAGAATCACCTTCTCGGAGTCGTCGACCACTACTCATGTATGATATAATGACTGAAAGTAAGGCTTTATGAAGACTATAAAGAAACTATTGATTGCTCTGCTGCTCATCATCCCATTGGCGGTGACAGCTGATTATCTGTTTAAGACGCTGGATGCTCGCGACGGTCTGACAACCAGCCAGGTGAACTGTATTCTGAAAGATTCACGCGGATATATATGGTTTGGTACACCCGCAGGCCTGTATCGCTTCGACGGCTATTCGTTCAGGAACTTCCAGAGCGATTCGCAGGATGGGTCATCGCTTAACGACAGCTATATCAACACGATTCAGGAAATGCTCGACGGAAACCTGCTGATAGAGACCTCTTCGGGCTATTGCATCTATCACCCTCAGACAGAGACCTTCGAGCGCGACATGAAGCAGACCTTTGCGCGTATGGGAATTGAGACAATCCCATCAGTCGTTTACATCGACAAGCATAAGAATCTCTGGGGAGCTATCCCCAACAAGGGCGTAGTCTGCTACAATCAGCAGCAACAGTTGCTTTATGAGTTCGGCTATACCGACGATTCGCGCGGTGTGCCGCAAGGCGTAGTCTGCTCGATCAGCGAGTGTCGCGACGGCGCCATCATCGTCTATGACGACGGACGTATGGCCTGCTGCGATGTGATGCACCAGCAGCACACCGTATGGGTGACAGAAGGTTTGCCTACTCTGAAAAAGCACAGATCGAAGTCGCTCAGAGCCTTCGCCGACCAGATGGACAATATCTGGCTCTACGGACAAGGCACCTTATTTATGTATAATAAGAGTGGCGAATCGTGGGATGCTTCAATCGGAGAACGGTTAGGACTGACGAATATCGGTGTAGACCGTAACATCAACAGTATGGCCGGCGACCGAAACGGCAACATCTGGATCGGTTCTGACCAGTTGGGCTTGTTGAAGATGGACATCAACACCCACGAGATGGAGAACGTCGTGCCGCGTAATATCAATGACAACCAGTGGGTGAAGGATAACATCGGCATCCAGAGCATTTACATCGACGACACCAACCTGCTGTGGGTAGGCACCGAGAAATCGGGTGTAGCCTACTCGGGTGACTATATCTATCGTTTCGGTTCGAACCTTATCGGCGATATCACCGCTATGGCGCAGGACGCCAATGGTAAGATCTGGTACGGAACGAGCGACAAAGGTATCATCGACTATAGTGGGCCGCTTGCCAGTCTGAAGGTATCATGTATGGAGACCACCCCTGACGGCAGCCTCTGGGTAGGTTCGAAACGTAACGGCCTGACCAGGATCAATGGAGGCTCGTCGACCATCTTCTCACTGGCCAAGGACAGCACCAGCACACTGATCGACGACCACATCAACGACCTGTGCGTAGATAAAATCGGAAACCTTTGGATTGCGACGAACGGCGGTCTGCAGGTATATAACCCCAGGATGAACTCTTTTTCGTCGTACACCCGTGAGAACGGCAAGATGAACACGAACAACATCACCTGTCTGTTCTACACCAAGAGCAACAAGGAGAACAATCTGTTTGTAGGAACAGCCGAGGGACTCGTGATCCTGAATCTGTCGAACACAGAGAAGAAGGTCATCACAGGTAATTCCAACAATCTTGAGACATTTACAAACAACTATATCACTCAGGTTTACCAAGACTCAAGAGGATTGATCTGGGTTGGTACGCGTGAAGGTCTCAACATTCTCAATCAGGATGCAGACGACCTGGACTACCTGACAGAGAAACAAGGTCTTTGCAACAACAATATCTGTGGTATAGCCGAAGACAAGAATCACAACATCTGGGTAACCACCAGTCGTGGAGTCAGCCGCATCGTCGTACAGCGTAACCATGAGGACGGTACGAACAATTACGGCATGTACAACTATGACACCTCAGACGGATTGCAGAGCAATGAGTTCAATCACGGTTCGATCCTGACCCGTGATGACGGTAACGTACTGCTGGGCGGTCTTTACGGCGTGAACTGGGTCTTCCAGAAAGGTAACGACGATAATGAATCCCTGCCCCGCGTGATGCTCACACAGCTGTTTATCGGTGAAGAAGAAATCCTTACCGGCCACGAATATGGCAACAGAGTCATCTTGCCGCAGGCTCTCAATGAGACGAACAAGATCAATCTGGGTCATGAGCAGAACACCTTTACCATCAAGTTTGCCGCAGGTAACTATAACCAAAGTGAGAGACTGCAGTTCATGTATTGGATGGAAGGCAAGGATGAGGACTGGCGCAACGGAAACGCGCTGACTCATGGTGTGACCTTCAAGGATCTCAGCAGCGGAAAATACACCCTCCACGTGAAGGCCATCAGCGCAGAAGGAGCGGTCAGCAATCAGGAGCGCGTGCTGGAAATCAATATTGAGCGCCACTGGCTGCTATCATGGTGGATGATTGTCGCCTATGTCATCACCACGTTGGTCATCCTCTACTTCTGGCGCATCGGACTGAAGCAGATCAAGGCCATTAAGCAACGGAAGAATGCTGTGATCAACGAGTTGAAGAATCAGCGCGAGGAGATCAAGGCTGCCAGCGATGACCTCCGTCAGCCTATGGCCCGCATGACTTCGATCATCGGCAACCTCTCAGAGAAAGAGACCACACTTGAGGAGAAAGAGCAGCTGAATGCCCTCCACTCGCAGATGCTTCAGATTATCACGCGCGTGGCCGACATGCAGATGAACCTCGAGAATCCAATGGAGAAAGCCAGGAATACGGTTCAGGATCGCCTTGAACTTAATGGTAAGGGTGAGATAGAACTGCCCGAGATCGGCGACACATTGACAGCAGAGAGCACACGATCGAGAGCTGCCCTCGACTCGCCGACCGCAAAGTTCACCATCGTGATGATCGACGACAACGAGGACTTCCTGAAGTTTGCGGCGACCAAGTTGAAGTATGTCTACGACTTCCATATCTACAACGACATCGAGAAAGCCGCCGACGATCTGGAGGAGATGAAGTGCGACATCGTGGTATGTAAGCAGGAGATGACTCCGATGACGGGTAGCGATCTGTGTAATCAGCTGAAGACGAATATCGTCACCCAGAAGATGAAGTTCGTGCTGATGACAGACGGTGTGCTTACACCGCAGGATATGCGCTCGAAGAACATCACCCTCTCTGCCGACGATTATCTCGCCAAGCCGTTCAACATGCAAGAAGCCTGCATGCGTTTCAATAAAGTGCTTGGCTTGGGCGCTATCAATGTCAACAACAACCTCATTGAAGGTGCCGAGACCCGAATGCTGGAGGATCGCAACACGAGTATGACCACCGCAACGGAAAGCATGGGTCTTGAGGATATCAAGCCTGATTCAGAAGTAGAGGTAACAGCAGACGATCCGATGAACGCCGTTGACACAACAATCGTCAAAAAGAACCAGCTGGCTCGCAAGGGTAGCAATCTACCTGAAGGTATCCTGCCCGAGAATGAGCAAAGTGAGGAGTCGACATCCGACTACTCGATGCTCGACGAGATGGATCAGCAACTGTTGAAGAATATCGAGCAATACGTGATGCAGAACATGAGCCGAGGCCAGATCAGTCTTGAAGAGATGGCCAGCGCAATGGGAATGGGACGCGTACCCTTCTTCCATCGTGTCCGTAGTCTGACGAACAAGACTCCAGCCGAGGTCGTTCGCGACATGCGTCTGAAGCATGCATGCATCCTGCTGAAGCGTACCAATATCAACATGAGTGAGTTGGCTACAAACATCGGTTTCCTGACAGCCGAGAACTTCATCACCATCTTCAAGGAGAAGTTTGGAATGACGCCACTTGAGTACAGATTAAAGCATCGTAAATGATAAGCAATAAGAACCGATTGGCAGGAATAGCAACCATACTATTCCTGCTGATTTCTCTCTATAGTAAAGCCCAGTCGAGCGATTCTCTCACCATCAGCCAGATGCGAGAGCTGGGGGTTGTCTTCTCGAAGAACAACAAGGTTGAACTGCTGATGTCGGGCAAGGAAAAGTTTGCCAGACTTTTTGAAGACATCCGCCAAGCCAAGCAAAGCGTCCATCTGGAGTACTTCAACTTCAGAAACGACTCCATCGCCTCTCTGCTTTTCGACATCCTCAGGGAAAAACGCAAAGAGGGAGTCGAGGTAAGGGCAGTCTTCGACGGATTCGGCAACGACTCGAACAACCAGCCTCTAAAGAAGAAGCATCTGGAAAAGCTGCATGCAGACAGCATCGAGATCTACGAGTTTGATCCCATCAGGTTTCCTTGGATCAATCATATCTGGCCGCGCGACCACCGAAAGATCGTAGTCATTGACGGTCGTATTGCCTATACTGGCGGTATGAATGTGGCCGACTATTACGTCGTGGGTTCAGAGCAAGTAGGAGAATGGCGCGATATGCATTGCCGCATTGAGGGTTCGGCTGCGAATGAACTGCAGAAGATTTTCGTCAGATTCTGGAAGAAACTGAGCAAAGAGGACCTGACAGACCCGAAATACTTCCAAGGAACGAAAGCTGGCAACAAGATGGTGGGTATAGTCAATCGCGAGCCTCACACCTCAAATGAGATCGCGCGCAGATTCTTCGTCAATGTACTCGACAACGCCAAAGACTCCGTGAAGATCATCAACCCTTACTTCATGCCAACCAACAAGGTGATGAAAGCCCTGAAGCGCTGTGCAGAGCGAGGGGTGAAGATGGACATTCTCATCTCTGCGAAATACGACGAGCCGTTGACACCCGACATCGTGATGTACAACATGAAGAAACTAATCAAGCGCGGCGTAAACGTATGGCGCTATCGCCCAGGATTCCATCATTCCAAGATTATGATGGTCGACGGGAAATTCTGCACGGTAGGCAGTACGAATCTCGATGCCCGAGGGCTGCGCTACGACTATGAGGTCAACGCCCTGATTATGGATGAAGAAACCACCAAGAAGTTAGACCAGAAATTCATCGAAGATACAGGCAAAAGTGACTATGTATCTATGGAAGAGTGGAAGAAAAGCCGCACGACTTGGCAACGGTTCAAAGGTTGGTTCGGTCATCTGCTGACCTTCTTATTGTAGCCCATGAAGCGTGATACAACGATATCCATCTGCAAAGGCATTGCCATTATCCTGATGGTGATAGCCCACGCAGAAGCGCCCGGGTGGCTCTGCAAATTCATCTTCGAATTCCACATGCCCCTCTTCTTTATCACTGCTGGCTATTTCTTTTCACTGAGATATCTGGACGACGAGGCGACATTCGTCAAGAAGCGCATCAAGGGGCTCTATTGGCCTTTTGTGAAATGGTCGGTATTTTTCCTGATTATTCACAACTGGATGTTCGACATCGGAGTACTCAACGAGCGTTACGGTAACGAAATGGGAGGCGTGACCCATCCTTACACTTGGCACCAGATCCAACAGAATCTCTGGAACATCTTCACGGCAATGGGAGGCTACGACCAGTTCCTATGTGGGGCATTTTGGTTCTTCAGGGGACTCTTTGTGGCCAGTATCCTATACCTTATATTATATAAGGTGATCGGCAACCGAAAAGCGACCCCCTACCTCATCTGCCTCCTGATGCTCGTACTTTGTGGCTGGAAGACTCACGAGGGACTCAGGATTGTGACACTCGTACAAGGAGGGTATCGCGACATGATGGGATGTTTCTTTTTCGGCTGCGGTTTTATCTTCAGACAATTTGTCGACAGATATAACCAGTGGGTGTCCCGTTATCATGCTTCTATATGGTCGACCGCACTCTTTGGAATTGTCGTCGGTCTGTTCTCCGTCTATCTTACAGCCAACATGAACTGGCGCTCGACATACACCCAGTTTCTGTCGCTACCCGTTCCCGCCTTGCTGGGATTCCTGATGACCTATAACATCAGCAGCTGGATCGACAAACATGAAGGGAAACTCAAGCAATTCCTTACCTATACAGGCGACCATACACTTTATATCTTTATCTTCCACATCGTATCCTACAAGGTGGTCAGCCTGATAAAAATCTGGTACTACGGGCTTGACATCCACCAGATAGGATGCCACATGGTGATACATGAGTACTCTCAGCAGGATTGTTTCTGGATTCTTTATACGATAGCCGGAGTAGGCATTCCTTTGGGATTCACCATCCTGAACGATAAGATCAAGGAGAGGATCAGAGAATATAGAGCATCATCTGGATCTCAGGCTCAGTGATTCCTTTGGTACGAATCAGCGGCATCTCATTCTCGATAATAAACTCCTTGTCGGCTCCTGTTTCCTTCAGATAACGGTGGAAACAATCAGCCGCTTCGTCGACATGACCATTAAACCATAGGCAATAGCCATAGTTGAGCATATCTTCCTCAGAGGGCTCCTCCACCGAGAGTAAATGCCGATAGAGATGATCGGCCTGCTCGTATTTCCCGTCACAGGTTAATGTCCAGGCAAGTACGCGACTCACTTCCTCATCATCAGGTTTCTCATAATTCAGTCGGAATAATACTTTCTCGGCTTCCTCATAACGCCCCAGATTCGTCTGGCAGACCGCTCTGTTCAGCAGATAGTTCTTCTTCTCTGGTTGGATAGCCACCAATCGGTCATATAGTCCCAAAGCCTCTTCGTATCGTTCTTCGGCAAACAAGACTCGAGCGTAACTTTTGATGGCCCGCTCGTTATCAGGCTGCAATTCCAACGCCCGGGCATAGCTTTCAAGAGGCTTATAACCCAGATAACCCGCCATCATATAGTATTGGAAGTCGCGACGATGCTCGCCGTAGTTCATCAACACAGCTTCAGCCTCTGCCAGTTTCTTCTTCTTAATCAGGAATGCTGCCATTTCATTGAAGTAGGCCTCCAGATGGGTACTCCTGAATATCGGATTCTTGAAGAAGAGATAGCGCCTCTCATCAGACGAGAAGATTCTCTTGAAACAATCTCGGTTGGAGAAAAGCCTGAAGAATCTGTAGAGATCCTGCAAATAGATCCTTCGGATATAAGCAGGCTTCTGGGTATCTTCCATTGCTATTTCATTAACAACGATTTCCCCCCGATCCATTATTTCACGCATCGACGCAGGAATGCTGTTCATCACCTGAGAGAAAGCCAGCAGGAAAGAATACCTGTCACTGTTACAGAACGGGCCGTTAGTCAGCATCTTTTGCAGAAATTGGCTATTCTTAAACTTACCCAAAGCCTCAGAAACAACAGGATGTTCAAAATAGAAAGGCAGGAACCAGTTGGTCAGTTCTGTAAAGAAGGGGTAACGTTTCATCAATGCAAAGCCTCCGAAATAGATATCCGACCCCTGCTTCTGCATGTCGACCATTCGCTGGAAACTGGCTTCCATCTTCTCCATTTTACTTTCGGTCTCGTCAGGATGCAGAATATCGTTGAGATCATCCTCATCTTGCTCTAAGACACCGTTTTTTGAAATATGAAGCCCCTGTCCCTTGATGATATCGGGCATGATTTCTTGTTGTATCATTGCAGTATCAACTTCTGCATTGATACAGTAGATGATCTGCTGCTGAAGTTCAACCAGTTCCTGACAGACAGCCTCGTCTTCGAGAAGTTTCTCCACCAGTTGCACTTTCTCCTCATACAAATTCGCTCCAATCTCAGGATCAATGGCGAAAACCCATCCTACCAATGCACGTTGGCGTACCGATTCGTCGGTAGACTGCTGATAGACATGTACCAGCATCCGGAATTTGGCCATATCAAACTGATTGATGGCTGAGAGCATCACACAACTGATAAGCAACAGCTGGTCATTGATGTCCAACGTCGGCGAGAGCAGCATATCTTCCATCGCAGATGCAAAGCCATCTGTCCAAAGACCTGTGGTCAGAATATAGTCGCCTAGCACCGCCATCGATTCTTGGTGGCGCGCATAAATGGTGTTCTTCTTGGGTCCTGCAACATGTTCCGGCTCCAGGTCAGCCATCGCGATGTCGGACACAAACGACTCCAGTTCCTCTCGTATGACCTGTGGAGACCAATCGCGCGGGGTCATGTGAGCCTTCAGCATCAATGATGACAGATAGGGAGTGTGACGCACTGTGTAGTTGATGGCAATATTAGAGCACAGCACATACATACGTTGCAACAGGTTATCATAGAGACTGGGCAACTGGGGGTCCTTGAAACCTCGACGCCAATAGTCGGCCATCAACTGATAGTCGGTTCTGATGGCAAAAAGCCTGTCGGTATTGATCTGATGAGGATGCACAGAGAGAAAGGCATCCAGCGTATGTATAGCCTCACCGAGGCGGCGACTCTTCAGGAAGGCGAAGACCTGATTTAGTGATTCACTCTGTACCATAGCTTTATTTCTTGGATAACCATTGCTGGGCTCTTTCGATATCTACCTGTCTGGGAGGTGTGGCATGCTGGTATTTCAGCGTATCGGGAAGATTCTTCAGCGTCTGCTCTGACACAACATAATACTTCCGAATCACATCCCTATAATTTCTCACACCATACTTATTGATAGAATCACAAGCCTCATTATAGCCTTCGAGGAAGACTTTCATCTGATGCTGACGATTCTTGTCGTCCATACCCTTTGTGCGGAATACGAATGCTCCCATCTGCATATCCGACTTACGGGTATCAAACAGCACCTTGTTCTTTGCCAATATTGCCTGGGTGGCATAAGGCTCTGTCATAAGGAGGGCATCCATCTCATTATTCTCCAACATCTTCAGACGCACATTCACATCATTAATCTGAATACGGAACACGCGTTCCGGCTTCAACTTAGCACTATCGACAACCATATCACTCAATAAGTCTGTGACAGAGTAACGCGTCATAGCCACCATCTTATCGTCCAGATGCTTGAGGTCGTTAATACGCTGCTGACGATTACTGATAAGCAGCCAATAGGCATTTGTCGATGTCCAATATTGAATAGGTACGCCCGATTTCATCATACGTTCAGCCCTCACCAAGTCGGACACCGAACCTTCCACACGATTACGCATCAGGGCTGTATCACAGTCCATCTGCGCAGTAAACTGCTTCAAGCGAATATCCACAGCCGTATCGAACAACTGACGTTCCTTTGCCACAAAAACGGGCAGGCAATCGAGCGTCGGCATCACTGCCACCTTCAGGGCTGCGGAGTCTTCACGAAACAATTTGAGACGCTGAGCCTGATTCAGGCGCTTCGTCTCTTCATACGACTGTCCGCAACCGACAATCAGTGATATAATCGCAACAATCAGAAATAATCTTCTCATAACGCGTGCAAAGATACACATTTTTTTTCACTTTTCACTTTTCACTTTTCATTTTTCACTTTTTTTTCGTACCTTTGTTGCCAATTATGGCAAAAGATAAAATCGCATACGTTTGCTCCAACTGCGGCCAGGAGTCGCCAAAGTGGATAGGGAAATGCCCCGCTTGTGGGCAGTGGAACACATTTCAGGAAGTCCGTATCGCTGCTGACACCAAGCAGAAAGCAGCTACCACAGCTGCGGCTTCTGCTGGTCATGCACTGCGGAAAAACAAGACACTCAGACTGAAAGACATTTCCGACCACGATGATCCTCGTATAGACATGCATGACGAGGAACTCAACCGTGTGTTAGGTGGCGGTCTTGTTCCTGGTTCCATCGTCCTTTTAGGCGGAGAACCTGGTATCGGAAAATCTACTCTCTCCCTGCAGACCATGCTTCGTCTGCCTGAGAAAAAAATCCTCTACGTCAGTGGTGAGGAAAGTGCGCACCAGTTGAAGATGCGAGCTAATCGTATCCCTCACGAAGAGAATGACCGTTTCCTTATCCTCTGCGAGAACTCATTAGAGAACATCTTCGATCATATCAAGGACGTGCAGCCTGAATTGGTTATTATCGACTCTATACAGACCATCATGACGGAGGACGTGGAGTCGTCTGCAGGTTCTATCGCCCAAGTGCGGGAATGTGCCTCATCCTTACTGCGCTTTGCCAAAACCAGTGGCGTTCCCGTCATCTTGATCGGACACATCACCAAGGAAGGAACACTCGCAGGTCCCAAGATCCTTGAACATATCGTCGACACCGTCATCCAGTTCGAGGGCGACCAGCACTATATGTACCGCATTCTGCGCTCCATGAAGAACCGCTTCGGTTCTACGGCAGAACTCGGTATCTACGAGATGCAGCAAAGCGGACTCAGACAAGTCTCAAACCCCTCGGAACTTCTGCTTACACAGGATCACGAAGGATTGTCAGGCGTAGCCATCTCCTCAGCCATCGAGGGTGTGCGTCCCTTCCTCGTTGAGACACAGGCCCTTGTCTCCACCGCAGCATACGGTACACCCCAGCGATCAGCGACGGGCTTCGATCAGCGACGTCTCAACATGCTGCTCGCAGTACTCGAGAAACGCGTAGGATTCAAACTCATGCAAAAGGATGTGTTCATTAATATTGCAGGAGGACTGCGCGTGACCGATCTTGCCACAGACCTCTCTGTCATTGCAGCAGTACTATCCTCGAATGTCGACACACCTATTGAGAGTGGATGGTGCATGGCTGGCGAAGTGGGACTTTCTGGAGAAGTGCGCCCTGTCAATCGCATTGAACAGCGTATTGCAGAGGCCGAGAAACTGGGATTCAGCGACATCATCATCCCTAAATACAACCTTCAGGGTTTCGATGCTAAGAAATTCCATATCAGCATTCATCCCGTCCGCAAAGTTGAAGAAGCCCTTCGCGAACTCTTTGGATAACCATCATGAAGCATAATATGTAGTGCTATCTGTGGATAACAATTAGGAAACACGGAGATGTAGAGACACAGGGAATTATATTAAAAAAGTGAAAAATAAAGAAATCTCTCTGGTTCTATGTCTCTGTGTTTCGTTTTTTATTTGTAACTTTGCAGTCGTATTAAAAAAGCAGTTTTTCACATTATTAATATAAATACAATTATGACAATCAACGAATTCAACTTTGCCGGTAAGAAGGCAATCGTACGTGTAGATTTCAACGTACCCCTCGATGAGAATGGTAAGATCACTGACGACACCCGTATCCGTGGTGCCCTGCCTACCTTGAAGAAGATCCTGAATGACGGTGGTGCCACTATCATCATGTCGCACATGGGTAAGCCCAAAGGTAAGGTCAATCCCAAGCTCTCTCTGGGTCAGATCCGCGAGGCTGTAGAGAAGGCACTCGGTGTTCCCGTTGCTTTTGCTCCCGACTGCGCTAAGGCTGCTGATGCCGCCAAGGCTTTGAAGATGGGTGAGGCTCTGCTGCTCGAGAACCTGCGCTACTATCCTGAGGAGGAAGGTAAGCCCGTAGGTGTTGAGAAGGGTACTCCTGAGTACGACGAGGCAAAGAAGGCTATGAAGGCCAGCCAGAAGGAGTTTGCCAAGACACTCGCTTCTTACGCTGACTGCTACGTGATGGACGCCTTTGGTACAGCTCACCGCAAGCACGCTTCTACCGCTGTCATCGCCGACTACTTCGATGCTGACAACAAGATGCTGGGTCTGCTGATGGAGAAGGAGGTTCAGGCTGTCGACAATGTCCTCTCTAACATCAAGCGTCCGTTCGTTGCCATCATGGGTGGTTCAAAGGTATCTTCTAAGATCGGTATCATCGAGAACCTGCTCGGTAAGGTTGATAAGCTCATCCTCTGCGGTGGTATGACCTATACCTTCGCAAAGGCTCACAATGGTGAGATCGGTGATTCTATCGTTGAGCTCGACAAGCTGGA
>JAEEGJ010006724.1_pt1 | contig 34057 bp, 28 predicted proteins | sample 8958761 | NCBI WGS metagenome assembly JAEEGJ01 (sample SAMN16246546, study PRJNA631951) | gut metagenome | biome: gut microbiome; feature: rumen; material: RS-attached | host: Bos | place: Iran: Karaj | collected 2018-10
TCAGGAGCTGATATTTCAATGCCCTGACGATTCTGAACCATCTGAACAATGTCAGTAGCCTCTGCAAGGCTGTCCATCGTACCTGTATCGAGCCAAGCAAAACCGCGTCCCAGCAACTGTACGTCAAGCAGATTATCATGGAGATACATCTCATTGAGCGTCGTTATCTCAAGCTCTCCACGAGCTGACGGTTTAACCTGATTGGCTCTTGCACTTACTCCAGCAGGATAGAAATAAAGTCCTGTTACCGCATAATTGCTCTTAGGAACAGCCGGCTTCTCTTCGATTGAAAGTGCGTGTCCGTCCTTATCAAAATCAACTACGCCAAAACGCTCCGGATCGGGAACATAGTAACCAAATACTGTTGCACGGTTGTTTTCTTCTGCATTCTTCTTAGCATTACGAAGTATGCTTCCAAAACCGTTACCATAGAAAATATTATCTCCAAGAACCATGGCACAAGCATCGTCGCCTATAAACTCCTCACCTAAAATAAATGCCTGTGCAAGTCCGTCAGGGCTTGGCTGTACCTTGTAGCTTAGATTAATTCCATACTGAGAACCATCCCCGAGAAGTCTCTCGAAATTAGGAAGATCAGTTGGAGTTGAAATAATAAGTATATCCTTGATACCTGCTAGCATGAGAGTTGACAGGGGATAATAAACCATAGGCTTGTCATAAACTGGAAGCAGCTGCTTCGATGTTACCATTGTTAATGGATAAAGTCTTGTACCGGAACCTCCGGCAAGTATTATGCCTTTCATACTCAAACTCCTTTAATTGTAATAATTTATGCTTTGACGATATAGCAACCTACGCGATTGGAACTATCCGTAACATGACCAAGATTTTCAGGGAAATAACTAACTAGTTTTATAATTTTTTCAGGTTCTTCCCTTTTCATGCGTTCATATTCGTCTACATCTTCCTGTGTAAACATAAATAAACTCTTGACAGCACAAGGCTCACATACTTTTTCAAATACGGGCTCACTGCCGCAAGCAACATCTATAACCATTCTAACGAAATCGTAACCAGTTGAATATCTAACCAAATCACTGCCGATGCAGTCTCCACCCATTCTTCCACCGATCTCTATTAGTTTTATATTACCGTTTGAGTCTATTTTAAGTTCTGAATGTGACGCTCCGTTTTTTATCTCAAGAGTATCCAATGCATGACTAACAATCTGCTTAACTCTCTCAACAGTGTCTGCTTCAACCGGTGCAGGCTCAAGATGTCCTGTCTCAATAAAATGAGGTTCTCCAGTTGTATACTTGTGCGTTAACTGAAGGAAATGATGAATTCCTTTATATGATATAAATTCAACGCTATATTCCTGTCCCTCAGCAAATTCTTCTATCAATGCCTTCTTTTCAAAGCTTTCATCAATAGCTTTTGAGACTGCTTCTTTCAAACCATTTGAATTGTAAAGTTTATAAATACCTCGACTGCCGCTACGATCTGTTGGTTTAACTATAATGGGATAATCCATAACCAATGTTGACAGGTCTGTCTGACTATCAACAAGGTAACTCTTTGGCGAAGGATCGCCCCTTTTTTCAAATGCCAAACGCATCGCATGTTTATTTGTGCTTTTGTAAGTAGCTTCTGGACTATTACCGGAAAGATTAAGTGCGTTCGCAACATAATTGACCGTTACCATAGCAACATCTGAAGCAATACTACAAATACCACATATACCGATTTCTTTACACTTATCCAAAATCTGTTCTTTTTCAATAATGCTGATCGGATAAAAATGATCCGCAGCTTTTTCACCAACATCATTAGCTGCCCATGCAAATACGTGGGTTATATACCCCATCTCTTTTGCTTTTTCAATTAATGGCAACTGAAGGTAACTTGCTCCGATAATTGCAAGGTGTTTTTCCATAATGCTCTTCCTCTTTATACTTTTTTATTCCAAAGAACATCAAATCTCTTCTCATTCTGTTCTTTTTTATAATCCTCAAGATATGCTATAAAGTCATACTTTGGCTCATATCCGAGTTCCTTTTTGGCGTTTTCGATATCCATTACAAAGCTAGTAAATGTACTGCTATTTTCAGGCTTTTCAATAATGCGTGTTTTTTCAGGATCAGGAGAAAAGACACGGACATAACCTTCAATCTGCTCTCGAAGAGTTGTTTTTACGCCTGTACCAGCATTATATGTTCCACCGTTTACATCTGCAAACAAAGCTTTAAACATCATCTGACAAAGATCCTTTACATATAAAATATCTTTAAATGCGTTCGGATCTCCCCACAATTCCATGTCTTTACCGCTTGCAGCAAGATCAATCATAAATCTGTATCCTATAGGTCTTTCAATACCATCAACGTAATACTTCTTTTGAGGAGCATACATATAAACATTCGGAAGACGAAAAACAAAGTCTTTAATACCGAATTCTTCTTTATAATATCTCATGGTATCAGCAACCATTGCTTTTGTAATAGAATAAAATGCATGATCTCCGGTATATAGCAGCTTTCTTGGAAGGCATGGAGAAAGTACTTCCGTCTTTCCCCAATAACCAGCTTGTTCTGCCCATGTCTGTGTATATAAAGCGCGATCTATTTTATTCTTGCGTGCATATTCCATAATTCTCAAGCTTCCGTTAATATTTGTTTCAATATATGCAAACGGATCATACTCCTGAAAATATGCCGGCAACAGACCAGTTAAATTGATTACAGCATATACATCATCTGAAGGCAGTTTCTTAAAATCGTCAGGATTACACACATCAAGCTTAATATACTCAATATCCATTGTACTAAAGAAATCTGTTTTTCTTCTTCCGACTGCTATTACTTCATATTCATTTATGTCAATGTTCTGCTTACAGTAATCAGTTAAATAGGCGCCTATATAACCAGTTGCCCCAAAAATAAGTATCTTTTTCATATTTTTCTCCTTATGAAAAATAATTCAAAATACAATTGATTGTTTTATTCAAATCCTCTTCTGAAAGCTGATAATACATCGGCAATCTAACAAGTCTTTCACTTTCCTTAGTAGTTACTTCGTCCTGACCGTCAAATCTTCCGAACTTTATTCCAGCAGGAGCAGAATGCAACGGAATATAATGGAAAGTACACTGTACTCCCTGCTCTTTCATGCTTTTGATAAATTCAGAACGCTCCTTCAGATCTTTACATTTGATATAAAACATATGTGCATTATGTTTACAGTTCTCAGGTATTACCGGAATGTCAATCAATCCTTTATCTGCCAATGGCTTGAAAGCATTATAATAACTATTCCAAGTAGCAAGGCGATTATTATTGATATCATCTGCCTTCTGCAACTGAGCCCAAAGATAGGCAGCATTCAATTCGCTTGGCAGATAACTGTCACCAAAATCTACCCAGGTATACTTATCAACCTGTCCTCTGAAGAACTTAGCACGGTTAGTACCCTTTTCACGAAGGATTTCAGCTTTTTCATTATAATCCGGATTGTTGATAAGAATTGCTCCGCCTTCACCCATAGAATAATTCTTTGTCTCATGGAATGAATAGCATCCAAAATCACCTATAGTACCAAGTGCTTTGCCCTTATATGTACTCATGACAGCCTGAGCTGCATCTTCAACAACCATAAGATTATAACGTTTTGCAATATCCATTATCGTATCCATTTCACAAGCAACACCTGCATAATGCATTGCAATTATTACCTTCGTCTTATCTGTAATAGCCTTTTCGATTTTTCTTTCATCTATATTCATTGTATCAGGGCGAATATCAACAAATACAAGTTTAGCACCTGCAAGAACTGCCGAATTTGCCGTACTTGAAAAAGTATAGCTAGGAAGAATTACTTCATCTCCAGGTTGCAGGTCACAAAGTAATAAAGCCATATCAAGCGCAGTAGAACCGCTTGTTGTCAAAAGCACCTTCTGTGCATTGAAACGTTCCTCCATCCAAGTGTTGCAATTCTTAGTAAAAGGACCATCTCCGCATATTTTATGTGCCTCAACAGCTTCTTTTACATATTTTAATTCATCACCAACATAAGGTGGGATATTAAAATTAATCATATTAAAAACTCCTTGCATTATTTTTTTAATTTACCGCCTAATGTGCGCATAATTTCTGTGCCGAATTCATTTTTGGTCATTAAAAGTATCAACCCGTATGCAATAATGCTTGAACCTACACTTCCGATTACTCTTGCCCAGATATAATCTACAAACGAAAAAGCATAACAGCATCCTGCAACTGCAGCACAGCCGATCAACGGTCCAATAAAAACAGATGGTATCCTTTCGATCTTTATTCGTTTGTCAACCTTTAAGAAAAGAAGTAACATTATAATGAAGCCATTAAACGCAGTTGAAATAGCTGCTCCTGTTGCAGCCAGTTTCGGTATTAAAACCAGATTGAGCAGGAAATTTGCTACAGCTGTAATACAGCATACAATCATATAATGCTTTTCCTGCTTTGTAGGTATCAGAATAGCATTTCCAAGGAAGCTTCCTCCAACCAATGAGAACATAAACGAAAGGATCAGAATACGAATAACAGGACCTGCTGCCATAAATTCTTTTCCACCCGCCAAAAATGCAATATCATCTGCCATCATTATTACACCTATTACACATGGCAGACCTAAACCTATGTTGAACAGCAATACCTTTCTAAGTAATTTGTTTGCACCATCAAAATCATTTTTGGCAAAATAATAGGATAATCTGGGAATAATCACCATTGCCAGTGACTGAACTACTTTTCCAATCATTAATGTTACTTTATGAGCAGTTGAATATATACCGACCTCATAATCATTCCACATCATACCAAGCATTGTAATATCAACACTATTGAAAATCGTTTGCGATAGCATCATAACAAACAGACATATTACTGGCGCTACATGAAGCTTCCAGTCAATTTTGGTAGTAAATCTGACATCACAGTACCTTTTACGGTAAAAGTAATTGGCTATACTTGCACCTGTTGAAGAAATAACATTAATAACTGCATACTTTATATAATCATCAGGTTCATGAACCAAAATGAACATCAGAATAAGTGCCAAAAACTGAAATCCAACAGAACGGATTGTTATATACTTAAAATCCTCCATCGCCGAATTGAGCCAGTCAGCACCAATCGTTGTTCCCATTATCGTCATGCTCTCAATTATTATCAGCACACGATATGAATCAAATTTTCTGAAAAAGATAAGCGTAATAATGAGTGAAGCATACGCAACAACAGACATAATCATATTAATAGAATATAACTGGCTTGCTGTATTTGAAAGCTTCTCTTTGTTATCTTTATTTGCCGAACAAATACGTACAGCATATGTACTTATTCCCAACGAAGCAATAAGAGCAAAATAACCAACGAATGTCTTTGCAAAATCAACTTTTCCGACATTATCCGGCAACAGCACACGGTTAACATAAGGTAATGTTATTATCGGAAAAATAATTGCAGATAACGTTTTTATCGCATTAAGAATCGTATTCTTTTTAATACTCTTAGACATTTATTTTTCTACTCTCCCATTTTCACTCAAAATATCATATAGCTTGTTCCACCAGTACTTTGAATCAGTCGCCTTTGAAACCAGCTCGAGAACTCTATGTTTTTGAGTCTGATAATAATCCCCATCTTCAAACAATCTTTTTATTTCTGCAATCATATCCTCATCAGTATGTAATGATGAGAAATCTCTTCCCAGCCATCTCATAGCGTCACACACATAATCAGTCATGACAACAGGAAGGCCGCTTTGACAAGCTATTGCAGTTGCACCGCTTCCACCAGTCATATTAGGTCTGATATGCACATCACAAGCAGCGCACAAACCTGTCAGATTACTTTCAAAGCCTCTTTCTATTATTCTTTTTGAGGCTATCAGTTCACTGTACTTCTCTTTAACATAAGATGAAACTCCGCCTCCAACAAGTAACCAAATCATTTTTGTGTTTTCATTCAATAACCCACAAATAAGATCTGACAAGTGATTAGAATATGTTTTGTCATTGAGTCCAATTGAAGCAATAACAAAGCTGTCATCAGGCACTCCGATATCCTTTTTGGTATAATCATTGCTTCGATTAGGAACATATTCAGGGAACATCCATTCCTTTACCTTTGCAATGTCTATACTTCTGAATTTTTTGTTTCCTTCTTCATATTTCCATGTTCTTCCTAAAATATACGTAAAATCAATACTTGAAGCATTGCTTCTCATAGGAATATAGTAAACTGTATAATCTTTCGAATAAATATATGAAATTGCCGACATTTCATCTGACATATCTATTATAACAGTCGGATCAAACTTGTAAATCTGATCCAAAACCTGTTGATTTCTTTCACCATATTTTAAGTTATCCGGGATAAACACTTTAACGTTATCTGCAAACATCTCTTTTATTCTATCGAAATATTTCTTTGAATAATCTTTCCTGTAGCAAAAAAATGTGTTTTTTTCTTCTTCTTTATTCTCATGAAATGTTTCAAGACTAGTGACAAGTATCTCGTCATAATACTCAGATAGATTATTTGCAATCATAGTGGCTACTCGCTGCACCGAGTTAAATAGATCTGGTGCAAGCATATATGTTACTAAACACAGTCTTTTCTTCTTATTATTTTTTTTACACAAATTCGGTACAGTACATGATTCTGAAGCAACCTTTTCCAGGACTTTTTTACGGTCATTATAGAAATTAGGATAATAACCTTTTGCACAGTTAAAAGTCCTCATACTTAAATCCATTACTGTGTTATATCTTCTTATAGGACTTGGAGTAGTCTGTGAATATTTCATTATCATTTCTGAAACTTCATCCGTTAAAAAGCCGCTTTCAAAAAAAAGCTTTGTTTCAAAAAAGCGGTCTTTATCTGAGGATTTTTCAAAATGATTGACCCATAGTTTTATAATATGCTCTTGTGAAACTCTCTTATTTGTAATTGCCTTATTAATACGTTCGAGATATCTTTTAAAGTAGCAATACAGCCTGTATCTTGGATAAAACTTTATCAAAATATAATACAGCCTAGATAATTTATCAATCCACTTGCAGCTATTCAGCAATTGCTTTTCACTTGGATGAACAAAAATTAAAGGGATAATCTCTAAAATGCTCTTTATTAATTTAGTCATTTTCTTCTTTAATCCCTTTATTAACATTTTCATAATATGTACGCTCCTCATAATACAACATATTATTCCTGAGTATTATTACTTTGCAATAAAAAAACACTTTTCTTTCATCTATAAATCAACGAATTGTAATTCACAGTTAGCCTTCATAGTATGGACATGGAGTATTGTAAAAAGCAATAATAACAACATCTTTTCCATATTCAACAAACGAATTTTCAAATAGCTCTTATTCCACCTGTTTTAACAAAATCTGATACAGGTCTCACTATCTTCAACTTATTTTCTACTGTAACACACTATCTTAATAAACTGATTCACTCAGACATGATGAAAGCATCATGTAATCAAATAAAACACATTTTCTTGACCTACTTCATCAGGCGAATAACATAGTCTTATTTGCATTATCAAAAACACATAATACAGCAAATATTCTAAATCTTTTTTTACTAGTCCTTTTCTGCTGTTCTTTATATCAATAGCTATTATAGGAATAATAAACATAAAGAAATATTCCATAACTCGATATAATCCTTCAAGTGGATAGCAAATAGCTTGTGCAAATATGCCCAAGGAAACAATTAAAGCAATCTTGGCATATCTCTTATCATTTCTATACGCAATCCAAGTAATAAATCCCAGAGTAAATACTCTAAATATTATATTGATCGGAACACTTCCGCCGCCAACAGTTGCATCTAAATATTGATTAAATGCACTTACACCAATTATAGATGTTAATAATCCTAGCAATTTTACAATGTATAGTGCCAAAAATCCCGGAAGCCTCAAAACTACCAGCGCTATAGATACGCACCATATAATAATGAAATGCTTCTTTTTAAATTTAATCGGGAGTATAATAGATAATAGAATTAGAATAAAAGCAATTCCCATAGACTGGAATAACATTGACAAAATTATAAAAAGACATGATATCAATAGCTTTTCATACTTTAGATAGATTCCTATTGCAAATAGACCAAATCCTATACTCAATCCCGCTCTAAGAGCAACATTAAAATTATGTAATCCTAAAAATATTAAAAAAAGGACAAAAACAGTGAAATAATCATACTTATGTTTTTTATCAATATACTCACAAATAAACTTTATACCTATTACAGTGGTTATATTTATTATAATTGCCATAATGAATAAATATAGCCTAAAGCTTATTCCCTGCTCCCTTAAATACTTGGTTATATATGAAAAACCAAATTCAGAATCAACAATCTTAACGCGAGAAAAGATTCCTTCAAAAGTAAATGAAATCTTATCTAAAACATTGAATATTCCCAAGTAATTACTCGTGTCAGGAACTGTAAAAGGTCTTAAACTCGCCCAAACACTAAAAAGACATATAAGAATTATTCCTAAAACATCATTAACCTTTGAATGCTCTTTAAAATATCTTTTTACAAATATACTAATATATAAGAATGAAGCACTAACAAAAAAAACTATGTAAAAAAGATTATAGGATACGATCATAATAACCTCAAAAAACTTTATTGTCCATAATAAGCATTCGGTCCATGCTTTCTCATGTAATGCTTATCCAGAATATACTGCTGCATTGCTGCATCAGGATTGATAAGTAGTGTTTTAATATCCATCTCAGCAACTTTTTCCATTACAACAGCATGATATACTGAAGCATTCGCATCCTTTCCCCATGAGAAAGGACCATGATTCTTAACAACTATTCCAGGAACAGCTATCGGTTTAATACCACGCTGTTTTATGGTCTCAACAATTACCTTGCCAGTATTCAGTTCGTAGTCTTCCTCAACTTCTTCTTTAGTAAGCTCACGAGTACAAGGAATAGCTCCATAGAAATAGTCAGCATGTGTTGTACCAAGTGCAGGAATATCAACTCCAGCCTGTGCATAAGCAACTGCATTCACAGAATGAGTATGTGTTATTCCGCCAATTTCTGAAAACTGACGATACAGTTCCAAATGGGTTTTAGTATCTGATGATGGCTTCCATTTTCCTTCTACAGTTTCACCTGTCATAAGATCAACAACTACCATATCATCAGGACACATACCAGCATAATCAACCCCAGACGGTTTGATTACCACTAGTCCTGTTTTACGATCAATACCGCTGACATTTCCCCATGTATATATAACAACTCCTCTGGCCACAAGTTCCAGATTTGCAGCGCAAACTTCTTCCTTTAATTTCTCTAACATAGTATCCCCTCTGGAGCTCAAAGCTCACGCATAATATTCAATGTATGACGAATACCTTCTTCAACAGTAAACTGACCTTTCCAGCCAAGTCCTTCCAGCTTTTTACTGCTTAGGACCTGCTTGGCAATTGGTGTCATTTCTGCCTTAGCTACTTCATCAGGATCAGCAAATATTACTTTTGTTCCGGTCTGAGAAGCAACTTCCTTTGCAAAGCCAGCAATAGTTGTTATGGAGGCAGAATTAGCAATATTATATGCATTTCCACTTTCTCCGCTTGTAAGAACGGAAAGGATTGCCGATGCAGAATCTGCAAGATAGGTATATGACCTCATCTGGTTTCCTGCACTGTTGAGGACTATATCCTCTCCTGCAAGGCCCTTGTTCACGAACTGAGCGTTTGCACGGTTATCAGCCTTTGTAACAGTTGGGCCATAGGTATGACTTGGTCTAACAATGACCGTATCAATTCCAAACTGTTTTGTATATGACACACAGAGAGTTTCTGCAGTTCTCTTTCCGTTTGGATAGCAGGAACGAGCCGAAGTTGGATCAACATAGCCAGCATATGTTTCCTCAAAAGCTTCCAGACTTAGGTCTCCCTGTCCGTAAACTTCACCCGAAGAGATATAAAGCATACGCTTTGTTCCATGATCCTTACCATAGTCAAGCAGATATTTTGTACCAAGAATATTACTCATTACGGTTCCAACAGGATCATTGTTGAAAGCAGCAGGAAAAGCCGGGCTTGCTGCATGAATGATATAATCAACTGCAAAATCAAAATCAGGAAGCTCATTTACGTTATGCTCAACAAAATGGAGCTTATCCGTATCAATTCCCTCGTATCTTGTAGCAAGTCTCTCCGCACTGAGATCCATTGCATAAACAGTAATATTCGCATTCATATGCTTGTTCGCGAAAAGCAACATATCTGCCATAAACGAACCAATAAGACCTGAACCACCTGCTATGAGAACAGATGAATTATACAGCTTTTCCAGTCCTACTGTAGCTTTAACAGCTATTTCAATATCCTTTTTATAGTTTTCACTTTTATAGAAACTCATAACAATTAGTCCTTTAACCAGTCTGATCTTTTTGCTTTGAGAAGTGCCTTGAATATATCAATATCTTCAATCGTTGTAAGCTTAATATTCTTCTCAGAACCTGCCGAGAAATGCACCTGCTCGCCCATTTCAATCATAAGAGTACAAGAAGCAACAGAATTTGTAATTCCAGCCTCAAGAGCTCTCCTGTGAAGATCACATATCTTTCCGATTGTAAAGCCCTGTGGTGTCTGTGTTCTCTTAAGGTTATCCCTCGGATAACTTCCTGTTGATTCCTCGCCATTTTCTGTCTGCATCATAGCTTCAGCACAAGGAATTACAGTTATTGCATTTCCATACTTTCTTGTTTTAGCGATACAATCCGAAATTATCTCCGCAGATACCATAGGACGAATAGCATCGTGAATCAGAACAATATCATCCTGATTAAAATGCTTCTCTAGTTCATAAACTCCGTTACGAATAGAATCCTGTCCATTCTTACCGCCAGGAACAACATATTGAAGTTTTGTTATATTAAACTGCTTTGCATAAGCCCAAAGCACCTGATCCCAGCCTTCGATGCATACAACAGCAATTGCATCTATCTCTGGGTGATTCTGAAATGCCTCCAGTGTGTATACAATTACAGGACGCTCATGAACTGTTAGAAACTGCTTTGGAATATCCTGATGCATTCTGTTACCGGAACCTCCGGCGATAATAAGTCCAATATTAGCCATACAAATCTAGCCTTCCCCTCTTAGTTTAAAAATAATTTGTCATAATCATAGCACTAAACAACATTTTTTCTTTAATGCTTCTATTGTGTTGCTTTGAATATGACTTAATAAGCTTTGCTTTTGCTCGAAAAGATTTACTTGAAGCAATCAATAATTCGAGTGTTCTTTTATTATGCTTATCTATTATTTTTCCATGTTTAGAAATAATATATTCACTCATTTCACGAATAAAATGAGTCCTTTTTTTATTGAATAATTTTTTAATTCCTCTAAATAGATTCCTTTCAACAGCACCAGTAACATTACTACCATGCTGACGATACATTATTGTTTCAGCATCATCATATACAATTGGGAATCCACCTGCCAAACAAAAACGATATATATAGTTGTCATGTAAAAAGGGATGCTGATAAAAAGAATCATCACTAAGCAATTGTACTAATGATCTTGTCATACACATAGTACATCCGAAAGCATTACTTCTGTCAAAATAATCCCAAAAACTTCCTGTCAGACGAATATGATCCTTCTTTTCTAATGGCTTAAGTTCACCATCAACCAGTTTCTTCTTTGAAAAATATAGAGCCGGTTTTAAAGAAAGTGTTTTCAATTTATCAACAGCACGGAAGCACTTATCAGGTAACCAAAAATCATCCTGATCACAGAAGAAATAATAATTAATATCAGAAAATAATTGATAAGCTGATGTCAGTAAAAACGAAAAACTCTTGGCTACATTATAATTCTTACCAAATTCTTTTTCCAAAAGTTTTACATTTGAATTCTTAGAAGCATAATCCTTTAGAATACTGACTGTATTGTCTTTTGAACCATCATCGCGAATAAGTATTGTAACATCAACATTCTTTTGAGATAATAAAGAATCTATTTGTTCATTAACATACTTCTCACCATTATAGGTAGATAAAAGAATACAAACTTTTTCCATATTCTTTCCTTTCAGATGTTCTTTTTCTTAGAAGAACCTTTTTTACTGTTGCCTTTACAAAAGTACTTTATACCACGATAATTGATATAAGGTGTATCTAAATCCATAAAGGCAATTCTATGTTCAGGATGGCGATCTTTTTCCGGAGGTAACTTCATATAATCACCATAACGCTTTTTTAAGTATTCCTCACATCCGACAGGAACAGGTATTTCTGTTGTTTCAAAAGGAACTCTTTTAGCCTTAGCAAACCATTCTGCAGGATACTTCCAAGTAATAAATGGGAACATCGAAAACTCCTTAACATACTTGGCTTTATCATAGTGTTTATCCGGTAATGATGCAAGTTTCAAAAGATTTGACCACAAAAAATACCTTACTTTTTCTCCTCTGAAAATTCCTAATAAAACTTTGGAAGCCAAATAAACAGGCTTGCTTTGTCTGTTAGGCAATCTTCCTGCAAGGAACAAAACTCCACCGCAAGCAAATATCAACTGAAAAAACTGTCCGATCTTTGTTTTAGCTGCTGCATGTATAGGACCGAAATCGACTCCTACGCCCTGATTTGTATCTGTATCAACCGAAGCTTCTAAGACCATAGTCGTATTATTGTCACGTACAGTTGCAGACATATGATGATCATTGTACGTCTTAGTTGTATAACATAAAGAATATCTTTTTGTATCAGCCTCTTTGTCCCATATTTTCAACAGTTTATTATAATCTGGCGCAGGCATTATCAAATCAATGTCGTCATCCCAAGGAATAAAACCTTTATGTCTGATTGCCCCTAAAGAAGCACCGGCAAAAACATAAACCCTAAGATTATGTTCATCACAAAATTTTACCAGATATTCTGTGATTTCCAAATTCTTTTTTTGCAGTTTCTTAAGATCTTCATCTGTTATTTTTACTAACTTTGCCATTTTTTTAACCCTCTCTACGCTCTGTACTTTGGGAAGAAGCCGCTTGAAATATCTCCCCTGATTCCAACAAGTTCATTATACTTTTCTAAATCATATATTTTCTTTCCGATAAAAAAGCTATTCAATTCGCCTTTATAAAATGCCCTCTTGAACTTAAAAAGGCTGTCTTCTCCAGAACCAACACCACCACCAAGATAAAGCGTCTTATAATTATTTGCACATCCCCAAAGCGCAGCTTGATATAAAAGAAGATTAGTAGGCGCCAAAGAGCTATACTCCTGCATTGAACCACTTAGATGATAATTCATACGCCCATTCGCAGCGAGCATAATAGATGCTGCTATAACCTGCCCATCTTTTTCTGCCCAGAATACTTGTGCATTTTGTGGCAAATCTTCAAGCACTGATTTGTAGAAATCCTCACTGAAATAATAATATTTCTCTGCGTCATCCTTATCCATCGTGCTATTGTAAATTATACGAAATTTTTCATATATTTCAGGAAATCTTCCATTATAGATCTTAATATCATTCTTAATAGCTTTACGAATCATATTACGATTTTTACTGATAATATTATTCCAGATTTCATCAGGAGAATTCAAATCCATATGAACAACTTCCCCTAGTTGCACAACTTCATAGAAATCAGAACACTTCTCATTATTATGAAGCATTGGGTGAAAACGAACAAACTCACTAATTATACCATTTCTCTCAAGCCATGCACTGTAAGCCTTGAATAATTCACCGACTTCATTTCCTTCAATTATCCATCCGCCATAACCATATGGTGTAGAGAAGTCAAAATACCTGTTTTCTTCTATCTTACCTTTAAAGCGCTCATCATTTGCAACATCGCGCTTCATTACAACATTAATACCTCTTGTTTTCCCATCATCATAATAAAAAAGCAAAGGCTCCCCATCGCCATGAATATGAAATGCTTTAACGTACCCACTTAACCAATAAGAATCATATTCGTTGAACGAACGGACGATAGCATCCCATTGTTCTACTTGTTCTAATGTATAAACAGTAAGTATCATTACGTCTCCTTCCAGAATTGCCTTATAGTTTCAACTATCCTATTCATATCATCACTTGTATATCTTTGATCGCATACAAGGCTCAACTCATTATCATATATATACTTTTCCCTTTCAGTCAGTATATGGTATTCACTAACAGGCCAGTGAACAGGACAATAAATATTTTTATTTATAAGATATCTCCGCAGCGCATCTCTTTTTCCATCAGGAACAAGGATAGACACGAACATCGGGCAATCAGTATCTGACATATCTGCAAAGATCAGCTGATTCTCCAACGCCTTACGAAGTATTATCGCATTTTCTCGTCTTTGTAAAAATAATGACTTTACATCCAACTTCTTTGCTACGTTGATATCACGCTCAGCAGCAGCAGCTATTCCAATATTCTCCAAAATATCCTCTGCTTTTTCAAAAGCTTGTAAATACCCATTATCTTTAACATCATTACCACTGATATACGCCGTTTTTAGCTGCATTGCTTTTTGGCGTAAAGTAATATAATCACATTCATTTGAACTTTCAAATAGAAGCTTATGATTATCATCAGTCCATGCATATCCCCCTGTCCAAACTCCGCACCATTTACGAAGCGAACCAAAATAAAAATCTGCATCAGAATACACTGATGAAAATAAGGAATGTGTTAAATCACGTATAACTACACCCTTATAATCCTCTAATTCTATATTATTAGAATCGGTATATCCAAAATAATCCATCAAAAAGAGAATATCACAATCAAAATCTACTTCCTTAACTAGCTTATCATTCCAATAAACTGAATAAAACTTTACCTTGATGCCTGCCTCAACAAAAGGTTTTATCATACTATCGCAACACCAAGATGGCATCGCAACATCAGAACAGCCTTTCTTCAAGCACTCCTTAATGATAGAATTCAATGCACTTCGACCAGACAGATACCATTGAGCTGTATTTGGAAACAGAGAATTACTCTGATTGGTTACAGGCACATCCCAAAACTCGCTTCCAATTTCTCTACTCATGTATATTCCCCATTATTACGCAGAATTGAATATGCATACAAATCAACATACTTTCCGCCCTTGAATACCCTTGATTTCAATATTCCTTCTCTCTCAAATCCGCACTTGTTGAACAAACGAACAGAAATATCGTTATAAGACAGAATTGTAGCATAAATACAGTTAAGTCTTAACTCTGTAAAAGCATACTTAACAAGTGCTTTCACTGCATCTGTTCCATAACCTTTTCCTCTGCCACCATCTTTTGACATCTTAATATGAATCTGAGCTGTTCCGTTCTTCTGATCTATGTCACTAAGTATAAGAGTTCCTATTGCCTTTCCGTCATTTTTCAGAGCAACAACACAACGTAAAACATCTCTGCTGCGCTCCTGCATCTCAAACCATTTTAACTGTTCAGCTTCTGACACTGGCCAGGAACTACCTCCAAGCATCATCTCTGTATCAGGATCATTTATTAAGGAAAGAAGCATAGCATTATCATTTTCTTCAACTGCTCTAAGAACTACATTATCACCATAAATGAACATACAATAAATTACCCCTCTTGAAATTCAGCCTTTATATTACCATTTTCATCTAACCAGTCTTTTCGCTCAATATGTAAACTCTCAGGAGCTTCTTCAGCTTGACCGATTCCTTCATGGGCAAATACCTTTTTTACAGTAAGAACCAATATTTTCATATCTCCAGAAAAACTTATATTCTGAACATATTTCAAATCATAACTAAACTTTTCTTCCCAGCTGAGAGAGTTTCGTCCGCTAACCTGAGCCAACCCTGTCAATCCTGGTCTAACATCATGTCTATGACGTTCTTTTTTAGTATAATAAGGAAGATATACAACAGCTAATGGCCTTGGACCAACGATGCTCATATCTCCCTTTAAAATATTAAATAGTTCTGGTAACTCATCTAATGATGTTGCTCTTAAAATACGACCGAATTTTGTCAGCCTTTCAGTGTCTGGAAGCAGCTTTCCATTTTTATCACGTGCATTTGACATTGATCTGAACTTGTAGAGTTTAAAAATCTTCTCTTTTTTACCTGGACGCTCCTGAGTATATATTACAGGAGCTCCAAGATTTACTCTTACTAAAAGAGCAATTAATAAAAGAAAAGGCGAGAGAATGATAAGTGCAACAAATGATATACACAAATCAAAAGTTCTCTTAACAAACATTGAATATATGCTTCTATTCTTTCGCATCAAATCATTCTCCTAACCACTAAATCAATAAATTATTTTTCAAGCGCTAAAGTTCCAAATTGCTTTTTATAATGTCTCTTACAAATAATATAGAACGAAAGTCCAAGAATTGCCCATCCACCAACAATGATCCACTCTTCTATTGTCATTGAGCAACCTGAATTAGGTATAAGATATAATACAACCATCAAGCCTGATAATACAGATGCAGTAATGCCAACAAATCTGTAATGCTTAACTTTATATGGGCGATGCAATTCTGGTTCCTTTTTTCTAAGAATTAAAAACGATAACGAAACCATACAATATGCAAGGCAACAAGCAAAACTAGCTGCATCAGATATCCAGACAAGCATTGTTCTTCCGAAGAATGGTGCAGCAAGTGAAAGAACACCTATCAATAGCAGTGCATTAACAGGAGTTTTATGCTTTGAATGAAGCTTAGAGAATCTTCCTGGTATCATTTTCGACTCTGCCATAGAGAAAATAGCACGGCTTCCACCAATCAAAAAAGAATTCCAACTTGTTATTACACCGCAAAGTCCGCCTATAATCAAGACTTTAGCCATAACAGTACTATTGAATACCTTTTCCATTGCTGATGCAGTAACTAAACCAGAACCTTCCATTGCCTCTGAGATTCCTTTTGAATTCAATGCATAACCAACTGCAAAAACAACAAGTCCATAGAATAATACCGCGCAAATAATAGAAAGGAGCAATATTTTGGCAACTTTCTTCAATGGAACATTTATTTCTTCCGCAACTTGAGGAATAACATCAAATCCAAACAAGAAAAATGGTGCAACAACTGCAACAGAAAGAATATTCTTTACTGCTGAACCACCATCACCTATTATAACTTGTCCTTCTAAGTTGTCGGCTGAACCGTTAATAGCAGATGCTACAACAAGAATAATTCCCACAGCTGCAATCGTTAATGTAAGTATTGTCTGAAGAATTGATGCCGCCTTTATACCGAGAATATTAATTACAATTATCGAAATTGTAAATACCGAAGCTAAAATAACACCTGTAGCATAAACATCAGATCCGGCTACAGAATACATATATCCTTTGGCAAACGATGGAAATATATACTGCATTATTGTAGGAAGTGAAACCGCTTCAAAACATACAACACCAATATAACTGAGTATCAACGCCCATGTACATATGAACGAACCTGTAGGTCCGAATGCCTTATGACTGAATACATGCTCTCCACCAACTTTAGGCATAGCCGGAGTCAATTCAGCATATGTCATACCCACAAAATATATCATGATTCCGCCAATAATAAAACCTAAAAGTGTTCCAATCGTACCAGCGTTCTGAATCCATCTTCCAGATGAAACTACCCAGCCCCATCCGATCATCGCACCAAAAGCTACAACTAGTATATCAGTTGATGACATAACTTTTTTAAATCTGCTTTTTTCCTGCACTTGTTAATCCTCCTAGTATTTATTCATAAGAATAAATTTTATTACAATAAATCTTAAATACTGCGTACTAATGATTATGTCATCCCATATAAAAGTTTATAAACTCTTCTTGTGTCATATTTAATGTAAAGCAATCCTTTGCTTTTTCAGGCTGCACTTTTTCATACCATTCCCAAATAGTATCCATTGTTGGAGTTGGTACATCAAACAGATTTGCTACCTCTATCATTATCTTAATTCCGTAAGTAAAATCAGAAGCAAAATATCTTGAATTAAAGTCAGGAACATATCCTATTTCATCCTTGACAACAGGAGAATAGAGGCCCTTTAATCGATCAAGGGAGCAAATCTTAGCAGCTAACTCCTCAGGCGTTCTGATACCATGTCTGAACTGCATTGACTCAACTGATCTCAAATCCATTGGGATTGCTTTACATAACTGCTGCAATTCATCGCTGCAATTAAGAAGTATCTCCGCACCATCAATAGTCCATTTTTCATAAAAAAGTTCATTTGTTGGATAGTGATTACCAGGAATATAATCTTTAAACATACCATATATTCTTGAAGTATGTAATACAGGATTTGACGGAGTAAAAGCTATTGCCAAATAATTTGCTACGGGTTTGCAGTTAATCTGGAACAATGGCTGTATTTCATCACATATCTTTTTTGCATTTCTTGCAGGAATACTACCTATCAAAAGCTCTGGTGCTGGGCCAAGCATATAAGAAGATTTACCGCTCTCCTTAACTCTTGCAATGCTTGGAACACGCGCAAGGCCAAAGAAATTAACACCTTTTTCAATTATTTTTTTAAATGCAAATTCAGCAGCACCTGCCCCCGGAATTATACCAAGCATCTGTCCTGCCTCAACATATGGCTCCATAGCCTTTGCAGTATCTATAAACATCTGTGGTGGTACTGTAACCCAAATAAGATCTGCACCTTCAACAGCTTCTTTCCAGTCACTTGTTATTTTCTTCATTGTACCTTTATAGATAAGTTCATCATTTTTGTTATACGCTTCAAGTTCATTTGAAAAAGATTCTGGTTTTGATGTACGAATAGTTATATCATTTCCTCTTGAAGCAAAAACTGCTCCCATGAGAATTCCCAGATTTCCACCACCAATAATAGTAACCTTCATCGCAAATTCCTCCACTAATTTTATTTATTATAGTCACAAGATCATATTAAATAAGTTAAAGCACAACCTATGTATAATTATCTATCCTATTTAGTGCTATTTAATATTCTCAGTATTTCTCAATATCCTCAGGGTTGATTTTATCCATTAACAGTGATTTACCATCTTTATTTGTAACTTCAAAATTATCATTAAGGTAACGAATGCTTTCCTTGATCTCATCAAGATTTTCACCTGTAAAATATATAGAAATAACAGGTTTATCAACTATTGAGTCCTGAACATAATATAAGCCTTCTTCCCTATACTGAATTGCAGTAACATAAGAAGGAAGCTTCTTTGCTTCTTCCACGCCTTTGATATGAGCAATTGTTTCATTACCGCCAGCAAGAAGAAAATTATTTACGGCAGCAAATTTTTTGAATTTTGCTGCATATTCTGGAATCATGTCTATACTTTGAACCATTTTGCCTGTCAAAGCATGTCTTATTATCATATCAACAGCATTCATTCCAAGACATGCCTGCTCTAAATCAAAGAAAGAGCCACCGAGTCTGCATCCCATCTCATAAAATGTGATTCTGTCTCCGTCAATATGTCCCTGTAAGAAAATAAGTCCATCTTTAAATCCCAGTTTCTTAAACATATTACGAACTTTTTCATCAACATTTTTATAATAATTATCTATAGCAAAAGATGGAGCCAGGCTTACATTTGAAAAGTTTCGAGCACTACCTCTGTCACGACCCATATAACGGTCAAACATCTCAATAAGCTTAAACTCACCATCCACGCCTACATAATCAAGAAGAAACTCGCGGCCATTTAGGTACTCTTCAATTATTCCAGTTTTTGTAGGAGAATATGAAACAGCATCAGCAAACTGTGATTTCACTTCCTGTGCATTATTACATACACCACATCCACGTGAACCACTTGCATCTAGCGGCTTAACAAAAACAGGATAAGTAATAGTGCTTAGTTTTTCTTCAGATAACTCCTTACCTACAAAAAAAGTCTTAGGTACAGGCACACCATATTCTTCACAGGTTTTCTTAAAATCCACCTTATCAGTAGACATTGAAAGCATTTTAGCATTTGCATAACAAGGAAGATCAAGTTTTTTACACATTTCTATCCATCCCGGTAAAAGGATGTCAACGAAACCAGTAGTAATACCATCTACCTTTTCCTTACGACAAAAATCAACTATTGCATCAACATCAGTAGCATCAATCAAAACTGCTTTATCAGCAATTTTCTTAGCAGGTGTGTCGGTATCAAAATCTGCAACAATAGTATAAGCACCCATTCGCTGAGCATGCTCAACAATATCACACTCGTATTTAATGCCTCCCAAAACAAGAAGCTTTTTTCCTTCAAATTCACGTTTCAAAACTACGTCCTCCAATACAATTATTTATAGATTTATCAAATCACTCAAAACAATTTCTAATCAATTCAATTATTATATCCTGTTGTTCTGGGGTCATCTTATTATCACTCGGCAGGCAAAGTCCTCTTCTGAAGATATCGGCACCAACATCCAGTACATCACCATGATCGATATATGCATTTGACTGCCCCCTACCATTTCCTTTAGCGGTAACAAATCCATTCATGCGATAAATCGGCTGCATATGCATAGGTTTCCATATTGGGCGTCCCTCTGTATTGAACTTTATAAGAGTTTCGAGTATCTCTGTCGGGCAAGTCTTACCATGCTCGGAAATATAAATCGTTTCCCTTTCGCCGCGGACCTGTCTACACATTGCTTCCTTATCAATGAGCATACAGCTTAGCCAGTAGTTAGGTACACTGTCCACTGCGTCAAATGGATTCATCGAAACAGGAAGTCCCTTGAATCCTTCCTTGTATCTCTCATATATTGTCTTTTTCTGTGCGATGTGTTCGTCTATATAATTCATCTGTCCACGTACAACGCCTGCAATGATATTTGACATGCGGTAGTTGTAGCCGATTTCTTCATGCTGGTACCAAGGAGCTGCCTCACGGCTCTGAGTTGACCACTTGCGAACCTTATCAGCATCATCAATATTATTTGTAAGGAACATTCCGCCTGAAGAACCTGTGATTATCTTGTTTCCGTTGAAGCTGATAGCGCTGTAATCACCAAAGCATCCTGTTTCTCTTCCCTTATAAGTAGCACCGAATGACTCGGCAGCATCTTCAACTATAAGGGCACCATGCCTATCGCATATTCTTCTGATTGCATCAATCTTTCCCGGAACTCCATAAAGATGTGCAACTACGACCAGCTTTACGTCAGGATAAAGCTCAAAAGCCTTTTCAAGAGCATCCGGACACATATTCCAAGTATCACGCTCTGTATCAATGAAAATTGCTTCTCCGTCCTCATAGGCAACAGGATTTACAGTTGCATCAAAAGTCATATCAGAACAGAATACCTTATGTCCCTGCAATGTTCCACAATTCGGTTTAGGCTGCCCGTAAAGCCTTTCGCCAGCCAGTTTTGTGGCAAGATGAAGTGAAGCTGTTCCGCAGGAAAGCGCTACAGCATACTTTACTCCCGCATACTCGGCAACAAGCTTTTCAACTTCGTTGATGTTTTCTCCAGCAGTTGTAATCCAGTTCTTCTCAAAGGCGTCATTTACCCATTTTTGCTCGTCACCATGCATTGTAGGCGATGAGAGCCAAATTTTCTTTTCAAATGGTTTGAAATTGCTCTTGTTTACAAACATTTACTGCCTCTTCTCCTATCCGCTTGATGCTGTTTTCATTATCATCCTCAATACATAGAGAGAAATAAAGATGAACGCACCAATATTCATCCATTTCCGTGACAGGAACTTATCCTCCCACGTAAATTTTACTTCCTTACCGACAAATATCAAATAATCGCCGATTTGCTTTTGCGGTAAAGTGCTTTGTTTACATTATTATATAGTATAAAACTTAATCCAATCCAATAATCCTGCTTCATCCTAAACGAAGATCAAAATACAAATAACAGACTGGCAAAATTATTGTTTATGCTTTTTCTATTCTGTATCTTTTGAAAGAGCATTTATTCCCCGTACGATTTGTGCTTTGTTAATAAAAATAATCTAAATAACACATGAAAAAATGCTCAAAACCTGTACTTTTTAATTATACTCTTTGGCATAGAAAAAAGCAAGCGGAAAAATCGGGGAATTTTAAGCACTTAAATATTTTTGGCATATTTCACAAAAAAATATTTTTACCCTCTGTCAAAATGTTGTAAAAAAATATACAATTTGGATTTTTGTGATTTGCGTTTAAAAAATGTATAAACTCATGCAATTAATGTATGTTTAGCGAACAGTTAATTCAGCCCATGAACTACCATAACATCTCTCGAACATTTACAAATGATAGTAAGTTAATCAATAATTACACAATTAAGCCGACTGCTTTTTTATAAAAAAACGCCCTCAATTTTTGATTAAAGGCGTTTTTAAGCTTTTTAAGCTTTCCAAATATTTACTTGTTAAGTTCTTGTTTAACAATATCATATTCTTCAGAAACTTCCTTAGCTGGAGCTCCTGTAACTAGAGAAATTATGATAATTGCCGCAAAAGCACAGAGGAATGCAGGAAGGAGCTCATATATACCGAAAATTCCGCCAATAGGAGCTATCAAAAACTTCCATACAAATACCATAACAGCACCTGTAATAAGTCCTGCGATTGCCCCCCACTTGTTTGAACGCTTCCAGAATAGAGCTGTTAGCATTACTGGACCAAAAGTTGCTCCGAATCCAGCCCATGCAAATGATACCACTCTGAATACTGAACTGTCCTTATTCCAAGCCAAAACAATACCGAGAGCTGCGATAACAAGAAGCACTGATCTTGCAACAATCATTGAGGCCTTATCGCTGAGCTTAACATTAAAAACTCCCTTGAGAATGTTTTCTGACATTGAAGAAGACGCTGCAAGAAGCTGAGAATCAGAAGTAGACATTGTACAAGCAAGTATTCCAGCAAAAACAAGTCCTGCGATTATTGCGAGTCCTACATGATGTTCACTCATATACTGAGCCATTTTAATAACTATCTTTTCAGAATCGCTGCCATTTAGCATTTCAAGCTTCCCACTTTTTGAAAGAGCATTTCCTATAAATCCTATGAATATGGCGATACCCATTGAGATAACTACCCATATCGAAGCAATCCTTCTTGAAGTCTTTATTTTTTCCTTATCCTTGATAGCCATGAATCGGAGAAGGATATGAGGCATACCAAAGTAACCCAGCCCCCATGCAAGTATCGAGGCAATTGTAAGGATAGTATACTTATCAGCAACGCCCGTTTCGGTATTATGTATGTGACTGAGCGAGAAATATCCAGCCATTGACTCAGCGTTGTCAATAACGTTGTTGAATCCGCCTGCCGCACTTACGCCAAATATGACCATGCTCACAAGAGCTATTGTCATTACGATGCTTTGAATAAGGTCAGTTGTGCTAGCTGCAAGGAATCCCCCCGTACAGGTGTATGAGATAATGATTATAGCACTGATTATCATAGCAACATGATAATTCCAGCCAAAAAGTGAGCTAAAAAGCTTTCCGCAGGCTGAAAATCCCGAAGCCGTGTACGGAACAAAGAAAATAAGAATTATCAGAGCTGAAACTCCCATTAACACCCTACTCTTATCCTTATAGCGCTCAGAAAAAAAGTCAGGAATAGTTATAGCTCCACACCTCTGACTGTAAACCCTTAGTCTTTTGGCAACAAAAAGCCAGTTGAGATAAGTTCCGATAGCAAGCCCGATAGCTGTCCAGCCGGCCTCTGCACCACCTGTAAGATATGCAACTCCTGGAAGTCCCATAAGAAGCCAACTGCTCATGTCAGAAGCCTCAGCACTCATGGCGGTTACTAGCGGACCAAGCTTTCTACCACCGAGATAAAAATCTCCTACATTCTCGTTTTTTCTGGAAAAGATAAAGCCCACGCCGACCATTACAATTAGATAGGCAATTATCGTTCCGATGATAATAATATCTGTTGTGTTCATGTCTTGCTCCTTTACATATTAGATTTAACGATCAAAACTATTTTGATTATATCACAGAATATTCATTATTGCAATACAATCATCGCTTTTTATAAAAAAGCTTTCAAAAAAATATGTCCGCTTCCGCGGACATATCAAAATATAATTACTGTAATGCAATATCTTCTATATTTCTATTATTTAATCTCTTCTGAAAATATCTCTTGTATACACCTTATCCTTAACATCATCAAGGCAGCTGTCATATCGGTTGGCAATTATAGCGTCAGACTGTGCCTTGAATTTTTCAAGATTGTTTACTACTACACTTCCGAAGAATGTTTCTCCCTCATTAAGAGTAGGCTCATATATTATAATAGTAGCCCCTTTAGCCTTGATGCGCTTCATTACACCCTGTATGGAAGACTGACGGAAGTTATCGCTGTTGGATTTCATCGTCAGGCGATATACTCCGATAACAACATTCTTCTCCATACTGCTGTCATATTCATTCTTGTCACCATAGCTGTAATATCCTGCTTTTTCAAGAACTCTGTCGGCTATGAAGTCCTTTCTTGTCCTGTTAGCCTCAACTATAGCTGACATCATATTCTGAGGTACGTCCTCATAATTTGCAAGCAGCTGCTTTGTATCCTTTGGCAAGCAGTAACCACCATAACCAAAGGATGGATTGTTGTAATGAGTCCCTATACGTGGATCGAGGCAAACTCCGTTTATTATCTGTTGTGTATCGAGGCCTTTCAGTTCTGCATATGTATCAAGCTCATTAAAATAGCTTACTCTCAGTGCAAGAAATGTATTAGCAAAAAGCTTTACAGCCTCCGCTTCTGTAAATCCCATGAAAAGAGTATCGATATTCTCTTTGATTGCCCCCTGCTGAAGAAGTCCTGCAAATGTGTGGGCAGCTTCAATAAGTTTATTGTCTTTCATATCCGTACCAACAATGATACGGCTGGGATATAGGTTATCGTAAAGTGCTTTGCTTTCGCGAAGAAACTCAGGACTAAAAATTATGTTTTTGCTGCCTGTTTTCTCACGTACGGACTGAGTATAGCCAACAGGAACAGTTGACTTTATCACCATTATCGCGTTAGGATTATATTTCATAACAAGATCTATAACAGCTTCAACCGCACTAGTATCAAAGAAATTCTTCTTGCTGTCATAATTTGTAGGAGCTGCGATAACTACAAAATCAGCGTCCTTGTATGCTGCCTCTGCGTCAAGAGTTGCTGAGAGATCCAGCTTCTCCTCCGCAAGGTATTTTTCAATATAATCATCTTGTATAGGGGACTTTTTATTATTGATAAGCTCAACTTTCTCCGGTATTATATCGACTGCCATTACAGTATTGTGCTGTGCAAGCAGAGTCGCTATTGAAAGTCCAACATATCCTGTTCCTGCAACTGCTATTTTCATTATTAATCAAACTCCAATATAATAATCTAAAATATAGTTCCAATGACTTCCCTTTTCAAAATTAAGACAAAGCCACAAAATGGCAAACTACAAGAGTTATTATACTGCATCTGTATTATAATGTCAAGTAATGTAGAACCAAACACTTGAAAAAAACAAAGCCATGGGTTATAATAGTTACATACAATAATTTAGAAGGAAAAAAAAGTGAACTGGAAAAAAATTTTTAAAAACAATATCCTCGAAAAAGGACATGATTATTATCTCAACGGCAAGACTAAAATAACAGAATGCTCCAATAACAATGTTGAAGCAACTGTATTTGGTACTGAAGAATACCATGTGAGTATAAGTTTTTCGAACGGTGATGTTGACGGAATGTACTGCAATTGCCCCTATGCAACTGATGGCAATAATTGTAAACATATGGCATCTGTATTGTATGCACTTGAAGATTCAGATAATATTTCAGCATCAAATCCCTTTGACGCCGAAAGTTTAGTCAATATAGCTGAACCTGAATTAATAAGAGAGTTCCTATTAAAATCAATAAGAAACGATTTAGAGCTGAGATATCGGTTTATACGCTTTTGGGGTATTAAAAAAAAGCGTATAAGTATTTCTGAATACCAGTCACATATCGACACACTTATTATGGACTATTTAGATGAATATGGTATGATTAACTGGGAGGATTCATTGCAATTTTTTAATGAAGCCCAAGAACTGATAAAGGAATGTACGGATAAGCTTATTGAAGAAAAACGCTTTTTAGACGTCTTCGCAATAGTAAGATATTATTCCGGCAAAATCATGTATACTGAAATTGATAATGAAGAAGAGCTTTTCTGCTTCCAGAATTACTGTCTGGAAATACTGCAAAGAATTACTGAAATGTCTGACATGGATACAAAACGTCTGTTATTCTCTACATCTCTGGAATTGCTTCATCCAAAGTTTCATTATGTTTCTGGTTTTTATCTTGATTATATAAGAAGCAGTTTTCCTGAAACAGAGTTTCTTGAAGAAATGCTTAAATACTCAGATATGAGAACTTCAAAAGATTGCCGTGACTATGAACTTATTACGTGGGTATTATATCATCTTGAACTCATGGATGCTCTAAAATATGAAGATGATAAAATAATGCAGTATAGCAAAAAATACTGGCATTTATCTAGAGTACGCAAATATATTCTTGACAGATGTATTTCAAAAGATGATATCCAAACAGCAATAAAGATCCTTGAAGATAATATTAAATCTGATAATAATACTTGGGATGCTAAAAATGCGCATTTGAAACTTAAGGATTTATACAGGCAATCTGGCGATAAAAAGAACTATGTCAAGGAATTATGGATTATTCTCACTGAATATAATACAACAGATAAAAATGTTTACATAGAATTCAAATCCCTTTTTGATTCAGATGAATGGGAAGAAGTAAGAGAAAAACTTTATTCCTCTATGAAAAATCAGGAAATGCTTCCGGAATACTTCATTGAAGAAAATCTTAAACAAAGACTTTTAAGTTATATTTATTCTAATAAAGATATATTCCTTATTGAAAAATATGAATCATTCCTTGCTGAAGATTATTCTGAGTTTATTTTGAATGAATACAAAAATTATCTAAATAAAGCAGCAGAACATAAAGCTGATCGTTTCACATATAGAATATGGGCAAATAAATTAAAACATATGAAAACTATAAAGGGTGGAAAAGAATGCGTAAACGATATTATATGCACCTGGAAAACACTATATCATAATCGCCGTGCTATGATGCAGGAAATCAGCATTGTAGATAACGAGAACTAATCATATTTATCCACTATAAAAAACGAAAAAACGTCCGAACGAAGTCGTCATCACAAACTTCGTTCGGACGTTTTACATTATTAATTAAACATAACGGTCCTATGCTTAATCAGTCACCTTGAAAGCCTCTCCGATATTTGGCATATGGAAATTCTCCGTATAAATCGGAAGTCCATCAACATCACGTAACATAGCGTTATTCTCAGGGAATACCAGTGTACCCTTAACAGGTATCTCGCTTTCTCTTCCAAGCATGCAAAGCAACTGGGCTTCTGAGAAATTAAGACCTGCATTTGCAAAGGTCGATGTAAAAGCAACATGACGCAGATTAATTTCTGTGATCATAGGAACTCCATCAGCGTCCTCCTTAAGGTCGACAACTACTAAGCCGTTCATTTCTTCCCCTGTCTTCTCGAGTATCTTGTTAACACCCTTGAGAGAAATATCAAACACGTTTTTATCATTGAGAAGTCTTCCATAAGAAGTATTTCCTGTAATTCCGGATACAGCAACTTTACCCATAAGGTAATCAACTCTCTCTGCTACGCCGTACTGTATCAGTTCACCATGGTTGTATGAAAGGAAGCAAGCGAGATTACGTCCAGGAAGGAACTCAGCCAGCATAAATGTATCAATATTCTCGTTGATCTCAACCCATGCGCAAAGGTGCTTGTAATCATTTGCAAGATATGCACCTTTACCAGAAGTTGTTCCTTCAGAATAATCACGTATCCACATTGGATACTCAAGCTCAACTTTTTCCGGACTATTCAGGAGTTCCTCATTGCTAAGTACCTGGAACTTCGGAGTAAGCCCTGTGCCCATAAGATTCTCATAGAGTCTTTTCTTGCTGATAACCTCTTCTCCGAACAATGGAGGTATCCTCATGAACTTAACATTGAAAGGATTCTCTGACCAGTATAACGACTCAGGTTCTGGGATAACGATTGCACATTCAATCTGATTCTCATCGATGATTCTCTGCATTATCTCACGATAATTCGGAGCATTGAATGGTGGAACATAATATACCTTCTTGTACAGTCCTTCATAAGGAGCATATTTTAGATTGCAGATATCTGTGCCAATAAATTCGATCTTGTCTTTGAAAAATTCGCTCTTGTTCAATGAACGCACTACAGATCTTGATGTAACTCCGCATGCGCCAGTAACCAACATTTTAATCATTATTATTTCTCCTGTATTATTAATATTTGGCCAATTGCTAAAAATACAATTTCACTGACCGAACGAAGTCGTTCAGCTATTTGTATTTATTCCGATCATAATGTGAAAGCATCAATGCTTCCATTCGCATACGACAGGCTTTCTCTTTCCCGAAGTAAGCAGAGGTATATCATTAACGAGCTCAACTCTAATATCAGCCTTTTCACCAAGAATGCCCTTAAGCTCGCTTACGACTTTTTCAATCTGCGACTCATCGCCTACCTGAAGCTTGATAGTATATTTATACTGATCATTCTGAACGAACTGCCACTGACGTATGGTATCAAAATTCTTTAGTGTTCTGCCAAAATTCATAGGATGAACAGGCTGATCATTTGAATCAAATACCATATCCATCTTTCTTCCAAAAAGCTTCTCTATATAAGGCCAGCCATTGCTCTCCTTTGTACCTGCATGGAATATAGCTGTATCACCCGTATCATACCTTATCATTGGAAACGAGTAATTATAAAGATCAGTAAGAACTATCCTTCCAAGCTCACCATATTCAGCAGGTTCGTCAGAATCCATTTTTAAGCATTCAAACACATAGTCAGCATGATTAAGATAGAAATTTGTTCCTTTAAGTCTCTGATGAGCAAGCGTACCTGCTTCCTCGTCGGCATATGTCTCAACGATAGGAATCCCCGCAAGCTCTAACATTCCTTCTTTCGTCGCAGGGTTAAGGCCCTCAGAAATAGAAAGGCATACTTTCAGCGACTTAAGGTCTTCTTTTGTGCATTTGCCGCGCTTGAGATAGTCAAGGAGGAAATCATACCAGCTCGCATAGGCTCTCAGTGCAAAAAGCTTCTTAGCCTTTATCGTCTCAACGAGTTCTCCCATTTTTTCATCATCAAGCTTTGCCACTTGTATAGGGTAGATATTCTCCCAAAATATCTGCTTCTTGGATTTTGCATGCCATTTTGTCCAAATACGGCACTGTCCCAGCTTCTCGTGTGACTTGAAACCGACGGTATCATTAAAATACTTCAGTGCACCGATACGCCTCTGTCTCTTACGCGTGTCCTGTGGAACAGCAAAAGGAACGCCAGTACTACCGCTGGTTTTCTGGATGAATATATCACCCTCCTGCCATGGGATTTTTTCTTTTGGTATGCTGTTGGCATCGTGGTTCTCAACGAGGATCAATTTGTTCACCACAGGGAATTCAGACAATGGCTTTCCTGCATAAGCGGAATAGAAGGCTGAGTTTTTAGTTGCCCATTCAAGCAGCTCCTTCAGCTTCTCGTCCTGTTTTACCTTTCCGCTCTTGGCATCGGACATAACAGAGGCAATATCTTTTCTGATATTCCAGATCTTTCCCCCATGGATCAAATCATTTGTCCAATATATCGTTCGCTTAAATAAGCCGTCTAAACTCATTAAATCTTCCTCTCCGTAATAAATTATTAATATTTATTATATACCATAAAACGCTAAATTTCAAGTGTTTTAAAAAAAATATTTTTTTGAACTAATTAGTTTAATATTATTTTTTACAAAACGACGCCGCATCCATTTTCTTCATCTGAACTGATATGGATATCATAATCGGAGGATATTTTTTCAAGTTCATCAAGTATTTCCTTATTATATGAAAGCTCAGGCCAGCCACGTCTGCTTCTCGGGAGCTCAAAGTGAAGAGTGATGGGATAAAGCTTCACGGAATTTACTTTTTTCTTCTCGGTATCAAATTCTATGCTAGGGATAAAGCTCTCCCAAGCACCCTTGGTAGCGCACAGACCTCTCGTCTGACCATTGCTTCTGATATCCATTGCAAGTCCCACTGAGCCATAGCAATCATATGGAATTGAATACTTTTCATAAAAATCAGCGGGGAGCTTTCTTTCAAGTTCATTTTTTAGAACAAAATCGCCGAGACCATAAAAAATCATGCTATCGTTACGCTTTTCAATACCTCTGATAACGTGTGCACCGTGGCAGAATACTATATTAGCTCCTGCATCGGCAACAGCCTGACAGAACTCAACTATAAAGTCATCGGCATAATTGTCAGTTCCTTTCAGCTGATGTCCATGAACTGAAACGATAACGCAATCAGCCTGTGATTCAGCTTCTTTTATACGTTTTTTTACTCTATCAAGATCTTTTTCAAGAACATTAGAGAGCTTCTTGATTTCGTCACCCTCAGTAAAGCGAACGTCTCTGAGCTTTACGTTCTTATTCTGCAAAACATAACCGTTTTTAGCTCCATAATCTCTATATTCATTGATTCCAGTACCAACAGCGATCCGCTGGACAGCTTCAAGCAGATCGGGAGTTATCTGCAATACTTCCGTATGTCTGAGAGGATTTACACCAGGGCGTCCGCACATATCAACACTCTGATTGCCAGCAGCATCGGAGTCATGAAAGCTACTTGTTACAGCAATCAGTGCTGCTCTGCCGTTACTTGTTTCTATGTAGCACGGCGCAGATGCTTCAGCAAGATTCATTCCAGCTCCTGCAAAAGCAAATTTTTTCTCTTTCAGATACTTAAGCGTTGCCTCCAATCCCTTATGAGAATAATCAAGCATATGATTATTAGCTATGCTCAGAAGATTGAAACCGTATTCTCTAATATCATCAAGAACGTCGGGATCAGCCATCGAGTAACCTCCACCCGGAAACAGAGATGGGTATCCTTCGTTTCTGTGTATAGTGGTTTCAAGGTTTCCAAATCTCACATCATGAGACCCAAGAAAATTCTTTATTTCCTCAAAGCCTTTATATTTCCCCTCAGGGAGACGATCAGCAATAAGAATATCACCACAGCCGGATATTTTAAGCATATATTTCTCTCCTTTTAATTATTTCCTTTTCCTTACTTTTACCTACTAATATTAATACGCAAAATTAATACTTATATATTATATCGCTATCAATAAAAAAAAGCAAGACCCTACCCGAAAATCTTGTATAGAAAAATGTCGTATGATATAACAGATGTCTTATATATCAACACAAAGGTATTACCTTTGTGTTGTTGGAGTTCGTGAAATGGTAATACCAATCGATTAATATATTTTAACGTTCTCCGTCCCTAATTAGAGCTGTGTTAAGTAGCAAAGAGCAAAAAGAAACATCCCCAAATGGAGATGCCAGTCTGTCCAAAAAGCCCCTCTGCTGACTGAGCAGAGGGGCTGATTTCATAGATTATCAAGCAAAATCGAAATCAGGAAGAGAAAAATGGATTAATATTGTATAAATCAGTGAAGGCTGATGGTCCTTCCTAAGGTGAATCGCCAGTTTTTTCAAATTCATGGCAGCAAATTTAAGCCTAACCCAATTAGTTACTCGGGAGAGGCCTCTATGATTTGTGTAACGCATTGAATACTTTTCTTTGGCATCTGCGAATACACGCTCTATTGTTTCTTTTCGTTTCTCATACATCTCACTGTACTTTGGTGTATGACGGATATCTTCAACCACTTCAAGATATTCGCTCCAGATATGCTTTGTAACAGTAACAGGTTTATGTTAGTTGCAATTATACCACAGATAGGAGAAAAAGTCAATCGTACTGACTGTATAGTTCATAATTGATCGTCATCTTTCATAGCTTTGCACCATCATAACGGAAATATAACGGAAACGGAGCTTATATCAAGCTCCGTTCAACTTTCTTTTTTGCATGCAATATAGTCGCTTAATGTCATAGATTCTTGTAGCAATATCGTCTTAAACCGCTATTCTAAGCCATAAAGCAAAAGGACTATGTTTAGCAACATAGTCCTTGTTTCTGGTTGCGGCGGCTGGATTTGAACCAACGACCTTCGGGTTATGAGCCTAAAACTCCTATTTTAATTCAGCCTAATTAATGTTATAATATATTTACAACATTAATTAGGAGGAATACAAAATGAAAAAAAAGATAACTTTGAATGATTGGTTAAAAAAGTGGTTCACACTCTATTCTAAGCCAAATGTTAAACATTCAACAGCCGTAAGCTATGAATGTTATATTCGTAAACATATTATACCTGAAATAGGTGATGTGTATATGGATAATATGGATCTCGATACACTACAAAACTTTTTTAATACTAAAAGTCAGGAGTTATCTCCCAAAAGTGTATCAAACATCAGAATGATGATGCACGCAGCATTTAAAATTGCAAATTTGAATGATCTAATAAGCAAGAACTTCGTAGAGTATGTCACGATACCAAAGGTTATAAAAAAAGAAATGCGAGTATTCACAAAGGTAGAACAATCAAAATTATTAATAACGATAGTCAATACCGACGAGCCTTATGCTTTCGGTATTTTTTTATGTCTCACAACTGGAATACGAATTGGTGAGCTTTGTGCTTTAACATGGGATGATATTGATTTTGTCAATAATAAGCTCAAAATCAGAAGAACCTTACAACGTTTAATGACACTTGATGATGACAATTCTGATACTAAAACCAAAATATACATAGATACGCCTAAAAGTGCTTCTTCAATTAGAGATATTCCGCTAAGTGATGATATAATGGAACATATTCAAAAACATAGAGATAATATGGAAAGGCAGTACGGTGGTCATATACTATTTCCTACTGAATTTGTCATAACTCATAGATTAGGCGCACCTTGCGAGCCTAAAACGCTGCAAGAGTATTTTAAAACAGTATTAGAATATTCAGGTATATCCAAAGCGAATTTCCATGCATTGCGGCACACATTTGCTACAAGAGCTTTAGAAGCCGGCGTGGATTTTAAGACACTAAGCGTAATTCTTGGTCATTCTGATATTAATGTCACAATGAATCGTTACGCTCATGTCCTCGATGATACACGCAGAAAAGCGATGGACAACATAACATCGGTTATTCTTTCTCAATAGAGAAATGATAACATCACGGTGGTGGTTGCAAACACAATGGGGCAGTTGAGCCTTCTCTGCCCTGTACCGTGATTATATAAGTAAAAGAAGGTAAAATTAAATGCACAAAAGTGCAGAAAGAAGGCTCGTTATGAACACAACACGAAAAATAGGCATTTACAACAACAAAGGCGGCGTAGCAAAGACAACATCAGTTATCAATTTGGCTTATGCTTTCGCCAAAAAGGGCAAGCGTATCCTTGTAGTTGATTGTGATTATCAAGAGAATTGCTTTTCATTTTTCTTTTCAAATCAGTCAACAAAAGGTATTTTTGATACAGACTATGACGGTATATCGCATATAACTTGGGAAAAATACACTTCCCTTGACGTTGATACAAATATCAACGAGTTTGATTATGTTATATTCGATCTTCCCCCGGCACTCAGTGAGGAAGTCAAACTGATAATACAGCACCTCGATGCTGTCTATGTTCCCACAATGCTCGGTGAATTTGAAATTCAAGGCTTAACAAAGGTAACTGACGAGATAAACCGTCAAGGTACAAAGCTCGGCGGTATCTTTATTACTATGTTTCAGGCAAAGAATGATAAAGAACTCATTGATGAATTTCGTAATGTACTCAAAGAACGTCTTATGCAGTCTGTAATTCCCTATTCTACTACTGTACGTGAATCACAGAAAGCCGGACTTCCAATAGAAGCATACTTTATTGAAAGAAATGTACCGAATATTGGCACATCATGGAAAATAGTCAATGCATACGAAAGTCTTCCTGATGAAATACTTAAGGAGGTAGAAGCATGAAGGGAAATATGTTCGATAATTTGAAAAAAG
>JAEEGJ010006726.1_pt1 | contig 34046 bp, 29 predicted proteins | sample 8958761 | NCBI WGS metagenome assembly JAEEGJ01 (sample SAMN16246546, study PRJNA631951) | gut metagenome | biome: gut microbiome; feature: rumen; material: RS-attached | host: Bos | place: Iran: Karaj | collected 2018-10
TGTAAGAAAACTTTTGGAGGAGTAAGACATGAAGGATATCTACGAAAGTCCGCTGAATTCCCGTTATTCCAGTAAGGAAATGAAGGCGATCTTCTCGCCGGATCATAAGTTTAAGACATGGAGACAGCTCTGGATCTACTTAGCTTCCTGTGAAAAAGAACTTGGCCTGAACATTACCGATGAACAGATCGCTGAGCTTGAGGCCAGCAAAGACGATATCAACTATGATGTGGCTGCAAGAGAAGAGAAACTCGTCCGTCACGACGTTATGGCGCATGTCCATGCGTATGGTGAGCAGTGCCCGAAAGCAAAGGGTATCATCCACTTGGGCGCTACATCCTGCTATGTTGGTGATAACACAGATATCCTTCTGATGAGAGAAGCTCTGATCCTTACCCGTAAGAGACTTCTCGCAGTTATCGAGAAACTCGCAAAGTTCGCAGATGAATATAAGGCAATGCCGACACTCGGCTTCACACATTTCCAGCCGGCACAGCTCGTTACCGTAGGTAAGCGTGCGACACTGTGGCTCCAGGATCTTCTGATCGACCTGGATGAACTGGATTACACACTTTCCTGCCTGAAGCCTCTCGGCTGCAAGGGGACAACAGGTACACAGGCAAGCTTCCTGGATCTTTTCCAGGGAGATCACGATAAGGTCGAGAAACTCGATCAGATGATCGCAGAGAAGATGGGCTTTGAGTCTTCCATCTCTGTTTCCGGTCAGACCTACACGAGAAAACTCGATGCGAAAGTACTGAATACTCTTTCCGGTATCGCAACTTCCGCTCATAAGTTCAGTAATGATATCCGTCTTCTCCAGCACCTGAAGGAGATCGAGGAGCCTTTCGAGAAGACACAGATCGGTTCTTCCGCGATGGCATATAAGAGAAACCCGATGAGATCCGAGCGTATCTGTTCGCTGTCCCGTTATGTCATCGCTAACGCTCTGAACCCTGCAATGACTGCATCCGAGCAGTGGTTCGAGAGAACTCTGGATGACTCTGCAAACAAGCGTATCTCCGTACCGGAAGCTTTCCTCGCAGTGGACGCTATCCTGAGCATCTATCTCAATGTTGCCTCCGGCCTGGTTGTTTACCCGAAGATGATCCATAACCACATCATGAATGAACTGCCGTTCATGGCTACTGAAAACATCATGATGGAAGCTGTAAAACGCGGCGGTGACCGCCAGGAGCTTCATGAGAAGATCCGTGTACACTCTATGGCAGCAGGTAAGGTCGTTAAGGAAGAAGGCCTTCCGAACGATCTTCTGACACGTATTGCCGAGGATCCGGCATTCGGCCTCGATAAGGATTCCCTGGATACTCTTCTTGATCCGAAGCTCTATATCGGCAGATGCCCGGAGCAGGTCACATCTTTCCTGAAAAACGATGTTGAACCGGTCCTGAAGCTGTATGCTTCCGAGCTTGATATCGAAGAACCGGAGCTGAATGTTTGATCCTTTGCGAAAAGGACCTGTAAGGAAATACTATGAGCATTTATTTTGACAATAGTGCCACCACGAAGCCACTTCCCGAAGTGGCTCGTTTGGTCTATGAAACCCTAAGCGGTGAGGAGTCTTTCGGAAACCCGGGATCTCTCCACCGTCTTGGCGTGCTTGCAGAAAGAGACTTAAACGAGAGCGCGGATAAAATCAGTAAACTTCTGTCCTGTAAGAAAGAAGAACTGTTCTTTACCTCTTGTGGTTCCGAGTCAGTCAATACCTCGATCATGGGATATGTTCATCAGAATCCGAGAGCAGGAAAGAAGATCATCTCGACCAAGACCGAGCATAAAGCATCTCTGGAATCTCTTGCGCGACTGGAAAAGGAAGGCTATGAGATCTGTTATCTTCCGGTTCTTTCCGACGGTAAGCCGGATCTGGATGCTTTGGAAAAAGAACTTGACGGAAACACCGCGCTTCTTACATTTACCCATGTGAATAATGAGTCAGGAAGTATTTTGTCGCTTTCTGATATCGTCGCGATCCGAAACAAAAAGAACAGAAATACGAAGATCCATCTCGATTGTGTACAGTCTCTTGGTAAACTTCCGATCGCACTGTCCCGCATGGGCGTGGATATGGCTTCTTTTTCCGGCCATAAGATCCATGCGCTGAAAGGTTTCGGTCTTCTTTATATTAAGTCCGGAGTCCGTGTACAGCCCTTGATCATCGGCGGCGGCCAGCAGAAGGGAATGAGATCCGGAACGCAGAGCCCGTATCTTGCCGGTGCTTTTGCATTAGCTCTAGAAAAAGCGGTAGAGAACATTGATGAGAATCTTGTGAAGATGACGGAGCTTCGTGACCAGTTCGCATCAAAGCTGCAGGAACTTGGTGCGACTATCTTATCTCCGGAAGATGCACTTCCTTACGTATTAAATGTATCTTTTCCGTCTTTTCAGTCCGAAACCATGTTACACTGTTTAGAGGAAAAAGAGATCTATGTATCGACCGTTTCGGCATGTTCCAGTAAATCCAAGGCAGTAAGTTACGTACTTTCCGAGATGGGGATCCGGCGGGAGATCGCTCAGAATGCCGTCCGTTTCAGCTTCAGCAGGTTTAACACGAAAGAAGAAATGGATACGGCGATCGCTGCGATCCACGAGATCTACGAGAAATATAAAGTGTAACAGGAGAAATAAATGAGTAATTCTTATCGGACAATTATTTTGGCCAGAATGGGTGAGATCGCACTGAAGGGATTGAACCGCGGTAAGTTTGAGCGCCAGCTTATGGATAATATGCGCTGGAGATTAAAGGAATACGGCGCTTTTTCCATCGTACAGAGCCAGTCCCGTATCTGGATCGAGCCGAAGGATGTAAATCCGGACGTTCTGGAAGATAAAGAAACAGCGGAACTGGTACTTAATGCCGTTACTCAGGTCTTCGGCCTGGTTTCCGCAAGTCTCGTGCGCAAGTTCTCCGGTGATATGGAGACCATCAAGGAACAGGCGTTAAAGCTTACGGAAGATATTCTTGCCGAGCACGATTATAAGACATTCAAGGTCGAGAGTAAGCGCGGCGATAAGCGTTTCCCGCTGGCATCTCCCGAGATCTGCGCGGATGTGGGTGAAGTGATCCTGACATCCCATCCTGAGCTGACCGTAGATGTTCACGAGCCGGATTTTACGATCTATGTGGAAGTCAGAGAAGAGATGTATGTATATAGTGAAAAGGTCGAGGGCCATAGAGGGCTTCCGGTCGGCACGGCAGGGAAGGGCATGCTCCTTCTTTCCGGCGGTATCGACAGCCCGGTTGCCGGTTATATGATGGCTTCCCGCGGTATGCAGCTCGAAGCGATCTATTTCCATTCCTACCCGTACACGAGTGAACGTGCACTTGAAAAGGTCAAGGATCTGGCACGTATCGTATCCCAGTATTCCGGAACGATCCTGCTGCATGTATGTAATTTCACGGATATCCAGCTGAATCTTTATAAGAATAGTCCGCAGGATATGCTGACGATCACGATGAGACGAATCATGTTCGAGATCGCGGAAGAGCTTGCAAATAAACAGGGCTGTAAGTGCCTGATCACCGGTGAATCTTTAGGTCAGGTCGCAAGTCAGACTATTGAAGCGATCCAGATCACGAATGAAGTCGTAAAGACTATGCCTGTCTTCCGTCCGCTGATTGGTCTGGATAAGGAAGAGACCTGTAATATTTCCCGCCGTATAGGTGCTTTTGAGACATCTATCCTTCCTTATGAAGACTGCTGCACTGTCTTTGTTGCGAAGCATCCGAAGACTCATCCGCAGAAGAAACACATCGTGGAAGCGGAAGCAAACCTCGATATCGAAGCACTGGTGAAGCAGGGTGTGGAAGGCATCGAGACCTATAAGATCGAGCGTACATCCAAGAACTGATTCGTGTTCTTGTCGCGAAAGGAGCAGTTTATGCGTATCGGTAAACTTACTAACGAAGAACTGAAAGAGATCGTTCTTTCGCGCCTTCCGAAGCTCTCGGAAAGGACCCTGATCGGAGCAAATATCGGAGCTGACTGTGCCTGGCTCGATCTTGGAGACAAGCTTCTTGTCACATCTTCAGATCCTATTACCGCCGGCGGTATGCAGTCCGGCGCACTTTCCATCCATGTTTCCTGTAATGATATCGCGGCCTGCGGTATCCGTCCGTCGGCGATCCTTACTGTCTTGATCGCTCCTCCGGACTGTACCAAAGAAGACGTTATCCATATCGTGGAGCAGGCTTCTTCTACGGCAAAAGCACTTGGCGTCGATATCGTAGGCGGCCATACGGAAGTAAGCGATAGCGTAAACCGTTTTATCGTGATCACCACTGCATTTGGTATCGCGGATAAGAATTCTCCGGTTCCGAGCGGTGTGGCGATGCCGGGAGATGCTTTGATCATGACGAAGACAGCAGGTATCGAGGGTACCTGGATCGCGGCGATGGAACACGTAGATCAGCTTGCGGGCAAAGTTTCTGAGGATCTGATCTCTGAAGCTAAGACTTTTATCCATAAGATCAGTGTTGTCGAAGATGGTGTTACTGCATGTTCCGTCACGGATAAAGAGGGAAGAGTGAACTCCAGAGGGATCGCTTATAGCGCGACGCATCTGATGCACGATGTTACTGAGGGCGGTGTTCTTGGTGCTGCATATGAGATGGCAGACTTTTCCGGTATCGGTGTTTCTGTCGATCTTTCTAAAGTTCCGGTCGCTCCCTGTACAAAAGCGATCTGTGATGCGATGGATATCGATCCGTACCGACTGATCTCTTCCGGCTCGATCCTGGTTGCTACAAATGAGCCCGAAAAGACGCTCGAAGCGATGGAGAAGAAGGGCATTCCCGCTTGTGTGATCGGTGCTTTTACCGAAAACGAGTTTCATCTTACCGATGTAAATGGGAAAGAAATCAAATTTCTTCCTCCACAAACGGACGAACTCTATAAGATGTGAAAGCAGGCATGATGTATGTATTTGCGTAATGGCGTCATGAAATTCCTGAGAGTGAAGAATGTACTGCTGTTTATCGCTGGCGTTTTCTTCCTTTTTGCCGGAATTTACCTTATCTCTGATCTTCTGATCTACTATAGAAATGATCTGGACACGGCACTTCATGCGAAATCCATGCCCGGAGCGATCGACTGGGCGATCATGGGAACGGCTTTTGTCCTGATCGTTTTTCTTTCCAGAAAACTGATGGGTGATGCCCGTTTTTATTCGAGCTATTTTGAGGGATCCCTCTACGGCCGGATCTCTTTTAATGATCTTGCAAAAGCATCCGGAAAGCCTGTGTTTTTCGTGGCACTGGAACTTTTCTTTTTCCGCTTTATATACATGAAGAAGTACTCCTTTGTGTCCGATGAAGGCCATAAAGTGATCGAACTCTTCAGTAAGAAAACTCTCTGTGAATGCAATAACTGTGGCGCTCCAGTGGAAAAGAAAGATTATTTTGCAGGAATATGTAATTACTGCGGCAGTTCTGATATTTTTGCCAAGATCCTCGCAGGAGACCGCTTTTATAGCATCTCCAGTGATGTTAAGAAGGGACATAACCGTCCGGCTTTTTATGAGGGTAAAAATCTGGATCTGAAGAAGAAACTTTTCCTGGTTCTTCTGGTTTTCGGGCTGGGAGTAGTAGCTATATGCGGATTTATGATCGCAGACAGTCTTTCTAATTACAATAACAAAGAGTACATCAGAAAGCAGATCTTTGATTCCAGTAATAATATATTGTCCGTAGATGCAGTCCATACAGAACTTATTAAGCTTATCCTCTTTGCCTCTGTCCTGATCATCATTCTCATCCTGCTTGCGGTAAGAAGGCTTTATAAGTTCTTCTTTGTTTCCGAAGCGGAATCCTGTGCGATTTTCTTCTCGAAGAATGAGCACCCGTTTATACCGACAGAAGAGATCCCGTCTATTAAGGTGAAGGGAAAAGGAAAGATGCGCCGCGTCCGTGGGGCACTGAAGAACGGCTACCTTGCCAACTGTACGATGGAAGTTCATGACGGCCAGATGGATGTTGCACTTGCCAAGAAGATCGTCAAAGATACCTGCCCCTCCTGTGCATCGCCGATCACCGGTGCAGTTGATGAGGACTACACCTGTCAAGTATGCGGAAATAGAATAATGGGCGTACTCGAGAAAGAATAAGATATAAATGAGCCGGATGAAAAAGATTTCGACACGCCTCCGCAGGACGAAGTCCGAGGACAAGCGCGAGAAACTTTTTCTTCGGCTCTTTCATTTGATTTTTGTGCAGATTCACTCTGTTTTTCTCTTTACGATAGGGGATTATTTCGGTATGATATTAGGGTAATTTTGTATCACATTGTTGGAGGTATCCCATGTTTGAACATATCAAAGCGGAAGATCCTGAGGTTTTTCAGGCGATAACACAGGAAGTGGAGCGTCAGCGCAATAAGATCGAGCTGATCGCATCTGAGAACTTTGTAACAGAAGCTGTTCTTGAGGCAGCTGGTTCTCCTTTAACGAACAAGTACGCTGAGGGATACCCGGGAAAGAGATATTACGGCGGATGCGAGTATGTTGATATCGTTGAGTCTCTCGCTATTGAAAGAGCGAAGAAGCTTTTCGGTGCGGAGCATGTAAACGTTCAACCGCACTCCGGTGCTCAGGCAAACACAGCTGTTTACTTTGCTATCCTCGAGCCGGGCGATAAGATCCTCGGTATGGACCTTTCTCACGGTGGTCACCTGACACATGGTATGAAGCTGAATGTTTCCGGACGTACATATCAGTCCGAGTTCTATCAGGTAGATCCTGAGACACAGACACTTAACTATGATAAGATCCTCGAGATCGCTAAGGAAGTTAAGCCGAAGGTCATCGTTGCAGGTGCTTCCGCTTATCCGAGAATCATCGACTTTAAGAAGTTCCGTGAGATCGCGGATGCTGTTGGTGCATACCTCTTCGTAGATATGGCTCACATCGCAGGTCTTGTAGCTGCAGGACTTCACCCGAACCCGGTTCCGTATGCTGATTTCGTAACAACAACCACCCACAAAACACTGAGAGGACCGCGTGGCGGTATCATCATGTGCAAAGAAGAATATGCGAAGAAGATCGACTCCGCAGTATTCCCGGGCCAGCAGGGCGGACCTCTGATGCACATCATCGCTGCAAAGGCAGTTGCTTTTAAAGAAGCTCTTTCTGATGAGTTCCGTGCTTATCAGGGACAGATCATCAAGAATGCTGCAGCTCTGGCTGACGGCCTGATGAAGAGAGGCGTTAACCTCGTTTCCGGCGGTACAGAGAACCACCTGATGCTTATTGACCTTCGTGGCACAGGCGTTACAGGTAAGGAACTCCAGCTCCGTCTGGATGATGTCAACATCACAGCAAATAAGAACACCATTCCTTTCGATCCGGAAAAACCGTTCGTAACATCCGGTGTTCGTGTCGGTACAGCTGCTGTTTCCGCTCGCGGAATGAAAGAAGAGGATATGGATGTTATCGCTGACTGCATTGCGAAGTCTATCTTCTCCTTTGAAGAATCTAAAGAAGACATCAAGGCTGCTGTTGCCGGCCTGACTTCTAAGTATCCGCTCTATCCGGATATGAAGTACTAATATTCTTTCCGAAAAACTGCGGGATACCGCACGGAAAGACAATGAGGAACGATTAAAATGGGCGTCAATGAGGAATACAAAAAGAGAGAACCTTTAGCATTCCGCATGGCGCCTCGTTCTTTGTCTGAATATATCGGCCAGGAGCATATCCTTGGCGAGGGAAAAATGCTTAGAAGGATGATCGAGGCAGACCGTCTGTCCTCCATCATCCTTTTTGGGCCTCCGGGAACGGGAAAGACCGCACTGGCAAGGCTTATCGCACATACGACATCTGCCAAGTTCGAGCGCATCAATGCTGTTACTGCAGGCGTTTCCGACATCAAACGTATCGTTGAAGATGCGAAGAACCCGATCCTGACACCGAACGGAAGGGTAGTGCTTTTCGTAGATGAGATCCATCGTTTCAATAAGATGCAGCAGGATGCGCTTCTTCCGCACGTCGAGGACGGAACGGTTATCCTGATCGGCGCGACCACGGAGAATCCTTTCTTTGAGGTCAATAAAGCCCTGATCTCAAGATCCACTGTATTATCTTTAAAACCACTCACAGATGAGAATATCATCGCGATCCTAAAGCAGGCACTGAATGATAAAGAACGGGGACTTGGTAACGAACCCATCGAGATCTCCGACCGAACGTTGGCGTATATTGCCGATCTTTGTAACGGCGATGCCCGTATCGCGCTCCGATCTCTGGAACTGGCTTATATCACGACTCCGCCGGATGAGAAGGGAACCATTACGATCGATGAAGAGATCATGCAGGACTGCATGCAGAAGCGTTCCCTTGCCTTTGATACGGACGGGGAGAGCCACTATGATAATATCTCCGCCATGATCAAGTCCATGCGTGGAAGTGATCCGGATGCGGCGATCTTTTATCTGGCCAGAGCACTTCATTCCGGTGAAGATATTGAATTCCTTGCAAGACGCATACTGATTTGTTCTTCAGAAGACGTTGGTATGGCCAATCCGAATGCGATCCTGGTCGCGATGGCCGCCTATCAGGGCGTGATGGCGGTCGGAATGCCGGAAGCACGTATTCTTCTTGCGGAAGCTGCCGTAACGGTGGCAACCAGTCCGAAGTCAAACAGTTCCTATCTTGCGATCGACAAAGCTCTCGCCGATGTGGCTAATAAGCGTACCGGTGAGGTGCCGATGCATCTTCGTAATGCACCGGCCAAAGGGATGCTCGATATGGGGTATTCTGTCGGATACAAATATGCTCACGATTATCCTGAACATTATGTCGATATGCAGTTCCTGCCGGATGAGATGGTCGGGACGAAGTACTATGAGCCAGGAAATCTCGGCTATGAAGTCCAGATCCGTAAGTGGATGGACCACCTGAAGAACGGTACTCCTTTAAGAAAAATGGATACTCCGTCCGATAAGACTTCTGATAATAAGTAACAAAGAATTCAAAAAACGTTTGCTTATTTCTGTGTATTTGCGCATTGAACTATTCTGTCGGAAAGAATATAATCTAACCCAGTTAGCAATTTAGGAGTGACAGAATGGCTTCAGAGAAAGAAGTAATTGAATTATTACAGGAATTCAGTAGTATTCATCCTTTGGAATTTCTACAGAAACTCGACGTTCAGTCTATGGGGATCAGTAATGTTCTCTGTTTTCTCATGTGCGCCGATCACGAAGTTACCGCAGGGGAGATCAGTGAGTACATGAATGTCAGCACAGCACGCGTTGCTGTACTGTTGAAGAAAATGTCTGATAAAGGCCTGATCGAAAAGCATACGGATCCATCCGACGGCAGAAAGGTCATGGTTGCTATTACTGATTCCGGAAAAGCACTTTTCCAGGAGCAGCAGCGCGAGATCTTACTGTATTCCGGTGCTGTCGTCGATCACTTCGGAGCGGAAAAGATAAAGGAGTTTATCGACAGCTGCCGGCAGATACGGCAGATCATCGATAAAGTGGAGCAGCAGGAGCTCGAAAACAAGGGAAAACAATAATCTTCAAAGCATAACAATCTAAAGGAAATGGAGACAGAAGAAAGATGCTAGAACTTAAAGACATTGTGAAGATCTATCCGGCAGGCGGCAATCCTGTGGAAGCACTAAAAGGCGTTAGCCTCGGCTTCCGTGACAGTGAATTTGTTTCGATCCTCGGCCAGTCCGGATGCGGTAAGACGACCATGCTGAATATCATCGGCGGTCTTGACCAGTACACCTCCGGTGATCTGATCATTAATGGAAGATCCACCAAGGATTACAAGGATAGAGACTGGGATACATACCGTAACCATACGATCGGTTTCGTTTTCCAGACGTATAACCTGATCCCGCATCAGAATGTTCTTGCGAATGTCGAGATCGCACTATCTCTTTCCGGTGTCAGCAAGAAAGAACGCCGTGAACGTGCAACAGAAGCTTTGAAAAAAGTCGGTCTCGGAGATCAGCTGAAAAAGAAGCCGTCCGAGATGTCCGGCGGTCAGATGCAGCGTGTTGCCATCGCGCGTGCTCTTGTCAATAATCCGGATATTATTCTCGCCGACGAGCCGACAGGTGCTCTTGATACTGAGACAAGTGTTCAGGTCATGGATATCCTCAAAGAGATCTCCAAAGATAAGCTCGTTATCATGGTAACCCATAACCCGGAACTTGCCGAGAAGTATTCCACACGTATCGTAAGAATGCTTGACGGTAAGATCACCGGCGATTCTGCTCCTTTTACTGAAGAAGAACAGAAGAAGGCGGAGCAGATCGCTGCTGATGTTGCCGCAATGGATAAAAAGGCGAAGAAAGAAGCTTCCAAGAATGAGAAGAAGCCGTCCATGTCTTTCTTCACATCTTTCTCTCTTTCTCTTAAGAACCTCTTTACTAAGAAGGGAAGAACGATCCTTACTTCCTTTGCAGGATCGATCGGTATTATCGGTATCGCCCTGATCTACTCCGTATCTCAGGGTACACATAACTTCATCAATGATGTTCAGGAAGATACGATCTCTGCGTATCCTCTGGAGATCCAGGCACAGACTGTCGATCTCAGTACGCTTCTGAATGCTTTTGCCGGAAACGAAGAGCAGAAGACTGTCCATGATAAAGACGCTGTGTATCAGAAGTATAAGATCTATGACATGATGAACTCGCTGATTGCTGTTGAGACGCAGGAAAATGACCTTTCTTCCTTTAAGAAGTATATCGAGGATGAAAGAAGCAAGAGCGACAGCAAGCTGTCCAATGCGCTTTCCGGAGTCCAGTATTCCTACGATCTGAATCTTGCGATCTATACGAAGAATATCGAAGGCAAGATCATCCACTCCGATACAAATGACCTTATGTCGGCACTCCTTGGAGAATATACCAAGACTATGTTTAATATCGACATGAGTAATATGAATACGCAGAACAGCCAGTCCTCCCAGCTGATGGGAAGCTCCATGACGCTCTGGAGCGAACTCCTTCCTGGCAAGAACGGTGAAGCGACAAACCCCGTTACACATAAGCAGTATGATGTCGTATATGGACGCTGGCCGGAAAAATATGACGAGATCGTTCTTTTCCTTGACGAAAATAACGAGTTGAATGACTACACGCTTTATGCTCTTGGTCTGAAGACAGAAGAAGAGATCACCACCATGATGAAGGCGGCAATGAATAAGAAACCTCTCGAGATTTCTGACAAGCACTGGTCTTATGAAGAGATCTGCAATCTGGAGTTCCGTTCTGTTCTGCCGTCCAGCTGCTGGAATTATGATCCTACCACTGGTCTTTATATCGATATGAGACAGTCTGATCAGGGCCTGCAGTACCTTTACGATAACGGAATGACCCTTAAGGTCGTCGGTATCGTCCGTCCGAACGAAGATGCTGTATCCACAAGCCATCACGGTACGATCGGTTATACCCACATGCTGACCGAATATATCATCAAAGAAAGCCAGAATTCGGAAGCAATCGCAGCTCAGCTCAAAAACCAGAAGATCGATGTAACATCCGGTCTTCCGTTCAAAGAAGAAAATGCAGCTGTTTCCGAGTCCGAAAAGGCTGAATACTTCAGAAAATATGTATCTGAGCTCGATGATCAGGGCAAAGCGGATATGTATATCAAAGTCATGAGCGTTCCTACCGAGAAGCAGATCCAGGACTATGTGGATCTTGCACTCTCCCAGCTCGACCGTCCGACAATGGAAGCCATGATGCTGAAGCAGATGACGGAAGAAATGGGCATGGATGAGGCAACCGTAAAGAGCTATATGGCACAGATGTCCGACGATGACATGAAGCAGGCTTTTGCAAAGGGCATCCGTGAGAAGTTCTTAAGCGAATATGCTGCTCAGATCGAGAAAGACCTGAAGACCAAGACTCCTGCTGAACTTGCTGCTGCACTTGATAAGAATATGGGCAACTTCGATGACGCCGCATGTGCTGCTTTCTATGACAGCATCCTTGAGTTCTCGGCTTTCACTTATGACTATAACCTCATCCGTCTCGGATGCCTCGATCTGGATACTCCGTCTACGATCCGCCTCTATGCGAACTCTTTCGAGAACAAAGATACGATCGTTGACTGCATCGACGAATACAACCAGAATGTTCCGGAACTTCAGAAACTGAAGTACACCGACTACATCGGCATCCTGATGTCTTCCGTAACCACGATCATCGATGCGATCACCTACGTTCTTATCGCTTTCGTAGCAGTATCCCTCGTTGTATCCTCGATCATGATCGGCGTTATCACCCTGATCTCGGTACAGGAAAGAACGAAGGAGATCGGTATCCTCCGTTCTCTGGGTGCTTCGAAGAAGAATGTATCCCGTATGTTTAACGCGGAGACGATCATTATCGGCTTTACGTCAGGTCTCCTGGGCGTTCTGATCACGTACCTGTTACTGATACCGATCAATATCATCGTGCACTCTCTGACCGGCCTTAATAACCTTACCGGTGTGCTGCCGATCCCGACTGCACTGATTCTGATCACGATCAGTATGCTCCTTACTCTTATCGCAGGTATCATCCCGTCCCGCTCTGCAGCGAAGAAGGATCCGGTTGTTGCTCTCCGTACAGAGTAATAGACAGTATCAGACAATCATTAAAAAGCTCTCCGTTTCTTTGCGGGGAGCTTTTTTCTTTACCATATAATTAAGCTATAATAGATACTGTTGAGTATGAACGAAAGAGGGTAGAAGATGTCTAGAGTTTATCTGGATAATGCAGCAACAACGAAGATCCGGCCCGAAGCACTTGATGCGATGACTGCCGCATATTCCGATTATGGAAATCCTTCTTCCGTTCACCATGAAGGTCAGTCCGCCCGAAAAGCACTCGAATGTGCCCGTGAGACGATCGCCGCTCATTTGCACTGTGATCCCGCGGAAGTTTATTTTACTTCCGGGGGAACGGAGTCGGATAACTGGGCGATCTCTTTTGCGGGAAATAAGAATTCGAATAGACGGAGTATCATCACATCCTCCATCGAACATCCCGCCGTCCTTCAGGCATGTAAACGCAAAGAAGAAGAGGGTTTCCACGTTACGTATCTTCCGGTGGATCAATACGGATCAGTATCTCCCGATGATCTGGAAAAGGTGATCTCTGATGACACGGCACTGGTTTCGGTCATGATGGTAAATAATGAGATCGGGACCATCGAACCGATCATTAAACTAAGTGAGATCGCACATGCTCACGGAGCCCTGTTTCATACAGATGCTGTACAGGCTGTAGGATCGCTTCCTGTGGATTTTTCAGACCTTCAAGCAGATCTTGTGTCTTTTTCTTCCCATAAATTCTATGGACCGTCCGGTGTTGGCGGGCTTCTTGTCAGAAGAGGTCTGAAAATACCTTCTTTTATCGTCGGCGGATCACAGGAATATGGTCATCGTGCCGGAACCGAAAACCTTCCGGCAATCATCGGAATGGCTGAAGCTCTGAGAATTGCGTTCTCTGAAATGGATGTGAATATCGGTCATATCCTGGATCTGCGGAATCTTTTGTGTCAGTCACTTAAGAATAAATGCCCGCAGGTGCTTTTCCATGGGGATACAGAAGTATCGCATCCCGGTATCGTGAATTTCTATATTCCCGGCATGGACGGGGAGAAGATGCTGCTTCTTCTTGATTACGCGGGATTTGCCGTATCCGGCGGTGCGGCATGTTCTTCGAAAGATCATGAAGTATCACATGTTCTTAAAGCTATCGGCGCATCAGAAGAAGAAGCGGGAAATTCCCTTCGTGTCAGCATCGGAACATATAATACCGAACAGGATATAGTATCGTTTGTTTCCGCGTTTGAAGAGATCTTGAAGAAGAATCTTTGAAGAGGGGAGAGGAGATCATTATGACACTTCAGAAGCTTCGGCCGAAGATACACTTCACCCCGGAAAAAGGCTGGATGAACGATCCAAACGGTCTTGTTTTTTATCAGGGCAAATATCATCTTTTTTATCAGCATGATCCGCATTCGCTTGTCTGGGATACGATGCATTGGGGACATGCTGTATCAGATGATCTGATGCAATGGGAGCATCTTCCGATCGCTCTATTTCCCGACGAAATCGGAGTGATCTATTCCGGTTCCTGCTTCGTGGATACAGATAATGTCACCGGATGGGGATCAGACGGAATACCGGCATTACTTGCTTTTTATACATCCCATAAGATGGACACATCCCGCGAATGCCAGTGCCTGGCTTATAGTACGGACGGCGTGTCTTTTCACAAATACGAAGGAAATCCCATCATACCCGGGAAGGATCACACACCGGCTCGTGATCCACAGGTGTTCCGAAATACCATCCTGGGTGGATATTCAATGGTTCTTACCCGTGAAAAATGCGTGGAATTCTATCGTTCATCTGATTTCATATCATGGTCAAAGACCGGCGAGTTCCGTCTTCCTGATTATGCACTTCATGGCATGATCGAATGCCCCTGTATGTTCTGCACCGATGGGAAATACGTGCTCATGCTCAGCATGGATGTTCCGGAATCTGAATATGGAAAGTTTCCGGAAGGAACGGTTCCGCATGCCCGTGTGATGCAGTATTTTTCCGGTAGTTTTGATGGCATGTGTTTTGCCGCTGATCCTTCTCAAAAGGAAGTGCTTCTGGTCGATTACGGACCGGATTTTTACGCGGGAACGATCTTCTCGAATGTGAAAGATACGATTCTTATGGCTTGGCTGGGCGACTTTTCTGACGGCGCGAGAAACACTCCGACAGAGAACGAAGGATTCCGCGGGATCCAGTGTTTCCCCAGAAAATTGACTCTGGTACATACTGAGAACGGGGATAGGCTGAAGCATGAGTTCTTTTCTCTTAGAAAAGAGAACCTTCCGGAAGGTGTACTGTTTTCGGAAGACGATGGTATAATCTCACTTCAGGACGGATGTGTCATTGAAAAGATCTGTAATGACGGTCTTTTCCCGGTAACATCTTATATCACGGACAATACTTAGGTTAAACGATGCAGAAACGAGCATTAGGAAGTAAATTACTCATACTTTTAGCAGGGACATTATGGGGATGCATGGGGCTTTTTGTCCGGCCTCTGAACGAGCGCGGTCTTTCCTCATGGGATATCGTTTTCCTTCGTGCGTTCCTGACAATGATCTTTATGGGAGTATTTATTTTCGTAAAAGATAAGAGTCTGTTCAGGATCAAACTGAAGGATATATGGTGTTTCCTCGGGACCGGGCTTCTTAGCATTGTTTTCTTTAATCTGTGTTACTTCAAAGAGATCACGATCACATCGCTCTCTGTTGCAGCGATCCTTCTTTATACGGCGCCTGCTTTCGTTATGGTCATATCCGCCTTCTGTTTCAAGGAGAAACTCACAAAGATCAAGCTTTCTTCGCTATTCATTTCCTTTATCGGTCTGACATTTGTCACCGGCGTCATCGGAGGAACGGAGACGATCACGGCAAAAGCACTTTTCATCGGTCTTGGTGCCGGCCTCGGATATGCGCTCTATTCGATCTTTGGACGCTATGCTCTGGAAAGAGGATATACTTCTGCGACGATCAGTTTCTACACCTTTCTATTTGCAAGTTTCGGTACAGTGCTTTTCGCAAAGCCGGCAAAGGTATGGGAAGTATCCACCGGGTCCCTAAAGATAGCTGCTCTTTCTGTCGCTTTTGTACTGGTTTCAACTGTCATCCCGTATCTTGTATATACCCAGGGCTTAAAGAAAGTCGAGAACGGGCAGGCATCGATCATTGCTTCCGTGGAGCCGGTAGTTGCTACTCTCAACGGCATCTTCTGGTTCCATGAGGATATGAACTGGACCGTCGCCGTCGGCGTGGTTTTAGTTCTTACTGGAATCACGCTAAGTAATTTACGTTTTAAGAATAAAAAATCACTCTAAAACGCAACAAAGAAGCACACTCCCTCGTCATATTTTAAAAGGGAAGAGGAGAGTGTTGTATGAATATCCGGAAAATCAGTGCTTTTATGGTAGCTATCATGCTTACATCTTCGATGTGCGGCTGTAAGAAGAAGGTGGAAGCCGCCGGCAAAATGCAGATGCCCGCAGGTCTACATGCGAATGGTCTTTCTGAAGAGGCAGCGGAGGAGATCGACGGTGAACAGCCTCTTACTGATGCGGATCGTATACTTTTCACGTATGAATACATAAATTGTGCCTGGGGATTTCAATATACGGTTTATGTTATCTACGGCGATGGCCGGTGCTATTATTACTCATTAGATCGAGGTGATTATACTCCTCCGGAGTTTAGCAAAGAGGATATCGGCTCTGTGATCGATCTATCATCTGATATGGTTTCATTCAACTATGACCAGGATTTTATCAATGAGTTATATCAGCACGCCCGTGATTTTGATCCTAATGCTCCCAAAACCGAGAAACACTCAGCATATGACGCAGGTCAGAATAAGCTGTTTTACTGGGATGAAGATATGAATAAAGTATTGCTCCTTAATCAGGGCGATTCCCAATATACATTTGATGATCCGAATTTCGATATAATCCAGAAGCTTTGGGAAACGCGTTATGCGCATATGTAAAGTTATTATATTGTAAAATCTCATGGATTTAGTATAATTTCCTATGGAAAAATGACATAGGATGGTTTTTATGGGAAATAAAACGGATAAGCCGAAGAAGGAAAGAAAACTTACTGAGGCGGAGATCAAAAGAAAAGCTAATTTCAAAGCAAAAGAAGCGGCACTGCTCGAAAAAGGATATAAGAGAAAAGATCTGACGGTTTCGATTGCTAAAGCGAATTTCGTCGGGGTTCTTCTTACCGTTCCTTTCGTCGCGGCGATCCTTGCCGGATATTATTTATATAATGGGCATTTCGGCGTTCTGACGCTCTTGAAAGAATCTTCTCCGAGATACTTTATTTATCTGGCTGTTGTTTTTGTGAGCTTTATTCCGCTTGCAGTTATTCACGAACTGATCCACGGTTTTTTCTGGTCCAAAGGAGCAGAGAACGGGATGAAAGATATCCAGTACGGTTTTATCAAGGAACAGCTGACACCGTACTGTGCCTGCCTTTGTCCGCTGTCGAAAAAGACATATATCATCGGTTCATTGATGCCGATGACGATCCTCGGGATCCTTCTGGGAATCGTATCGATCTTCGTGGGACAGCTTTTACTGCTTATTATTTCACTTCTTCAGATAATGGGAGGAGCCGGCGATATTCTTATCACTTCGATGCTCCTGCGTTATCAGACAAAGGGGAAGGATGTCGTCCTTTTGGATCATCCGACCGACTGTGGTTTGGTAGCATTTGAAAAGGCCTGAATTTTCAGGCCTTTTTTCGTATTTCTTTCAGAGCTTTTAGGAATCTTCTTCTTATAACAGCATCCACTTTATCGCCTAATTCGATCAGCTTATCCGGGAAAATCACTCCTCCGGCCATCATGGCATGTCCTCCGCCATCTCCGATACCTTCAAGAGCGAGATGAACAAGATCTCCGGCTTTCAGATCCGGGATCTCCGAACGGATGGAGAACTTTAGTCCTCCGTTTCTATCGGCATATACTACGGAAAGATCGATACAGTCGAGCGACATGATGAAACTGGAAACCATCGCGATCAGACGGTCAGGACAGTCAAACGGGATATGAACGAATCCGACACCTTCTTTCGCATGGAGGTTACGGATCGCAGCTCCATACGCGCGAAGATCGTCGATTTCCAGTTCATTGCTGTCCAGCCGGAGTATCAGTGCCTGATCCGCTAATGCATTTAACTTGGAAAAAGCACTGATGTCTTCCTCTTTGACTCCACTTGTAAAGTTCTGCGTATCGACCTTGATCGCATATAGAAGGGCAGTGGCGACATCCTGCGGGATCGTTACGTTATTTTCTTTGAAGTAATCCATGATGATCGTGGAACACGAACCTACGATGCGGTGATCTTTAAATGCATATTCGTAGTCTGTTACCCACGGATGATGGTCGATACATGCGATCTCATGACCGATCAGATCAGTAAAATTCGTACTGTTTTTCTGGCCGTCGATATTAATAACATAATCATCTTCGCTGCCGGTAAAATTATTTGCGTTGATCGTGCAGATATGGAGTTCTTCCGTCATAAGTTTCAGCGTAACTTTATCCAAGGTACCGAAATACACGATATCCGCATCAATGTTCCTTGTTTTAAGAAGGTATTGAAGCCCGAAAGCTGCCGCGATGGCATCCGGATCCGGGAAATTATGCGTCTGGATGACTACTTTGTGGTTGCCGATAACATCGATTAGCATATCTAACTTCGTCATACTATTATCCCCCTCGTATGAAATCCCCAATTGCATTATATCATCCCGTCTCTGCATGATATAATGTTAAAATATAGAAATAGGCATTTTTAGGAGGTTTACATATGAAAAATATAACACTTGGTATGACCGGTATTACTACTCCTCAGAATGCTTTCGGTGCACTGCCGATCCAGCGCGTCAGCCTCGAAACTGCCGTCAAACTGCTTCGCAGAGCGCATGAAGGCGGTATGACATTTTTTGATACTGCACGCGCGTACTCGGATAGTGAAATCAAAGTTGGCGCGGCCTTCGAAGGTATGCGCGACAAAGTATATATTGCCTCAAAAACCCAGGCAAAGACTCCGGATCAGTTCTGGAAAGACCTCGATACGACACTTACTAATCTTAAAACAGATTATCTCGATATATATCAATTCCACTGTGTCAGCAGATGCTATGCTCCCGGTGACGGCACCGGCATGTATGAAGCGATGCTCGAAGCAAAGAAGCAGGGAAAGATCCGGCACATCGGTATCACTGCTCATCTTATTGCGGTTGCAGAAGAAATCGTAGCTTCCGGATTATATGAGACACTGCAGTTCCCGTTTTCTTACCTTGCTTCCGAAAGAGAGATCGCACTTGTTAAAGCATGTGAAGAGAAGAATATGGGCTTTATTGCGATGAAAGGACTTGCCGGCGGACTTCTTACCAACAGCCGCGCATGCATGGCTTTCATGAGTCAGTTTGAGGCGCTTCCGATCTGGGGTATCCAGAGAGAAGAGGAGCTTGATCAATGGCTTTCTTTCTTTAGTGAGGATGTAACACTTGATGAAGAGATAAGTGCTTTTATCGAAGAAGATAAAAAGGCTCTCCAGGGAGATTTCTGCCGTGGCTGCGGATACTGTATGCCGTGCACTGCAGGAATACAGATCAATCAATGTGCCAGAATGTCCCAGCTGATCCGACGAGCGCCATCAGAGAATTTCAAAGGCGAATTCTGGCAGAAGGAAATGGCGAAGATAGAAGACTGTGTCGATTGCGGGCTTTGCAAGTCGAAATGTCCGTATGGACTCGATACTCCGAATCTCCTTCGGAAAAACCTTGCTGACTATAGAAACATCATCAGCGGCGCTGTGGAAGTATAAGAATTCAGAAGAAAAAACGCCCGTTTTTCAACGGGCGCCGGATCTAAAGCTTTTCGGCATGACGTTTTCTTGCGACATAATACGAATTCTCCGTAAATCCGAACGATCGCAGGTATTCCGCAACCTCTTGAAAATGGATGCAGAGTGTTTCCGATCCGTGCGAATCAGAACCGAGCGAGATGTTTCTGCCGCCCATTTCATAGTATCTGGCCAGGATCTCTTTATCCGGAAGGCAATCGGAAAAACCATTTTTTCTCATCTTATCTACAGAGCGGGTATTGATCTCCAGACATTTATCCTTGGAAATGATAGCAGAGAAGAAGCGGTCAAACTCCTCCGGGCACTGCGCATATTTGATCTGCGGCTGCTCGTATGGCGCATATCTGTTGATGTAATCGTAATGTCCCACGATATCGTAGTTGTTGCATCTTTCAGCCATCTCCGCCATTTCTTCGATGTATTTTCTATAAACGGTAAGCATATCTTCTTCGTAGCATTCACGGAAGAAGTACGGATCTTTCCCGGCATAGAGGTGATTCGAAAGAATAACTTCATCAAACGCGTATTTCGCGATCATATCATCGTAAAAACCGCACAGATGCTTCTGATAACCAAGTTCGATACCGCAGTAGACCGGAAAACCATCCGCATATTCGCGCCAGGATTTGAACGCCTCGAAGTACTCCGGGATGTCGAATATCTGTACTTCACCGATATCGTGCGGGTAATCACCTTCGTAATGCTCCGTCACGGCAACTCCGTTCATTTGAAGTTTTCTACATGCATCGATCAGTTCTTTTGCCGTCATTCTCGCATCTGAACTGAAATGACTGGTGTGATTATGTGTATCAGTAAACATCTTTACCTCAAATATCCAAATAGTTAGTCGTGCTTAACACGACAATATGGTATCATATATTTGCGTTTTTTGTTTAGTATCTTTGTATAAGGAGATGATTATATGCCAAAAGAAAAAAAGACAGAAAAGGATTTGAAAGAGAAGAAGACCAAGTCCCTGAAGAAAGAGAAGAAGGAGCTTTTCGCGGAGTATCCGAATCTCTGGGAAAGCCGTTCCCAGGATGATATCGACCATACCATGGCATTTGCCGAGGAGTATATGGCATTTCTCAATATCAGCAAAACCGAGCGCGAGTTCGTAAACAATGCGATCGAAGCTCTGACTGATAAGGGTTTTGTCGATATTGATACGAAAAAAGCACTGAAACCCGGTGATAAGGTGTTTGCCTCGATCAAGGGGAAAGGTCTTATGTTCGCCGTTGTCGGTAAAGAAGCTATTGTAAAAGGCATGAACATCCTTGGTGCACATATCGATTCACCACGTCTTGACTTAAAGCCGAATCCGCTCTACGAAGAGGATGAGCTTGTATTCTTTAAGACCCACTATTACGGCGGTATCAAGAAGTATCAGTGGACTACGATCCCGCTGGCGATCCACGGTGTCATCATGAAGAAAGACGGAACGAAACTTTCCCTCTGCATCGGCGAAAAGGATGAGGATCCGATCTTCTATATTTCCGATCTTCTGCCGCACCTCGGTTCTGAACAGATGAACCAGAAAGCAACAGATTTTATCAAGGGCGAAGACTTAAATGTCATGATCGGTGCCAGCAAGCTTCCGGATGACGATTCCTCTAACGCCTGCAAATACGCGATCCTGAAGCTCCTGAACAGTGAATACGGTATTGATGAGAAAGACTTTGTTTCCGCCGAGATCGAGATCGTTCCTGCTATGAAAGCCCGTGATGTCGGATTTGACCGCGCACTCATCGCTGCATATGGCCATGATGACAAGGTTTGCGCGTATCCGGCACTGATGGCTCTTATGGCGCAGGAAGCTCCGGCAAGAACATGTGTATGTATGCTTTCCGATAAGGAAGAGATCGGATCTTACGGTAACTCCGGCGCGCAGTCCCGTCTTTACGAGAACTTCCTTGTAGAAGTCTTTGCCAAGGCAAACGGCGGTTACGATGAGCTCGGTTACAGAAAGTGCATCGCTAATACAAAGATGCTTTCTACCGACGTTTCCAATGCTTTTGATCCGAAATATGCCAATGTTTCCGATAAGAGAAATACCGCATATCTCAATAAGGGCGTCAAGATGGAGAAATATACTGGTGCCAGAGGCAAATCCGGTGCCAGTGATGCAAACTCCGAGTTCTTCGCATCTATCCTCCGCATCTTCGCGGAGAACGATATCCCGTGGCAGACCGGTGAACTTGGTAAAGTAGATGCCGGCGGCGGCGGAACGATCTCTGCTTATCTTGCCAAACTCGGCATGGAAGTCATCGACTGTGGCGTTCCTGTACTTTCGATGCATGCTCCATATGAAGTTATCAGCAAGATCGACCTGTATTTCACGTATCTTGCCTATAAATGTTTCATCGAAAACATAAAATAAGGCAAAGTTCTTTATTCCAAGGATAAAATGCGTTATAATCCTTGTTCGTAGTATGGTAGGTGTGGTACATGGAGTATCACAAGAAAGAAGGTAAAGTATGATTATTGTTGTAAAACCGGGTGCCAGTGACTCTCAGGTACATGAGATCATTGACGTTCTGGAGAGAAACGAACTGAAGGCACACGTTTCGGAAGGTGCCGAGAGATTGATCATCGGTGTTATCGGTGATAAGTCACGTCTTACTCCTGGATCTCTCGAAGTTCTCTCTGGCGTTGAGAAGATCGTTCCGATCATGGAGTCGTATAAGCTCGCGTCCCGTCAGTTCCGTCCGGAAGGCACCTCGTTTAATGTAAAAGACCTCACGATCGGTGGAAAAGAACTGGTCATGATGGCCGGACCCTGTGCTGTTGAGAGCGAAGAGCAGGTCGAAGCCGTTGCCTCAAAGATGGCTGCCTGCGGCGTTAAGGTCCTTCGTGGCGGTGCATATAAGCCGAGAACATCTCCGTATGCATTCCAGGGCCTGGAAAAAGAGGGATTAAAGATCCTTCGCCGTGTAGCTGACAGATATGGCCTTCTGGTCATCTCCGAGATCACATCCGAGAACGATATCGAGTATGCATCGAATTATCTGGATATTATTCAGATCGGTGCGAGAAATGCTCAGAATTTCCGTCTTCTGTCCGCTGTCGGTAAATCCGGTATTCCGGTCATGCTGAAGCGCGGTATTGCGGAGACTATCGATGAGTGGCTGGGTTCAGCAGAATATATCATGAGTGAAGGTAATTACCACATCATGATGTGTGAGCGCGGTATCCGTACATTTGAGACGGCGACACGTTCCACTCTGGATATCAGCGCAGTTCCGGTACTGAAAGGAAAGACCCATCTTCCGATTATCGTGGACCCGAGCCATGCAGCCGGTAAAGCTCAGTATGTTCAGCCTCTGGCACTTGCTGCTATTGCTGCAGGAGCAGATGGTCTCATCATCGAAGTTCATCCGGATCCGAAGCACGCTCTTTCCGATGCTGCCCAGCAGCTGACTCCGGAAGCGTATGCAGAGCTTGCCCAGCGTGTAAAAGAAATGGCCGAGATTGTAAAGCGTACTTATCCGAAGACCGTATAAATCTTCAGTTTATATATTGGCTTAAAAAATGCGCCCTTCCGGAAACTATCCGGGAGGGCGCTCTTTCATAAGTACTATTTAGGGAAATCACTTTATAGAAGACATGTATGTCTCTCCATCTTCGTAAGCTTTTTTTACCCACTCTTGTTGCGCTTCAGATGGATTTTCTAAATATTCTGAGGAAGTGCTGTATGTATACCATAATACATTTACGTTATCTTCATTAACATTTTTAAAGAAGTCCGGAGTGATAACTGCTTCGACCCAGCCATAGTGTTTCGTGGTTCCGCCTACATAAATTAAATTAATGGATCCATCGTCATTTTTGATCTCATAACGGTAAAAATCTTTCTCACTGCAAAGATCCGTCACATCGATGGTTTTGTCTTCAATTTCAAAAACCAGACGTTCATTGACAACTTTCAGATACTCTGTCGGCTTTCCTACTACTGTAACTGAAACAAATTCATTGTTATCATTGTATTCGATATCCATCTCAAAGCCGTTTTTTGCACGGAAAGGCTTCAATATGCGCTCAGCAGCCTGCAAAACTTTATTTCTTGTAAACGGAATGATCATCACGGCACAGATCATAGCGGCAACTGCGGCCACGACCTTGATCCATGTATGTGCAACAGTCTTTTTCTTTAGAAGAGTATTACGGATCTCTTCCTTTTTTCCTTCATCCATTATGATTTTATCTATTGTTTCTTTCATGATCTTACTCCAATCTGATCTTAAGCTGTTCCTTGCCTCGCTTGATCCGCATCGCAACAGCCGACTCGGATATCTTCAAAATTCTACTGATCTCTTTATAGGTATAGCCTTCATAGAAGAATAAGTGGATCGGGGCCCTATATATGTCAGGAAGTTTCATCAGTTCATCAAAAACTGCCCTGTCATCATCGGTAAACCTGTCATAACAAGTAAGCTGATACTCGTTACTTTCCAGATCCACACTTGTTTTTCTGGCTTTTGACTTTAGAAGGTCCTTACATTGATTTGCTGTCATTGTCAGAAGATATGCCTTTTCAAATCTTCGGTCAAAAAGCATATTTTTCGAAAGAAGCTTTAAAAATACGTCCTGAACAATGTCTTCGGCATCATGTCCGGATCCGACATAAGATACGGCAAACCTATAAAGGTCATCCGCATATGAGTCAAACAGCTTAACCACAACTTCGTTTTTCAAACTAACCCTCCTTGTTTCGGAATTGAGATCTCATTGATAAAACGAATCAGAAAGAAGATTTCTCACATAAAAGTATATCGGATTCTCATCATATTCAGAAATCATTTCAAAAGACGCTTATTGTCAAAAGAAAAGATTTATGTTAAGTTAGTTGATGTAAACACGAAGAAGGGGATCAGTAGGGATCTTCCGCTTCTTATAGAGAGCCCGGGACGGTGGAAGCCGGGTAGAAGAGAGATTTTGAACTCGCCCTGGAGTGCGCTTCATTGAAAAAGATCAGCAGTAGATGAAGTCGGAGGCTCACCGTTATCAGAGAGCAGAATATCAGAAAGGCAAGTGCTTTTCCCGTATTCGATGAGCGCATCCATGATGGATGAAGTAGAGTGGTACCGCGGAAGATTCAAGCTTTCGTCTCTAAGAAAAGAGACGAAGGCTTTTTTGTTTGCCTATATTGATACAAAGGAGGAACGAAGGATGAAATTTGACAAGTATCAAATGCCGAAAATGATCGATCTGCCGGGCCGGACATGGCCGAATAAGAAGCTAAATAAAGCTCCGATATGGTGCAGTGTCGATCTACGGGACGGAAATCAGGCGCTGGAAGTCCCGATGGATCTGAATCAGAAGGTCCAGTTCTTCGACTACCTTGTCAAACTCGGTTTCAAGACGATCGAGATCGGATATCCTGCGGCTTCCGACACGGAATATGAGTTTACACGCCATCTGATCGATAATGACCTGATCCCTCATGATGTGACTGTCCAGGTACTGACAATGGCTCGTGAAGATGTCATTCATAAGACATTTGAGGCTGTAAGCGGTGCACGTTCCGCAATCGTTCATCTGTATAATGCGACTTCCAAACTTCAGCGTGAAGTTGTATTCGGATTTGATAAACAGCAGTGTAAAGAACTTGCTGTGAAAGGCGCGAAACTGATCCAGGCAGAGATCGATGCCGATGAAAGCAATACCGTATGGCATCTGGAATATTCTCCGGAAAACTTCTCGGAGACCGAACCGGAATTTGCCGTCGAGATCGTCGATGCTGTTCTTGATGTCTGGCAGCCTACTCCGGACAATAAAGTCATCATCAATCTGCCGGAAACCGTTGAAATGACTACACCAAACGTATTTGCAGATATGATCGAGTATTTCTGTACGCATACAAAATACAGAGATTCAATCATCGTGTCCATTCATACCCATAATGACCGGGGTACAGGCGTTGCCGCATCCGAACTGGCGCTTCTGGCAGGGGCGGAAAGGGTAGAGGGGACCCTCTTCGGAAATGGCGAAAGAACCGGAAACTGCGATATTATCACGCTTGCCATGAATATGTTCATGAACGGCATCGATCCGGAACTCGACTTTTCAGATATGGATGAAGTCATCGATATGTATGAAAGCTGTACCGGAATGCGTATCGGAGACCGTCAGCCGTGGGCTGGAAGGCTTGTATTTACGGCGTTTTCGGGCACGCATCAGAATGCCATTCAAAAAGGAATGGAAAATATCAAAGAAAAAAATACGTGGTATGTGCCATATTTGCCAATTGATCCGAAAGATGTCGGCCGTAGCTATGATCCGATCATCCGTATCAACAGTCAGTCCGGCAAAAACGGCCTGGCATATATTATGGAAAGAAATTATGGCTTGCATCTGCCGAAATCGTTCCAGAAAGACTTCATGCAGATCGTTACATCTGAATCTGAAACCCGTCATAGTGATCTGATGCCACAGGAACTTTTCGAATTGTTTGATGATGTTTATGTAAATGTTATGACACCATATAACATGATCGGTTATCGTGAAGAATCTCTGGGAGATAAAAAAGCACATGTAAATGTGAAATTAAAATACGCAGATGAGATCATCGAAGTCATCGGAGATGGTATTGGTTTACTTGACGCGTTCTGTAATGGAATAGAAAAAACATTAAACATAAAACTGTCCATCAGAATGTATAATGAGCACGCGATCAAGAGCGGATCAGATTCTGCAGCTATTACATATGTACAGATCGCAGATCAGGATGGTCAGATGCATCTTGGAGCAGGAATATCAAGCTCCGTAACCAAATCATCACTGAGAGCCGTCGTATGCGCATTAAATAGAATGATCCGTTAAGTACAATTTATCGTTGAGAAGAAAATAAAACGCTCCTGAGCGGTCATTAGAAAAAGCAAGAAATAACTCTACGTGACTCAGACAGTTTTCGCGATGCGAAAAACTCGTCACTTTAGAGTTTTTCTTGCTTTTTCATTCTGAGTGATATTGAGTAGATATGTTAATCTTAAAAATGCTATTATTCTGTTTTTCCCTCTTCTCAATTAAACAAAACTGTGATTTTGTTTAATTGAGTGTTATGATTTTTGCACTTCTCTATTTTCAAAAATGCCTCTTCTACAATAATGAAAAAGGATCATCTGATGATGATCCTTAGACTGGTTCTTGTGATTCCTGTGTTTCGGTTGTATTTGACGGAATCGGAGTTACGTTTTGTACATCCGGAGCTTCCGCGACGATCGTTGTTTCTGTGGCAAACGGATCGCTCTGTGTCAATTCGTTGATTTTGTCTACGCCAACCATCTGTTTATATTCGCTATAATCGATCTTCGGAGAGATCCAGCGGTATGTCATGATCAATGCCAGGATAACTATACCTGCGATCAGAAGTTTTCTTATAAGAAGCAAAGTTCTTTCTTTTCTATATTTACGGTCCACATATTCTTTTGTGGTATACCCTACCAGAACATATACCTTATGTATGGACTTTCTTTTCGGCATTCTGCGGCGTTCTGCCACCTTAGCCTTGATACGGTTTCGGATCGAATCAGGAAGCTTTTTAAAATAATTTACTGTCGTTCTGCCCAGAAAACTGAAAAATCCGCCCACAGAGGAATTTCCGCCCGTTGTTTCAGGCGTTTCTTCCATGAACTCTTCCTGTTCCTGCTCCTGCGGCAGTTCGAAATTTTCTCTTTCTTCTTCCATGATCGTCTCCTATATCATGAAGATTATAGCACATTATTATTCTGACCGTATTTCATTTTAGAAATACGAACAATCGTTTGACACTGCGTATCTATAATGGTAAGATTATTCTAAATAACATACGGAGGGAGATTTATGGCAGCTTATCGGTTCACTAAGAGTAATCTGAAAGAAACTTTGGAGATCATCTATGCTTTTATCGTCTCATATGTTAAGAGAGAGGGTTATCCGCCGTCTGTCCGTGAGATCTGTCAGGGTGTAGGTATCAAGTCTACTTCCACTGTTCATGCCCATCTCCGCCGTCTGCAGGACGAGGGAAAGATCGAGTATATTCCGGGCAAGCGCCGTGCCATCATGATCAAGGATATTGCCAGAGAGAGCGAGACTACTCTTCCTAAAGAGATTCCTCTTGTTGGTACTGTTACAGCAGGTGTTCCGATCCTTGCCGAGGAAAATATTGACCACTACATGCCCTTCCCTGCCGAATATTTCAATTCCGCAGAGTACTTCATGCTTAAGGTTCGTGGTGACAGTATGATTAATGCTCACATCATGGACGGAGATTATGTTATCGTACGCCGTGATAATATGGCGAATATGAATCAGATCATTGTTGCGATGATCGGAAATGAAGCGACGGTGAAACGTCTCACATACCGCAAGGGACATGCGCTTTTGCAGCCGGAAAACCCCGCATACGAGCCGATTCCTTTTGAGGATGATGATTGCAGGATCTTAGGCGTCGTAGACGGGATCTTCAGACCGAAAGTAAATTAAGCTTTCGCTGCCGCTAGAATAATAGTTGCACTTTTCGAAGGATCATACTCCCACTTCTGCTTCTCGGGAGGAATGATCCTTTGACCGTTTCTGGGAGAGATGTAGCAGATAGAGTGTTTGAATATCATGATCTGTGTCATCTCATTGTGAATGATGATCGAATCCCTGTCATAGCAGTCAATGATCCCCTCGATGAGTTCTCCGGAATGGGTCATGATCTCAACCGAAGTGAACTCTTTTCTGCACTTGTTCAGGAAATAATCCAGCGCCCGGATCGGGTTTCTTTTCGTCTCAGTTTCTGTCTCATGAATCATAGTTTGTACCTCCTGTTTTTGCTTGTGCACAAACTATATCATCTTTCTTTGATCCTGGCTGTATTTTATAAGCGATATTTTATACGTTTCACTTATATTGGCTAAAAAGGTAATAAGGAGATATTATAATCGTCCAAATCATCGGATGAGATCCAGTGAACATCGTCCATATGACGGAACCAGGTAAGCTGTCTTTTGGCATAATTTCTTGAGTGCTGCTTTAGAAGATCCACGCATTCTTTCAGAGGCTTCTCACCTTTAATATACGGGAAAAGCTCTTTATAACCGATGGCCTGCATCGCAGTACATTCCGGTGGAAGATGCTGGTCATAAAGCCATTTTGCTTCATCCAGAAGTCCCTGTTCCATCATGATATCCACCCGTTTATCGATTCTTTCATATAAGACATCTCTCGGCCAATCGATGGCGAAAAGGACAAAAGGATATCGAGGACCGTTTTTCACGGAGGTTTCGCGGATATCCCGTGTGGTTCCTTTATTGCTTTCCAGGAGCGCAAGCGTATGAATAACACGTTTGGTATTATTCGGATGGATCTTCTCTTCACACTCCGGATCGAGTGTTATCAGACGCCTGTAAATATCTTCTATACCGTTCTTTTTAAACTCTTCGCGAAGGGCGGCCTCAAGTTCTCGATCTACAGGTGCACCTTCGAAATCAAAACCTTTCTGAAGCGCAGTAACATATTGTCCCGTGCCGCCGCAAAAGACAGGAAGCACATTTCTTTCCAGAAGCTCATCGATTTTGCTATAGGCAGCATCGAGATAGGACGCCACATTAAACGGGGTGTTCGGATCGACAAGATCGATCAGGTGATGTGTCACTTCCCTCTTCTCCTCTTCTGTCGGTTTTGCTGTGCCGACAGTAAGATTGCGGTAAATCTGCATGGAGTCACAGCAGCAGATCTCAGCATGAAGCATCTTTGCTGCACGGATGGAAAAAGAAGTTTTTCCACTCGCCGTAGGTCCGCAAATGATCGGAATGGCGTGATATCCGGTCTTTTCAAGTTTTTTAATATTCTCCGGATCCATGCAGGCGCCTCCTGATCAAACGATACGTTTGAATTCCTTTTCGATTTCTTTTTCCGGCAGGCGGATAAGGATCGGACGTCCGTGTGGACAGTGATACGGATCTTTTAGCACAGACAGGTCTTCAAGAAGCCTTTTGATTTCAATATCGTGAAGCTTGTCATGGCCTTTTACGGCAGCTTTACAGGCACTGGTCGCAAGTGAAAGTATAAGAGCGTCTTTTCTTGTTTTGCTCTCATGCATCCATTCATCCACCATCTCAATAAAAGCAGTGGAAACGCTTTGAGGATCGACCTGTGCGGGAACCGCACGGATAGCAAGTTCACAGTCACCCATGGATGATACTTCAAAGCCTATATCTTCAAGGTCCTTGCTGTGTTCATCTATAAAACTGATATCTGATTTGGACATAGAAACGATCACCGGCGCAATCAGAGGCTGCGAAACCACTTTCTTTTCCATTTCCAAGGCGACAAGCTGCTCGTAGAGGACCTTCTCGTGAGCGGCATGCTGATCGATCATCAGAAGTGTTCTATCCTTTGTTTCAAGAAGGATATACGTATCAAAGAGAGTCCCGATCACACGGGAGGATGTTAATTCATGGAGGCTTTCCTCACGGCTCTGAGGCACCATATCCAGGATATTCTCCACAGTCGGAGCCGGTTCCTGTTTAGATTCAGGCATAACGTCGGGCTTTACATCAGGCTGAACTTCCGGCTCTTTTGTCCCGATAACAGGTGTACTCACTGTCTCCGCAACATCGTATGCTTTCTCCTGCTGTTTAAAATACAGATTCGAGTATCCGATATTCTTCGAATAATCGACGGAAGGCTTGGAAACAGGCGTACTTGCCGGCACTGAAACAGCCGGCGAAGGACGATCTGAAACCTCCGGTTTTTGTTCATCAGCAACTGTAATTTCGGGTTTAGCAGCTGTCGGAACAGGTGCCTGAAGCGGGGCTGCATTATTCGTCTCTTTCTGATTGTCTCCTTTATTGAACTCGAATTCCACACTCATCGTCTCCGCAGATAGTGTGTTTACGATCGCATGGTATACCGCGCGATAGATCATGGATTCATTCGAGAAACGGACCTCTGCTTTCTGCGGATGAACATTAACGTCAAGATCCGCGGATGGGATCAGGATATCGAGGATCACGAAGGCATATTTGCCCTTCATCAGCATATTTGTATACGCCGAATCGATCGCGGACGTGATCGTTTTGCTTCGGATCAGGCGCTGATTCACGAAAATGATCTGCTCGGAACGGGAGGCACGGGCGATCTTCGGAAGGCCGACGAATCCTTTTACCGTAATACCGTCGATTGTACTGTTGATCGGACGGCAGGCACTGCAGATCTCTTTTCCATATACGCTGTAAAGTGCAGAACTCGGATCACAGTTTCCAGGGCTCTGCAATACCGTCTTCCCGTTTTTGATGAACTTAAACGAAACATCGGTATGACAGAGAATAAATCTCTCGATAAGAACCTGAATGTAGTTTGCTTCCGTCTGGTCTTTCTTCAGGAACTTAAACCGTGCCGGAAGATTATAGAAGAGGTCTCTTACTTCTACTGTCGTTCCGGAAGGCATACCGATCGGCTCGCAGGAGATGAACTGGCCTCCTTCATACCGGACACAGGTTCCCTTCTCTGCAAGCGGTTCTTTTGTAGATAGTGTGACTCTGGCAGCAGCCGCAATACTCGCAAGAGCTTCGCCACGGAAGCCCATGGAATGCAGTGAAAAGAGCTCATCCAGAGAACGGAGCTTACTGGTCGCATGGCAGATGAATGCTTTCTGCGCATCTTCTTCATCCATTCCGCATCCGTTATCCCGAACACGGATCAGTGTGATACCGCCATCCGCGATCTCAACGGTGATCTGTGTGGCACCTGCATCGATGGAATTCTCCATCAGTTCTTTTACAATAGACATCGGCCGTTCGATAACTTCACCGGCCGCAATAGCATTTGATGTCGCTGCATCAAGTATCTGAATCCTTGACATAACTAATCGTCTCCTTTGGCTTTCTCAATCAATGAATACAATATGTTCATCGCCTCCAAAGGCGTAATTCTGGAAATATCAAGGTTTACCAGTTCGGAACGTAATGAATTCGAATCGGAAACCTTCTGGCTCGGTGCAAAGATCGGGATCTGACCGGAGATTGGTCCTTCAAATCCTTCCTGCCCATCGCCGGAAGAATAATTGATCTGCATTTTCTTCTTATCCAGTTCGGAAAGGATCACATTGGCACGCTCCACGACTTCGCTCGGAACACCGGCCAGACGGGCAACCTCGATACCATAACTATCGGAAGTTCCACCCATCGAGATCTTATGAAGAAAGCTTACTTCTTTATTCTTCTCTTCTACTTCGACATGAGCATTATAGACTCCGGGAAGTGTCTTCTCGAGTTGGTTCAGCTCATGATAGTGAGTCGCAAATATAGTTCTGGCAAACATAATGGAACGATTAGCAATGAACTCGATAATCGCCCAGGCGATAGCAAGTCCATCATATGTGCTGGTACCGCGTCCGACCTCATCAAGAAGCAACAGGCTTCTATAAGTACCGTTACGTAAGATACCGGATACCTCGTTCATTTCTACCATGAATGTGGACTGGCCAAGAGATATATCATCTGACGCGCCGATCCTGGTAAAGATTCGGTCAACGATACCGATATGGGCAAAAGATGCCGGAACGAAGCTTCCGATCTGCGCAAGCAGAACGATAAGCGCCGTCTGACGCATATATGTGGATTTTCCTGCCATATTCGGGCCGGTAAGGATCATGATCCGATGATCAGACTCGTCCATCGTAATGCCGTTCGGAACGAATTCTCCTTCTTTCAGCATCTTTTCCACGACCGGATGACGGCCATCTTCGATGACCAGAGCCGTGGTATCATCGACCTTCGGACGGCAGTAATTATTTCTTTCCGCGAGTTCTCCCAGTGACATGATGACATCAAGTACAGCAAGAGCATTGGCGACACGGAAAAGACGGTGTACCTGAGATGCGATCGTTTCTCTGATCTCACAGAACAGGTCATATTCGAGCTGGACAAGCTTTGCTGTCGAGCCGATGATCATATCTTCGATCTTTTTCAGTTCATCTGTGATATAACGCTCACCGGTCGTAAGTGTCTGCTTACGGATATACCGGTCAGGGACAAGCGGTACATTTCCTTTGGATACTTCGATATAGTAGCCGAAGACCTTGTTATAGCTGATCTTCAGGTTCTTGATACCGGTCTCTTCCTTTTCCTTTGCTTCCATTTCCAGGATGATGGATTTTCCATCCTTGCTGGCGCGGCGAAGTCTATCCGCTTCTTCATTGAAGCCGTCTTTGAACATACCGCCTTCCTTTACAGAGATCGGCGGATCTTCACATAAAGAAGACTCCAAAAGCTGATAGATATCAGAGAGGTCTTCCAGCTCGGCTACGGTATCTTTAAGAATGCCCGACTGGAAGTGTGAGGCACATTCCTGGATATACGGAAGCTTGGCAAGTGTATTTCTGAGATTCAGAAGATCTCGCGCATTTACCGAAGATAGCGCGATACGTGAAGCAAGACGCTCCATATCATGTACACCGAGAAGTGCTTCTCTTAACTCCTGACGGTGTATAAAATCGTTTTTTGCCTGTTCTACGGCATCGAGTCTGGAAGATATTGAACTTACATCAATAAGCGGTTCCTCGACCCATTCCCGGAGGCGCCGGCCGCCCATGGAGGTTTGCGTAAGGTCGATCGCCCAAAGAAGACTTCCCTTCTTTGACTTAGAACGTATGGTAGATGTTATTTCCAGATTCGTTCTGGTTGCCACATCCAGTTCCATCGTATCTGAGACTTCATAGATCCTTGCTTCCGAGAAATGCGTAACCTCTGACTGTTGTGTCTCGTCAAGATAAGCCAGAATAGCATCAATTGCGGAGGTAAGAAGGATGTTTCTTGTTTCTTCGGCAAAAGAACTCTTGGTCTTTTTCTTTCCTTCTTTCGCTTTCTTAAGATCAGAAGGAAGCACGCGTTCGGAAAGTCCGGAGGAAAAGTCAGCGTTCGGACGAAGAGTAACTGATCCAACCAGATTATCGCAAACGTAGGAAAACATCGGATCCTTACTGAAATCCTCATTAAAAATTAGTTCGGATGCACGATACTTCGAAAGCATATTGACCAGATGCTGGGAAGTGTTTCCGGTGATCAGCTGTGTTGCTTCCATCGTTCCGGTAGTGATATCCGCAGCCGCCAGACCATACTGCATACCGACCTTATATACGCAAACCAGGAAGTTGTTCTTCTTCTCATCAAGGCCATTCGTATCAATAACGGTACCAGGTGTCAGAACGCGCGTGATCGAGCGTTTTACAAGTCCTTTTGCCAGCGCGGGATCTTCCATCTGTTCGCAGATCGCGACCTTATATCCCTGGGTAATCAGCCGCTGCATATAAGACGAAGCAGAGTGATGCGGGACGCCGCACATCGGCGCACGTTTTTCCAGACCGCAATCTCTGGAAGTAAGGGTCAGCTCGAGTATTCTCGACACGAGGATGGCATCATCGAAGAACATCTCGTAAAAGTCGCCGAGACGGAACATGAGGATCGCATCGCCTGCTGTTTTTTTCATATCGAAGTATTGGCGCATCATCGGAGAGAGCGTCGATACATCTACTGAAGCATATGTTAGAAGATCATCTTGACTCATCGATAAAACTCTCCAATTCACCTTCTACGGAATACGGCTTTGCGCGGGTGATCCGTACATGTGC
>JAEEGJ010006728.1_pt1 | contig 34036 bp, 28 predicted proteins | sample 8958761 | NCBI WGS metagenome assembly JAEEGJ01 (sample SAMN16246546, study PRJNA631951) | gut metagenome | biome: gut microbiome; feature: rumen; material: RS-attached | host: Bos | place: Iran: Karaj | collected 2018-10
TGTCTAAGAAGGCTAGGGAGCAATTTGAATTTCTCGGAATCAGATTGGTTCCCCGTCGTGAAGTCACGTACCCGATTTTCGACAAGTACCCGCCAAAGGACGGGGACGAACTCGTATCGAGGGTTGAGGACATGTGGGCACAGCCGTACAGGGAATTCCAGTACGCGGCTTGTGACTACCTGTTCCGCCATCGTGTGCTTCTCGGTGGCCAGCATTTGAATTTTTTGAAAAAGCTCATCAAGACCAGAGCTTGGCGCGATACGGTCGATACCCTCGCTTCTTGCGTTTTGGGTGACCTAGCGCTCCGCTTGCCGGCCTTGCGTACAAAGATTGCATCCTGGATCCGTGACCCGAATATCTGGGTTCGCCGTAGTGCAATTATCTTCCAAGTGCAGTACAAGGACCGCACCGACTGGCCGCTTTTGCGCCAGTTCTGCCTCACTTGTGCCAAGGACGATGATTACTACATCCGCAATGGCATTGGTCGTGCGCTTTCGGAATACGCACGAATTAATCCGACGGAAGTACGCCGCTTTGTCCAAGATAACGCGTTTGCCGAACAGACCGCTCAGGAAATCCTGCGCTTGATCTAGTTACGGCAAAAAATTGCAACTTTTAAAAGACCCTCCTTGCGGGGGGCTTTTTTTGTCATTGCACTTCGTGCATGACAGGTTCGCCTCGGCAATAGGAATGCAAGCATTCCTGCTGTACTCGGCTCCCTCGTCATTCTGAGCGTAGCGAAGAATCCATTATTTCTTCTCAGCTTTTTTCGCTTTTTCCTTTAGCGGAAAGTTGAACTTGCCTTGAAGAACGCAACCTTTGGCACCGGGGTCGCATTCCTGTTTGCGTTTTTCGCAAAACGTTTCGTTGAGGTATTTACATTCCCAGCTCATAAGCACTCCTTCTTAAAGTGGCTTGTCGCGCTCCATTTGATGGGGCTTCTCTTTTAATTTAATCAAAAAAGGGGTTTTAAGCCCAAATTTTTTTTGCTATTCAGAAATGCTCATATGCGGGCGGGGCCCCAGCTCAGAGTGGACGCCTTCGGCGTCAGCGGCTTCACTTGGTGAGTCTGCAAGCAGCCTCCCGCGACTCTCGCCTTAGTCGAAATGGCACTCCTGCGTAGCGCATTTTGAGCGGCTCAGTTATAGTCCAAATGTAAACATTTGGACTGCAACACTCGCCTTAATCAAAGTTTAGACTTCTGCGATATGGTGTAAATCCGGCGTTTTGGATGAATGCTTCGGCCTGCTCGATGGAGGTGAGGCCGTGGTTCTGGAGCACGTTCTCTTCGATGACGATACTGTTGATGTCGTCAGCGCCGGCGTGCAGCCCGAGTTCCCCGAGCGAAAGCCCCATGCCAAGGAGCGATACTTCGATGTGCGGGACATTGTCGAGGTACAGGCGGCTGAGCGCGAGCAACTTGAGGTATTCGTCGCCGCGAACGTGGCGGATGGGGAATTTGTCTGTTTGCGGTTGGAATGTCCACACGACAAAGCTCTTGAATCCGTGCGCAATGTCTTGCGTTTTGCGGACGTATTCCAGATGCTCGATGATTTCTTCGTCGGTTTCGGCGCTGCCGATGACGATGTTCGCGCTGCCGGGGAGGCCTTTTTTGTGGCAAGCGGCAAGCGTGTCGCACCACTGCTGTGCAGGGAGTTTTTTCGGGCTCAAAATTTGACGCATGCGGTCGCTTAAAATCTCGGCGCCTGCACCTGGGACGGAACTGAGGCCCGCATCTTTCAAAATGTCAAGCAACTTGTTGAGCGTTATGTTGTTAAATTCGGCAATGCGAACGAGTTCTACCGGCGAAAAACCGCGGACTTTGACGCCCATTTCTTGCGTGAGCATCTTGAGAACGTCGGTGTAATAGCTGAGTGGAATTTCTTTGTTGACGCCGCCTTGCAAAAAAATCTGGTCGGCACCCTTCGCCTTGGCTTCGAGTGTCTTTTGGCGGATTTCGTCCAAACTCAAAACGTAAGCTTCGGGGCTGTGGGCACTGCGGCAAAAACTGCAAAAGCTGCAAGTCACTTCGCAAACGTTCGTGTAGTTCACGATACGGAATGCGGTATAGCCCACGCGGTTCCCGGGAAGCTTGGCGTGACGCACGGTGTCGGCCGCCTCAACGACTTCTGTCCACGGGGTGTTTCGTAAAATTTCGAGACCTTCCGTTGGCGTCAATCGTTCTTGGTCAATAGCTTTTTTTAGCAAAGAATTCATTGATTAAATAATAGAAAAGGTTTTAGGTATTATTAGATACTAGTTAATAGTTAAGAGTTACTAGAAGGTTTAAGAGGCAAAAAACATCTTGTTTAATGCAATCTAGTAACTTGGAACTATAAACTGTGCCGAAGGCACCTTGGTAACTCCAAACTTAGAACTGCGGCGAAGCCGCCCCCCATTGACTAATTATCCACGAAACCACTTTAGCGCCTTGTGACTTGGCGCACGAACGAGGATATATTACAAGTGGGTTTAGTTAGGTAGAACACTGGTGTGTTCATGCTTGGTTTTGCACAGCCACGCTGTTGTGTGGTGTATCTCCTTGCGTGTTTCAAATCAGTTTGGAGGACTTATCCCATCGGGAAAAGAGTTAGGAATGATACAAAAGGAGAACAGGGTATGAAACACCTCGGTTTAAAATGTGCTGCTATGGCTATCGCTATGGTGGCTTCGGCTCAAGCTTTTACCCTTACTGGTAAAGTGAACGATGAAAGTGGCAAGGCTATTGAAAAGGCTTCTGTTGAACTTTTGAAAAATGCTCTCAAGACAACGACTGATTCCAAAGGCGAATTCAAAATCGTTAAGGAAGATTCTACGATCGGTATCCACACGGTGCGTCCGAGGCTCGGTTACGTGAGCGTGATGAATGGCGTTTTGTCTTATTCGCAGAGCACAAATGAACCCGTCCGCGTACAGATTTTTGATGCCGTGGGTACTTGTGTCTTGAACGAAACTGTTTACGGCTCGGGCACTTTAGATATGCAGTCTGTCGTGCGTTCGCAGGGGGCGTATTTTGCCCGCGTGAGCGTTGGCAGTGCACAGAGCAACTTCCGTTTCACATCTAATGGTAATTACAAAGCTTCATTCGGTGAAGCTGTTGCTCGTGGTCTTGCGAAAGAAGGCGAAGGCGACGAACTTCGCGTGATTGCTACGGATTATGATACGTTGACAGTTGCTCTTTCTAATTTGGATACAAACGTTACGCTCAAGCTCAAAAAGACGGTCAAGGAACCTGAATACGCTTACGGTTGGGGCCTCAAGAACGATCCTGTGCCGACTCGTGGTTGCGGCAAGGATACCAAGCTTGATTACAAGTATCGTGGCGACAAGCCTTACATTGATTTCAAGTGGAGCAAGGGTACGCGCACGGTGCGTATCGATATCCCGAAGAGCTACGACAATAACAAACCGTACAAACTCATTTTCGGTATGCAGTGCATGGGCGGCTGGGCCGGTGGCGTTCAGGACGAAGGCTACTATGGTTTGAAGCCGCTTGACAAGAACGAAACCGCAATTTTCGTGGCTCCAGAAGGTAACGGAAATCAGGCTCCGTGGGATCAGAACGACTACATCCTTTTCGATGAACTTTTGGCAATGCTCGAAGACAGCTTCTGCATCGACTCTTCTCGCGTGTTCTCGACCGGCTTTAGCTATGGCTCGATGTTCTCCAACGGACTTTCTTGGAACCATCAGGATGTGCTCCGCGCTGTTGCTGTTTATGAAACTGCCGAACGCAATATTTGGCTCCCGCAGCGCAAGAACATGGGTATCGGTTGGATGGGCGTGCTCGGCCTCGATGACAACCTCTGCACTCCGGAAATGGGACGCAATGCCCGCGACATTATCTTGACGCTCAACTCTGAAGGTGGCAAGGCCAAGAATGAACGCGCCGAAGAAGCTCAGCGCAACGCCGCTCACAAGTGCTACGATTACACGACAGTCGAAGAACGTTTCCCGGTTCGTTGGTGCACTCAGTCCGGTGGCCACATCTGGGACCACAAGGATCCTGGCCAACGAGAATCTTGGGTTCCGAAGACCACTTGGGAATTCTTCAGCAAGTTCTAATTCATAAACATCTTTCCTCCTCACTTAGCTCTCGGTTTCGACCGAGAGTTTTTTGCATGGATGGCATTTTTCATTGAAAATTTTATTGATCCGAAAAAAAACGTGTTTTTTGAAAAAATGATGATTTTTACGTGAAAATTCCTTTTATTTGGAAACTTTTTACGTAAAAATTTAATGTTGTCTGTAATAAATTCGCTTTTTTGATGGATTTGTGAGGCTGAATGCTGTGATAGTCTGCTATTTAAGGCGAAATCTGGTTGAAAAAAAGAGAAAAATCTTTAAATTATACTGAAAAACGTTTAATTTGTATGTAAAATTACGTGAAAAAATGTTTTTTTTCACTTTTTTGACGTAAAAAATCGGAAAAATTGAGAAAAAAGTTTTTTTGGCGGTGCTTAAGATGGTATTTTAAAGACAATTGCATTTGAGCGAATCTAAATGAAAAAGTTCCTGAAAATTTTGCTGATTGTTGCCGCTCCGCTTTTACTTGTTGCAGGATTCTGTGGCTATCACTTTTATCGCATGATATCCCTGGATTCGGGGGTATACTTGTCGGGCGATGGCTCAGGTGCGCCGGAAAGCGCATTGAATATGTTGCTCTTTTCGAAGGATTTGCCGAAGGGGATTGTTTGCAGTGCATTGCCGAGCCAATTGGGGGCTGATAATCTTGATCCGAAAGAGTATTTGGAAATTGGCTTTGCGGCGGAATTTTTTTTCAGAAAGTATGATAGATCAGGAAAACGCATTGGATATGAATTGTCGCAACGATACGAAAAGGATTCCCTAGATGGTGAATTTCGTTCAAAGTGGAGCGAGGGAACTGTAATTACCGGGTATTCGAAAGATGATAGTTGTTTCCGAATTTCAAAAGAGGTAAATGCGGAATCTGTGGATTCTGTTGTTTCTTTCAAGACGAGTATTTCTGGGGATTCTAGTTTGTATGTCGGTAAACGCAAGAATGGGATAGTGACGGGATGCATTGCTTGCAAGTGGCGTGACGGACGTTGCGACGAGGTGATTAGCGAAAGTAAAATGGAGCTGGATTCCGTTTCTGGAAAATTGCTTGGTTTTGCATCCAGGACGCGCGAAACTTATGTCGAAGGTTCCTTGTATGTAGGCGATGAATTCTATGCGGATAAAATGTTGTTTGATAGCTTGCAGCGCCTCGTTGAGTATGAATATAATGACCAAGTTTTTCGTTACGTGTATTCATCGAATGATACGGCAAACTATAACGTGAACATCTTGGGCAAATCAGGACAGAAGGTCGGCTTTTACAAGAGAAAACTTAAGGAAAATTGTGAAATTGTCAAATACGGAACCGATCGTTACGAAGCGGAAATTACCCGTTATTACGAGAATGGAAAATTAATTAAAGAAACTTCGGAAACGATTAACTTTTACGAGTCAGTCTCTTCTCGGACAAAGCTATTTAATTCCGCTGGTGACGAGGTGCTGGATTCTACTTTCTACGAAGATACTTTTTTCCCTGGAACGCGGTTTGATCCTCATGCATTTATCGTAAAACACGAATACGGTGAAAATGGAAAACTCAAGACTTATGAACAATTTCAGGAGTCTTTTGTGAAAATGTTCCCGTTCATTTTTGTTCCTGCAAAGAAGGAATCGAGAAAAGAGGTCAGGAGGCATGAACTTGATTACGATGAGGCTGGGCATTTAAAATCGATAACGGATGAAAGCGAAGATGAAAATATGGCGTTACTGTATGGCTTTCCGTTGAATATGCGGCGGATTGTCTATTCGAAAGGGAAACTAGAAAACATCGAGGAATGTAAAGAACCTTATGACCCCTACAAGCATTTGAAATCGCGAAGGCCAAAGAAACAAGAAAAACAGGAAACTCCAAAGGATTCGCTGGAATAAAAAATGTCAATTTCTTGAGGGGTGCCATTTGGCGCCCCTTTTTCTATCTTTGGGCGCATGGAATTCAAACGTTTTGAAGCTTTAATTGAGATGTTTCCGCAAGTGCAGATTTTCAGCACCGAAGGCGAAGATCTTGACCGAGTCATTACTCATTTCTTGAACCAGCGTGAAAAGGTCTCCACGATGTCGGAGGCTTTGCAACGCAAAATCCAGCATGCTCTTGCGCCGTTCTTCCAGCAGCGCTTTATCAGCTTGCATGATGCCGAAGCCCCGCTGGTGCGCAACCTGCTTTTGGACAAGAAGTTCTTTTTGCAGACCGACCGTTACATCGACGATATGGCATGGCTGTTGACCGACCCGGAAAAGCTTGGTGATGCTTTGAACATTGCAGACCTTGCCGAAGGAATTCTCGACCGCAAATTGTTGAGCCTTTCGAATGGCGAACTCCGCCGTGTGTTGCTCGCTCGCATGTGGATGGAAACGCCGGAATGGGTTTATTTCAATGACTTGTTTGGCGGGCTCGATCCGGAATACCGTGCGCATTTGGCAGGCTCTGTTGTCGACCTTGCAAAACGCCCGAACTTGAAAGTGGTGGTGCGCCTCGCTCGCGAAGACGAACTGCTCCCGGAAATCCCGGCGTTTGTTTATGCGGACAAGACGTTCACGCAGTACGCAGGTGAACTCCCGAAAGCAGCAACTGCCCCGAAGTTCAAGAAAGCCGAATTGCGCGGTTACGAAATCGTGGACTTGCGAAAACAGACGAAAGACGATGTCACCCTGAGCGTAGTCGAAGGGTCTCAAAGCGCTGCGAACTCCGATGCGGAAATCCTTTTCGACTTGAAACATGTCAACGTTCGCTTTGGCGATACTGACGTTCTGAAAGATTTGAATTGGACGGTTCGCAAGGGTGAACACTGGGCGGTCATGGGCGAGAATGGTGCTGGCAAGAGTACGCTACTCGGTATGCTTACCGCGGACCATCCGCAGATTTACAACAACGACATTACGCTCCTCGGTGAACGCCCAGGGCATGGCCTCAACATCTGGGATCACAAGGCAAAGCTTGGATTCTTCTCGCCAGAACTGGCACTCCAGTACCGCGAAGACTTGAGCCTTTTGGATGTGCTTTGCACAGGCTTCACGCCGAACCTTTGCCGCGCCGAAAACATCACGTGGGAAGAAAAGGCCAAGGCTCGTGAATGGCTTAAGTACTTGGGCTTTGAAGATACGTCGATTTCTATCCGCAAGATTTCACCGATTGACAAGCGCTTGGTGCTGATGGCTCGTGCTGCAATTCGACCGCCGAAAGTGCTTTTGCTCGATGAACCGACGCAAGGTCTCAAGGGCGAGTATCGCGAAAAGCTGTTCCACCTGTTGCAACTGCTTTCGACGGAGACGACAATCATCTTGGTAAGCCATTACGAAGAAGAATGGCCGCCTTGCATGACGCACCTCCTGAGAATGCCTAAGTTCTCGCTGTAATTGATTACTCTGATTAGGGGAATGTGATATATAAACAGAAGAGTCGTGAACGATTCTGGTTCTTGTTTGACCGAAATCGTCTATTTTCTGTTTGGTTATTAAGCCATCAAAAAAAAATAATGGCATCTTGCCGAACTAATTTTATATATTAATATTATAATATTATTACAAATACTATACTTACATGCTGCAGTAAGAAGGGGAGTGTTCGATGCTTAAGTATATACTTATGATGTATATTACGTTATTTCCGACAATACTTGCGGGGATAATGGTCATGGTATGGTGCAAATTTTCAATAATGAAACTTGCAATGCACCCCATTGACTTTGGAAAGAAATTTGTTGACGGACGAAGGTTGTTTGGCGAAAATAAGACGTGGAAAGGGCTTATTGGGTATATTATTTTTCATGTGCTTTTTTCGGTTCTTTGGGGATTTTGTTGCACGAATGAAAAATTGTCGAGTCTTAATTTTTTTTATCAAGAGCATGATAATACAATTCAATATAATGTTATTATTGGGGTTCTTTTAGGTTTAGGCTATGCGCTTTTCGAACTTCCTAATAGTTTTCTTAAAAGAAGGTTGAACATATCACCAGGAAAAACGTCGCTTGGATTCGAAAAGTTTTTCTTTATTTTTTTCGATCAAGCTGATTCTATTTTCGGAGTTGCTCTTGTGGTATGGTTCTTTTATCCATTAGGGCTGCCACTTTACTTGCTGTATGTGCTTGTGGGTGCTCTAACGCACTTGCTTATTAACAGGATGCTTTACTTTGTGAAGCTTCGTAAAAATATGTTCTAAGGAAATATTTTATGATTGTTAAGCTTGATTGTAGAAATGAAGATAGTGAGAAACTTGGCAACAAGGGCCGATTTCTGCAGATGATGAAAAACGAAGGATTCAATGTTCCTTCTGGTTTTATTTTGGATTGCGATGTTTATGATGAAGTGATAAAACTAAACAATATTGATGTGAAAATTAAGGAAGCTCTTGTTGAATTAAATAAAGATAATATAAAAGATGTTTCGGAAGGGATTGGCAAACTCTTTGAAGGACTCAAGCTTTCATCTGTTATTGAAAAAGAAATATCCGAACTTGTAAATAGCGACAAACTCTATGCTGTTCGAAGTAGCGGAACAAAAGAAGATTTGGATGAATTCTCGTTTGCAGGACAATACCAAACGTTCCTTAATACACCTGCAAGTAAAATTGAAGAGCGGGTTGTTGATTGTTATAAGTCGATGTTTAGTGTGAATAATTTGAGCTACATCATAGACAAAAACATCGATAACGATAATTTTAAGATGGCTGTTGTTATTCAGGAAATGGTTGATGCTGATTTTAGCGGCGTTTGTTTTACGGTAAATCCTTTAACGGGAAATGACAAAACGATGCTTATAGAAACGTCTGAAGGATTGGGCGAAAATTTTGTAAACGGAAAGAACGCTCCTGAACGTTATCATTACAATTGGTATGATAAAATGGAACTTAATCGCAATGAAAATAATAAGATATTGTCTGTAGATAAAGTAAACAAATGTGCGGGTGTTTTTGCAAAAATACAATACTATTTCGGCTATCCGTGTGATATAGAATTTGCCATAAAGAACGATGAACTTTTTATTTTACAGTCTAGGAAAATAACAAAGTTAAATTATTCTGGAATTGATGATGTGTGGACTACTGCTGATTTTAGGGATGGCGGTGTTTCTGCAACGGTCTGCACTCCATATATATGGAGCTTGTATGAATACATTTGGGAGTATTCTCTTCGTAAATTTATTGTTGAATCAAAAATCTTAAAGGACCGTGAACTTCCGAAAAAACTGGGTCAGATGTTTTACGGAAGGGGCTATTGGAATCTCTCTGCTGTAAAGAAAACTATGAAGCAGATTGTGGGATATAAGGAAAGAGAATTTGATAACGAGTACGGCATCGTTGGAAACTACGATGGTGACGGTGAAACTACGGGGCCAACGCTAAAGACCTTAATCAAAATGATCCCGATTGTCATTAAACAAAAATCCTTTTTGGATGATAGAAAGAAAAATTCTGAGAAATACAAAAGGGAACTTTTAGATCTGTACTACGATTACAAAGACAAATTTGATAATAAAAAGATTGAAAACATCACAAAGTCGTTTCTTGAAATAACGAGGACCATTTACCTTAGAAGTGAAACGACATATTTTTGGCAAATTTTTATCAATACTATTCACCAATCTCTTTATAAAAATAGTCTTCTTAAATATGTAAACGAAAGTGAATATTTATCAATACTTGGTGGTATTGACAACATTTCTCATTTGCGTCCGTTCTATGAGATATGGAATATCGCAAAAACGATAAGATTGAATGAATTGGATGTGATATTTTGGAAGGAAAATTCGCCTTCGAAAATAGCATCAATGCTTAATCATAAAGAGTATTGTTTGCCTCTTGTAAAAAGATTTATAAAAGAATACGGATATCATTCCGATAAGGAACTCGACATAACTTATCCGTGTTATTACGAAGAACCTGAAGTTGTAATTGCGATGATAAAGAAAACGTTGCCTCTTGATGACTCGTTTTCACCTATGGAAGATAAGAAAAGAGGAATGGGATTATACAAGAATATACTTAAGGAACTTCAGGAAAAAGTTTCTGCATCAAAGTATAAAAAAATAGCAGACAGAGTGTCGAATATGCGGGAAATGCTTTGGTGGAAAGAAGAGTTTAGGGATGTATCGACTCGGTTTTACTATATGCTTCGTATGTACACCATTGAGTATGCAAAAAAGCTTGAACAAGATGGTGTTCTTAAAAAATGGGATGATGTATGGTTTCTCAAGGTTGGAGATCTTTGGGATTATATCGAAAATAAAAAAAGTAAGGAACAGCTAGATGAACTTGTTATTAAAAATAAGTATTACTATAACGCTTATAGAAACTACATAAGTGATAATGAAATAGGCCACGATATCAAAACTATTGTTGATAACGAAAATAAAAATACGATTAGGGGAGTTGGAGCCAACAATGGTAGAATTACGGCAATCGCAAGAGTTGTTAAGGACTTTACCGAAATGGACCGATTGAAGCCTGGCGATATTCTTGTAACGAGGTTTACGGATACTGGTTGGACTTCAAAGTTTGCTGTGTTGTCAGGAATAGTAACTGAGTACGGTGGAATTCTTTGCCATGTTGCTGTTGTATCAAGAGAATATGGCATTCCTGCAATTGTTTGTTGCAAAGACTCCATGAGTAAAATAAAAGACGGCGATGTTATAACAATTGATGGAAGTACAGGTGTTGTAACTATATCGGGAGGTGCATAAAATGTTCATTGGCAAATGGAATAAATCGGTTTTTCTGACATATCTTGGATTAGTGATTGCTGTTGTAGGAATGTTTTACGCGTTAGCTAAGAATAACGTTGAATATGCATTTTGCTGCTTGATTGTTGCTGGAATCTGCGACTTGTTCGATGGCGTGGTGGCAAGAAAATGCAAGAGAACTGAAGAAGAAAAGGAATTCGGAGTAGAACTCGATTCACTTGTGGATGTTATAAGTTTTATCGCTCTTCCAATTAGCATCTTTTTGGCTATGGGATTGACGAATTTGTGGAACCTTATTGTTCTTGTGATATTTGCTATAAGCGGTATCGCGAGACTTGCTTATTTTAACATAGCGACGGCTGTGATGGAGGGAACGATCAGTCATTTTACTGGACTTCCTGTGGCGTATTCGGCACTTGTCTTTCCTCTTGCTTATTTTCTTAAACCGTTGCTTCCCAATGATGTTTTTTTACTTGTCTTTTCGTGCTTCATTTTTTTTGAGTCTTTTTTTCAAATTCTTAAAATAAGTATTCCAAAACCGAAGGGAATTTGGTATGGGATGTTTGTTCTTATTGCTATTGTAATGATTGTCTTCTATCTGTTGTAAGGCGTTGTGTATGAAAATTTACAACAGACAAAATAAATCGTATGAAAGCGTTGAACAGTATGGCGCTGGCAAACTTTATTTTTTGTACAACAACGCCTTTGGCCGAATAATCCTTAAATTTGTCATTTTACCGTTTGTATCGAAAATTTATGGCAAGATTAATTCGCGTAGGGTTTCAATCAAAAAGATTCCTGGTTTTATTAAAAAACTAGGTATAGACATGAATGATTACGAGGATTGTAATTACGGTTCTTTCAATGATTTTTTTATTCGTAAAATACGCCCAGGCAAACGTCCCATCAATATGGCTAATGACGTTTTTATTTCGCCTGCTGATTCAAATCTTCTTGTTTACAAACTTGACGGGCAGAATCAAATGAAGGTGAAAGGAAGATCTTATACCGTCGAAGAAATTCTTGGCTTTGATGCTGATAAATTTAAGAATGGATATGCTCTAGTATTTAGATTAAGTATGGAAAATTATCACAGGTATTGTTTCCCTGATAGTGGATATGTGCTAGACAAGAAAAAAATCAAGGGCCGGCTTCATACGGTATGTTCCATTTCGAAAAATTACAAGATTTATTGCGAAAATAGCCGTGAAGTAAGTTTGTTAGAAACAGATCATTTTGGAAAGATTGCTTTTGTTGAAGTTGGTGCTCTTCTTGTTGGTCGCATTGTAAACTATGAGGTAAGCGTTTTCTGCAAAGGTCAGGAGAAAGGTTATTTTGAACCCGGAGGATCTACTATAATAATCTTTGTGGGTGACAATGTTAAACTTGACGAGGATATATTAGCGCAAAGCATGGAAGGAATAGAGACTAAGGTTTTATATGGAGAAAAGGTAGGTACTTTAAAATGTTAAAACGACTTCAAATATACTTCATGGAACGTTATCCGATTGCTGCTCGGCTACTCCTGGGCGTAATCGTGTTCCTAGAAATCCACTTTATCATTATTTTAAACCAAGGTGTTTCCAAGGATCAATTTGATATTGGAATTCAGGAGGCTGTTGGTGCCTTTACTGTATTCGCGTTCCTTATGTGGCTTCGTATTGCAGACGACCTTAAGGACTTTGAAACGGATAAAAGGCTGTTTCCTGATAGACCTCTTCCAAGTGGAAGAGTGTTAAAGAAAGATGTTATGATTGTATGCACTCTTGTTCAGGCTATAACTGTTGCATTGAACGTGATTTTTATGAGAGAAAATATCATCTTCTTTGTTATTCTTTACGTTTATGGTTACCTGATGAGCATGTGGTTTTTCCAAAAAGCGAAAATTCAGCCAAGCCTTCCTCTTGCGCTTGTGACTCATAATCCGGTTCAGGCAATTATAAATCTTTATATTATCGCGTTTACTGTTCGAAAATACGATTTGCCGGCAATTACGCTTACAAATATTATGGCTTTATGGACTCTTTACTTTCCGGCTCTTATTTGGGAAATTAGCCGTAAAATCAGGGCTCCTAAAGAAGAGAACGATTACACCACATACAGTAAACTTTTTGGATATAAAAGATCGACTTTGTTTGTGTTAATTCTTACGATTATGGATATTGTTACGAATTTTATTCTTGTTTGGAACTTGAATAAAGTTTCTGTATGTGTGTTGGGTATTCTCGTATCATGGATGACATGGAAATTTACTCAGTTTATAAAAAATCCAGAAAAGTTCAAGCTGGTTTCTAAGGTTGAAACATATACATATTGTCAAGAATCAACGATGCTTCTTACTATTGTAGCGTTCTTGGTATTTGGAAAGGTCTAGAATGCTTGGAAAAAAGATTGACAATTTGATAAAAATGCGTGATGCAGGTGTTAATGTTCCTGCGTTTACAGTTGTACCGTACGAAGAAGCACTAAAGGACGAGATAATATTTGATTATCCATCCTTGCGAAAAGTATTTGCTGTTAGAAGTTCCGCCAATATTGAAGATGGTAAATTTTCAAGTTTTGCGGGTCAGTTTGATACGTTTCTGAATGTGTCCCGAGAAAATGTTCCGTCAAAGATAAAGCAAATAGTCAATTCTATTCAACGAGAATCTGTTAAGGCCTATGCAACGCGCAAATCCTTGGACTTAGGTGATGTCGAAATGAATATCATTGTCCAAGACATGATTGATTCCGATATTGCTGGAGTGCTTTTTACGGCGAACCCGCAAGGTCTTTTGAATGAATGCGTTATAACGGTAGGTCGCGGACTTGGTGAAGGTGTTGTTTCATCGAAAGTAGATACGACATCTTATTACTACAATGTTACTGACAAAGTATGCTATTTTGAAGGCTGTGATAATCTGCTTTCTTCGGAACTAATCGAAGAACTGATTGCGTCATCGGAAATAATAAAAAAACTTTTTGGTGATTATTTGGATATAGAATTCGCCATAAAGGATGGTGTCATTTATTTCCTTCAAGTACGCGAAATAACAACATTAAAGACGGATAATCCTCTCGTATTAGACAACAGCAATATTGTTGAAAGCTATCCTGGAATATCGCTTCCTTTAACGATTTCTTTTGTCAATCTAGTTTATAGCGGGGTTCTTCGCGGTGTGTGCGAGAGAGTTTTAAAAAATAACAAGGAGCTTCGCAAGCATGAAGACATATTTTTAAACATGACAGGACATGTCAATGGACGTATTTATTATAAAATTAGCAACTGGTACACGGTGCTTAAATATTTGCCATTTAGTAAAAAAATAATCCCTGTTTGGCAAGAAATGCTTGGTGTAAAAAATAAAAGCTACAATAGCGATGACGTGAATGTAAATTTTTTTGTTCGAATGATGACGTATTTCAACTTTTTTTACGAATTGTTGTGCGTTCCAAGGAACATGAAAAAACTGAATGCGAAATTCATTGCTATTAATAATGATTTTTACAGCAGATTTAACGACAATTTAGGTTCGTCTGAACTTGTTTTGATGTTCAATGAACTGAAAAATAAGCTTTTTAGTTGCTGGGATGTGACGCAACTTAATGATATGTATGCTTTTATTTTTACGGGGCTTCTTAAATCCCGCATGAAAAGAAAACTTAGAAAGACAGACAAGGAAATCAATGATTACATAAGCGGCATTTCGAATATTGAAAGTATGAAACCCGTTGTTGAGATAACTAAACTTTCGTTACAAAAAGACGAATTGACGGCTGAGGAATTCGAAATTGCAAAAAAAGAATATATCCGTAAATTTGGCGATAGAAATTTAGAAGAACTAAAACTCGAAAGTCGAACGTTTAGAACTAATCCAGAACTTTTAGATGCAAAAATTGATTTTTATCGAGAGGACATAAATCGTTTAAAGGCTACTTATAAAAGTTTTTCTACGAAAAAAGTAAACTCAGATAAATACGATTGGCTCTCGAAAATTTATGTTCAAAGATGTTCGCTTGGTATCTACAATCGTGAAATTTCGAGACTCAACAGAAGTCGTATATATGGTATTGTAAGATGTATCATCGAGGCTCTAGGAAAAAGGTATGTCGAACAGGGAATTATTGAAAAGGAATTTGACATATATTATTTGAAAATAGACGAAATTTTAAATCTTGCAGAAACACCTTCTGATGTGATAGAACTTGTGCGTGAAAGAAAAGAAAAATACAAGCTTTATAGAGAACTGCCTCCATATTCGAGATTGGTTTTTGCTGATAAAGAATTCGATAAAAATCATGTGGCTGTCAATTCGTATAAAAAAACGCTGAAAAAAGATGAACTTCAAGGAACTCCGTGTTCAAGTGGAATTGTAGAGGGGGAAGCTCTTGTAATCAGCAATGTTTGTGATGTGAAAAATGTTAAGGATAAAATTCTTATAACGAAGATGACTGATCCTGGGTGGGTATTTCTTTTGACATCGGCAAAAGGCGTTGTTTCAGAAAAGGGGTCGTTGCTTTCGCATACGGCGATAATTTCGCGTGAAATCGGAATACCATCTATTGTTGGTGTTAAGGATTTGATGCTTTCAATACAATCTGGAGATGTCATAAAAATAAATGGCGGTAATGGCAAGATTCAGATTATAAAAAGGGGATTGAACCATGAAACTAGTCAAGTTTGAAAACGAAAAGAGATATGTTAGGGATTTTATAAACCTTCCCAAAAAGCTTTATGATTCAAGCGAAAACATGGAAAATCCCAATACTGTGAAAAAAATACTTCTTGGAACACATCCATTGAGTAAATATTTTAAGCTCGATAAATTTCTTGTTTTCGACGATAATGGTAAGGCTGTTGGGCGCTTTTGTATCACAACATACGAAGGTGACAATACTGCGTATATGGGCTTTTTTGAATGTATTAATGATAATGAAATCGCGAAGTTTCTTTTTGATAAAATGTTTGTTTTTTGTAAAGAACGCAACTACGAAAAAGTGCAAGGACCTGTAGATGCTTCGTTTTGGATAAAGTATAGGCTTAAAATTAATAATTTTGAGACCCCTTATACGGGAGAGCCATATAATAAGGATTACTATTTCGTTTTTTTCAAGGAAAATGGATTTGACGTAAAAGAACATTATACATCGAATGTGTTTCGGGCAATTGATGAAACATATGTGAACGAAGTCTTTGAAAAAAGGTTTGATGAATTTGTATCAAAAGGCTATGAAATTAGAAGTTTAAAAAATGGCGAGTTTAGCAAGGCAATCGATGATGTTTATAGGCTTTTGATTGTCCTGTATAAAGATTTTCCAATTTTTAAGGAAATTGAAATTGAAAGTTTCAGGGAACTATTCAATAGCTATGAGCAAATCATAGATAATGATATGACAAAGTTTGCCTATTTTAACGGAGAAATGGTCGGATTTTATATATCGATTCCTGACTATGGAAATTTAGTTTATCATACGGATAACCTGTTCAATATTTTTAAGATACTCAGAAGAAAAAAGAAACCGAAGCGATTCGTTATGCTCTATATAGGAGTAGATCTGCAGCATCGGGGACTTGGCAAAGCGCTTGTGTATGCAATAATGAAAGAACTTAAGATAAATGGACTTCCAAGTATTAGCGCTCTTATAAGAGATGGAAGGGTAAATCAAAAATATGCATTAAAAGATGTAACGGATGTTTATGAATATGTTCTTTTAGAAAGAAGGCTAAGATGAAAACTGTGAATGAATTGGAAAAGTTCTTAAGATCAGATTACAAGAATCGAAAAGATTTCGAATATCTCTTTGAAATGAAAAATGGAGAGTTCGAAGGAATAACTTTCGGTGAATTTATTGAGAAGGTTAACTATTTTGCTTCTTTCTTGATTGCTCACGGTTATAAGGGGAAAAATATTGGTATTTATGGCCCGAATTCTATTGCGTGGATGATTGCCGATGTTGCAATTATGAATTATGTTGGGTTGAGTGTTGGCTTGTCTAAGGATTGGATTGGCGACAACCTAGAATATTCCATCGACAAATGCGAAATTGCATGCCTTCTTTATAGTAAGACTTTGAAAGAATATGTTGATGAGGCAAAGACAAAATATCCTAATGTAGATTTTATCTGTATTGAAGATGATTTTGACAAGATGCTTGAACAAGGAAAATTATCTCTTACAGGTCTTTTTCAGATTACTCCTGTTGATGAAAATCAACCGGCAAAGATTGTATTTACGAGTGGCTCGACATCATTCCCAAAGGGTGTTATGCTCTCAATAAAAAATATTTTCGCTAGTTATGAAGCTTTGGCCAAACGGATACATCTTGATGAAAATGATGTATGCTATTTATTTTTACCGCTGAACCACACATACGGTTCAATATTTAATTTTCTTTATTCGCTTGTTTTTGGATATAAGGTTTATCTTGCAAATGATGTTAGAAATATGGCTCATGAAATGGCGATGGCTAAGCCTACGATTTATTGTGCCGTTCCTCTGATATTTATGAAATTTTATGAAATGGCTTGCGCTCATAATGTTACTATTAATGCTCTTTTAGGCGGACGACTTAAATACCTTTTTAGTGGAGGTTCAATTCTTCCTCACGATATTCGAAAAATATATATGGAGCAAGGGCTAAATATTATGAATTCTTATGCGTTGTCAGAGACCTCCTCTGCATTTGCAATTGATTATCCAAATGTAGATGACTTGGATAGCGTGGGCTCCATTCTAGAATACGTTGATGTGAAAGTTATTGACCCTGATAATGAAGGCTATGGTGAATTGTCTATCAAGGGCCCTAATATTTTTCTCGGTTATTATAATGACATGGATAGCACGAAAAAAGTATTTGATAAACAAGGTTATTTCTTGACTAGTGATCTTGGAAAGGTTATGAACAATAAAGTCTATATCAAGGGTCGAATGGATTCCATGATTGTGCTGAATAATGGCGAAAATATATCGGCTAAGCGAATAATTGACAAGGTTGAGGCGGCTGATCCGCGGATTGTATCTGCTAGGGTGTATAATCGAGATGGCTTTTTGACATGCGATATCTATGTCAATGGTAAGGAAAATATGGAAGGTGATTGGCAACTTGTTTTTGATAAAATAAATAGCAATCTCTCCAAATATGAAAAAATCAGAAAGTTTAGCATAAATGATAAGAGTACATTTTGGAAAGGGTAATTATATGGAACTTTCGTTATTGGAACAGGCTGAAATAATAAGGATATTTATAGCGTTGGCGCTTCTTCTTGGTAGCGCATTTGTATTTGGTTCGCTTGTTGAAAAAATAAAAGGTCCTAGAGTTGTAGGCGAAATTTTAGGAGGTATGCTCATCGGTGGAAGCGGGCTTTTCTTATTGTTTCCTAATTTTATGGGCTTGATATTCAACGCCTATCCAGAAGAAGGAAAAATTCTCAATGTTTTTTACCAGATGGGCTTGATTTTTCTGATGTTTCTATCGGGCTTTTCGACAAAGATTGAGGTTGATTGCAAGAATCTTAAAATAATAAGTCTTGTGTTTCTTGGAGCCACGCTACTTCCGATGCTTGGATGTATTCCCTTCTTTAATGTGTTTCAGGAATATTTCATAGGCGACATGGGTAATGTCTTTTCGTACCGCATGGTGTTTGCTATTGGTGTAGCCATTACTTCTATACCTGTCATTTCGAAGATATTCTTTGATATGGGTGTAATGAACACTAGATTTTCAAATGCAGTGCTTACTATTGCGACTTTTCAGGACCTTTTGCTGTGGATTCTGCTCAATATGGCGACAAGGAATGCTGATTCTGGAAAACTCTGCTTCGGTGATTCACTTGTTGTGTCTGTGGCGACAATAGGAATGTTTGTTGTTGTAAAGTTTCTAAGTAAATATATGAATGGCGTAAAGCTTAGGCTATCGACCAACGTTTTTTATACATTGAGTTTTATTGCGCTACTTCTTATAAGCGGATTGTTTTATATGGTTGGAATCAATATAATGTATTCGTCTTTTTTGGTTGGATATGTTGTTAAAGCATTGTTTGGAAACTTGGCGGAAGCGAACAATCGAATTAAGTATTTGGAACATTTTGTTTTTTCGTTTTTCGTCCCAATTTATTTTGCGCTAGTGGGATTTCAACTTAACGTGTTCCATAATTTTTCGTTTTTCAGATTCGTGATGTTTTTTGGAATTGCCTTCGGTTTGGAATTTATAGGGACATGGCTATTTCTTATTCTTGGAAAAGTTAGTAATACAACAAAGCTCAACTTTGCTATTACCATGAATGCAAGGGGAGGTCCTGGAATCGTTCTTGCGACGGTTGCATATGGGGCAAGTATAATAAGTTTGGAATTTTTTACGGTCCTCGTTCTTACGACAATGCTATCGTCTATGATTGCCGGATATTATCTGAGACTCCGTCAGAGGAAGGATAAGGTATTTTTTGATAAGTTGACATGAACTTCTGAATTTTATTATTATTTGGGACGCTTTAAATTACTAGTCTTAAACTGTTTTTCTCATGTCCTATCTTTTTGTTGCAATTGGCGGTGCTCTCGGAAGTGTTCTTCGCTATTTTCTTTCGTTAGTATTTCCCAAGATCGCTGGATTCCCGTGGCCGACGTTTGTGGTGAACGTTCTCGGTTGCCTTTGCATCGGGATTTTCTCGGGACTGTTCCTCAAGTGCGGATCGCTTTCGCCGAACCTCAAGCTGTTTTTGGTGACGGGCTTCTGCGGTGGCTTTACAACTTTCAGCACGTTTGCAAATGAAAACCTTGCACTCCTCCAAAGCGGAAAAATCGGGATGTTCGCGGCATACGCACTCGCAAGTTTTGTCCTTGGCATTGCCGCCTGCGCCGGTGGAATTTACCTCATGGGAAATCGGTGATTGGTCATTGTTAAAAAAAATAAATATACGTACTCTCCGATAGCATTTGATGTATTTTATTTATAGTCTAACTTAGGTTAGTTGTAAAAAAGAAAACAAGCTATTAATCTATCAGGAGTTTATAATGGCAAAAAAAGCAAAAAAGGTTTTGCTCCTTTGTGGTGATTTTACTGAAGATTACGAAACCATGGTCCCGTTCCAGTCGATGTCTATGCTTGGCTATCAGGTGGATGCTGTGTGCCCCGATAAAAAGGCCGGCGAAACTGTGGCTACTGCAATTCACGATTTCTTGGGCGAACAGACTTATTCCGAATCTCGTGGACACAACTTTGCCCTTACGGCAGACTTTGATGCGGTGGAGGTGAAGGACTATGAAGGCTTGTTCATTACGGGTGGTCGTGCTCCGGAATATATCCGCTTGAATGAACGCGTGCTCAAAATCGTGAAGGAATTTTTCAAGGCGAAAAAGCCGGTGGCTGCGATTTGCCATGGTCCACAAGTGCTTGCTGCTGCAGGCGTGCTGAAAGGTTACAAGGCAACATCTTATCCGGCTGTCGGCCCGGACGTCACTCTTGCTGGCGGTACGTATGTGCCCGTGAACGTTGACGAGGCTGTCGTGGATCGCAACTTGGTGACTGCTCCGGCATGGCCTGGCGATACGGCGATTGTCCGCGAATTCGTGAAGCTCATGGGTGCAAAAATCAAGATTTAGTTTTCGTGCACTTATGCTCTTTTAAGGCGTTTTTGATGCGCTTGAAAAATTGCTCTCTCCAAAAGACATATACTTCGGTATCTGTCTTTTTTTGTTATTCCGAACCTGAAAAACGGTCATGAAGAGTATTGGATCCTTCCTCCGGCTCTCCGTCCCCATACGCGGATCATGACCACGTAAACGCTGAAGCGCTAAGTGGTCAAAGAGAGCATGTCCGGGGCTGGCTCGGATTTGGGCTAAAGGCAGAAACGGCTTCGTATTTTTATATTGCACGGAATGTCGGACTCTGATTTGTTAAATTAAAGCAAAACTTTTTCCCATACCTCAAAGCGAGCTTGCGAGCGACCCCATAGCTCAAAGGCTCGTAGAGCCGAGCTGTTAAAATGCAACTGAATGAACAAAACATTTTAAGTGCCTTGCGCGCGGTCCAGGATCCGGACTTGCACAAAAATATCGTTGAATTGAACTTTGTTCAAAACTTGAAAATTGATGGTACGAAGGTTTCCTTTGACCTGCGCCTCACGACTCCGGCATGTCCGATTCGCGACCGCTTCAAGGACCAGTGCATCGCCATCGTGAAAAGCCTTGGTGCGACCGAAGTCGAGGTGACGCTGACTTCTTCGCAGGGCCGCGTGGGCGATGACAACTCTGCTGCAAAGGCACCGCAGAATTCCCATATCGGCGAAGTCATGCATGTGGTTGCTGTTGCAAGTGGCAAAGGCGGTGTCGGTAAATCGACTGTGACGGCGAACCTCGCGATGGCTCTCAGCCTCTCCGGTGCCCGTGTGGGCATTCTCGATGCAGATATTTATGGTCCGAGTATGGGCCTCATGTTCGGTATAGACAAGGCTCCGCAAGTTTTCGAAGACAATACGATTGCGCCTGTCGAAGCTAAAGGCGGCATCAGCATCGTCTCGATGTGCATGTTCGCGGATTCTGACAAGGCGACCATCTGGCGTGGGCCGATGGTTTCGCAGATGATCCAACACTTTATTCATCACGTGCGTTGGGGCAAGCTAGACTATTTGCTTGTCGATTTTCCTCCAGGAACAGGTGATATCCAGCTTACGCTTACGCAGAACTGCCCGATGGCAGGTGCGGTCGTTGTGACGACTCCGCAAGAGGTGGCTCTCGCCGACTGCCGCAAGGGGCTTGCCATGTTCGATAACGTTGGCGTTCCCGTCATCGGTGTTGTCGAAAATATGAGCTATTTCATTTGTGATGAATGTGGCAAGCACCATAATATTTTCCCTGCCGGTGGCGGTCAGAAGATTGCAGAAAAGTGGGGCGTTCCGCTTATCGGTAAAGTTCCGCTAGAACCCGCCGTTGCTGGTTGCGGTGACGAAGGCACTCCCGCAGTGCTCCGCTACCCGAATTCCGAATCGGCGAAAGTCTTTATGGATGCCGCCGAAAAAATGGTGCGAACACTCGCTGTGTTCGCGTCCGAAGGCGAAGGAGTTCTCAAAAACTTCAATTACGATTTCGAACAGCTGCCCGTGGAGGAAGTATGATCCAGCCCAAGAAAATTTTCAGAACAAAAGAGGGCAAGCTCGGCTTTGAATGGAACGATGGAATGCGCGGTGCATGTGATGTCCGTTCGCTCCGTTTAGCTTGTCCGTGCGCACTTTGCGTCGATGAACATTCCGGCGAAAAAATTTTGGACGATTCGACTGTTCCCTTGGATGTGAAACTCGAAAAAGTCCAATCTATAGGCCGCTATGCCGTTGGACTTTCCTTTAGTGATGGTCATCGTTCGGGAATTTACCCATACGACAAACTCAAGGAATTGACGAAATCAGCATAAAAAGCCATATTTGAAAAGCCAAGAGCGGTTTTGCTCTCGACAGAAGGTGTTGTATTTATGAGTGATTTTAACGAAGCTCTTTATTTTCGTGACTTGAATAGGTATCCTACGCTGACTCCGCAAGAGGAATCGGCGTTGTTGAAAATTATCAAGAACGGTGAAACCGAAGAAATTCGAAAGTCTGCCTTGCAGCGCCTTATTCGTGGAAACTTGCGATTTGTGGTGAGTGTAGCCCGCAAGTATCAGGGCCGTGGTCTCTCGCTTTTGGACTTGATTAACGAAGGAAACTTGGGGCTTTTCAAGGCGGCAAAACGCTTTGACATGGACAAGGACGTGAAGTTCATCAGCTACGCCGTGTGGTGGATCCGCCAGTCCATCCAGAAGGCTTTGTTTGAACAAGTGGGGGCGGTCCGCATTCCGCCGAACAAACTTGCCTTGGTGAACCGCTTCAAGCGCGCCTTGATGCAGAACGGCGGCGATTACGACAAGACTATTTCGATGGAGGAATTTTCCGCTTACGAACGTGACATCGTCGAAGTCATGGAAAAGATTGTCGATATTTCGCTTGATGCTCCAATTGGCGATGACGCTGGCGTTTCGAGTGCCGATTCCGTGAGTACACTTATGGACGTGCTCGGCAGCGATGGCAACCAGGACGAGGACATGGAACGCGAAGAACGCCGCAAGCTCATCCAGGAAACACTTTCGTCCCTTCCGCAGCGTGAAGAAGAAATCCTCCGCATGTTCTACGGCCTCGATACGGTCGAAGATACAACGCTCAAGGATATCGGCGAAGACCTCAAGCTCAGTCGTGAACGCGTTCGTCAAATCAAGAACAAGACCTTGCGTCGCTTGCAGAAAAGCAAGGAACATAAAGAAAAACTGGCCGACTTTTTGGAACTTTAATTGGAAGTCTGATGGCAAATTCCTCATCTGCGTCTCGTGCGGCTGCGTACCTTTTCCTAGTGGTTTTCTTTGGGGCGTTAGCTGCTTATGGTGGATACAAACTTTACAATAAATACGGCCCTTCAAAGATTGTTGTAGAAGAGGTGCCTTTCGGGCTTGATGCCGGTACGTCGATTCCGAACGGCGATGCCCCGAATTTCAAGGCTGAAGTGGATAGACTTCCTGTGCAGGCGCAAGCAGAACTTCGCCGTGCAGGGGAACTTTCTCGCAGTGGAGCCACCAAGGCCGCATATGAAATTTATGACGCGCTTGTTCTTTTGTATCCGAATCTCGATGCCGCCGTCTGGGGTGAAGTCAATACGTTGTTCGGTATGGATTCCGTGACCGAGACCATGCGGGATCGTGCAGAAATATTGATGGGACGCCTTATGAACCGCTATTCAAATACTGGAATTAGTTTCTATTTGGACAGCCGTAAGTCGCTCATGGCAGGGAACTTGACTGTGGCTCTTGAGCTTGCAAGGATGGCTAGTTCTCGTGCTCCGTCTGTCTATGAAATCCGGTTGTGGTACGCCGAACTTTTGCACAAAAACTCGAACATGAGGGAGGCCACAAACGAATGCCGTGCGGCTATCAGTCTCTCGTCGGGCGACTCGCAACGGGCGTTCGAGCTTTTGGCCAAGATTTACCATGACTCTGGCGTTCTGGATAGTTCTTCGATAGTTGTCGATTACGCTTTGACGCAGTTTCCACTCTCTTCAGAATTGCTCCTTTTGCGGGGCTATCTTGCAGAATACAACGGCAAATTTGATGTGGCTGAAAAAACGTACCAGCGCATAATTGCGTTCCACCCGGATTATGAAAAAGCCCGCCGTGCAATGGCGACAATCGGTGAAAAATCGGCTCCCGGGAAGGAGAGTTACGCAGGTTCTGCAAGAGACCGAGCCCAAGTTGCATGCGACATTCTCTCTCCGTTAGTAGAGCGTTACCCCGAAAACTTGCCACTCCGCGAAGCTCTTGGTATTGCTTATCTGAAAAATCACATGTTCGATAGGGCCCGCCGGGAATTCAACTACATTGTGAAGAACGATCCGGAATACCCGGATATCAAAGTTCGCCTTTCTGAAGTGGAACAAGCTCGCAGAGTCGTCATCGAAGAATTCAATAATGGACTTACTGCGAATTTGACGCGTGCCGTCGATAGTCTCCGCGAAACCATGGCTCCCGAACAAAAACATGATTTTTCGACCAAACTAGGCCATTATCTTGTTCGTTACGGGGCGTCTTCGCAGGAGTTCTTTAAAAAATATTCCATGGCGAATTTTAAACAAGTTAGACGGTTTGTATGGCAGGAATCCTTTTATGAATCTCCTTACATGCACACCTATACGGTTGTCTTTGATTCGCTGAACCGTTTTAGGGAAGTTCATGTGACTGTTTATGATTCTTCTTCGACTTCGAATCATTTGGGCGTTGCCCCCGAAATTTTTACTCGCTTGATGAAACAAAACTCCAGAATTTCGGGAATTGGCAATAATACGGGAGAAACTGTTTGCCGCGATGATTTGGTCATGGATGCCGTAGTCTGGGAAACTCGCGACAATTTTGAAGTCTTGGCCCGCATTGTTGGAAAACCCGCCGAAGTTCGCATGGTCCGTCTAGATCGTAGCACGTTACCCCCTTCTGGCATGAAACTTTGCGATTATTTGCCGCTACTCATGGAATTTTAAAACTGTAAATTTGTATTTTGTAACTATATGTTTTTTGGTCGTTTAACAGTTTTGTTCTTGTTCGTCGCATTGTTGGACGGGTGCACTTGTTGTGCCTATCTGAACCACATGTTCAATGCAGAACGGCTCTACGAAGAAGCGACCGAACTGCGGACTGCACGCCTTGATAGTGTTCCTGACGAAACGCAGTCTTATCCGGGCAACGAGGAATCTCAAAAGTACGAAAAGATTATTGAAAAAGGGTCCCGCGTGCTGGAACGCTTTCCGGATAACAAGAAACGTACTGCCGAAGCGGTGTTCCTCATCGCAGAATCTTACAGGCACAAGGCGGATTGGCCCAAAGCTATCACCAAGTACGACGAGTATGAACGCTACTTCTCCGATAACGATTCGATGCGTGCCGTCGAATACCAACGTGCCTACTGCCTTTATCGCAACCAGGAATACAATATCAGTCGGTTTGCTTTGGAACCCGTAGTGGCGTCCAAGGACCATCCTTACTATTTCCAAGGTCTGAATCTGCTTTCGCTTTTGAATGAAAAGTCCGAGGTTCCTGAACAGGCGATTGCCGCTTTAGAAGCTTTGCTTGCCGACAAGAGCGGAACTCCGTACATGAAAGGCAAGGCTCATTTCCGTTTGGCGGGGCTTTATTTCAAAATGGAAAATTGGGACAAGGCTCACGAGCATTACAATGCAAAGGAAATCGAGAATCTGAACGATCGCGAACGCCAGACGGCTGGCGAGCAGTCGGCAGAATGCCTTGTGAACAAGACGGAATATCTCAAGGCGGCAGATGAATTCAAGGCTCTTTACAAGGTCGAAGCTTATGAAAAGCAACGTTCCTTCTATCTTGTCCGTATCGCCGAATGTACGCTTTTGGCAGGAAAAGATGCAGACGCTTTTGTGATTTTCAATAAAGTCAACACGGAATATCCAAAAACGGAATCTTCTGCTCGTAGTTACTTTAATATGGGCGATTTCGAGCAGACGAAAAAATTGGATTATGAACTTGCCATGTCTTATTACGATAGCAGCTATATCGCAAGGTCTATCAGCGAGTATGGAATAAAGTCCCGTGAACGCCGCAATGCGTTAAGAAATCTTGTTTCTATGCGAGACCGTAACGACGAAGTTCTGGAAAAGAATAAAGATTCTATTCCAAACATGAAATCGTTCTTCAAAACAGAATTTATGATTGCAGAGCTTTTCTTGCTCAAGCTTTCCGAAGCGGACAGTGCGATTGCAAGGCTTACGAACGTGATTGAAAAATCGGACGATTCCGCAAGTGTTATGCGTGCTGCGTACGCAAGGGCGTTTATCTATGATGAATTTTTGCATGATCCTGATACTGCCGAAGAACTCTACAAGGAAATCATTGAGAAGTACCCGAATACGGATTACGCAAAGCAGGCGCAGACGAATTTGGGCATGCAAGTTACGGTGAAAACGAATGAAGATGTTGCTCGTGACCGTTACATGGCTGCCGAAAGCTTGTGGACGATTGCATCAGAAATGCCGTTGAACAAGATGGATTTGGTGGATTCTGCATACGCGACCGCTTTCGCGGCGTTTGATAGTTTGTATAGGGAATATCCACACACGCAGTCGGGCGCTCAAGCTCTTTACATGAAAGCTATTTATTTTCACATGAATCCGGAACGATTGGACAGCGCTGTTATGGTCTATCGTGAACTTCGTGATAAATATAGCCAAACTCCGTGGGGTCAGCGTGCCGTTTATCTTCTGAATATGCGTACAACGATATCGGATGACGATTTGGCTCGATTGCGTAAACGGACTGCAAAGAACATTGAAAATATCGAAAGAAAATCGGCTCAGTATTATGAAGAGCTAAACGAAAAGCCCGAAGAAAAGAAAGCAGAAATTATAAGCAAGGAAGACGAAATTCTTGAGAATACATACAACAGCATGTACAACTTTGAGTAGGTGTTTATGTTTCCCCGGAAATTTGTTGTTTTACTTGTGTGTGTGTCGTTTGCGTGTTCGGCGTGCGGTTCTTCGGGTTCGCATCGCAGAGGCTACGTTCGCGTAACTTCGACAAAACCGCGTGTCGAAAACGTCAAAGCAGGTTACACGTTTTCGGGAGATGCCAGTTTTTACGGCAAAGGCTATGACGGCAGAAAAACTGCCAGCGGTGAAATTTTTGACCGCGATGATTTTACTTGTGCCCACAGGACGCTTCCGTTCGGAACTAAGCTGAAAGTCGTACGCCAAAAGACGGGGGCTTCCGTCGTTGTGCGAGTCAATGACCGCGGGCCGTATTCAAAGAAACGTGTACTCGATTTAAGCGAAGCCGCAGGCAAAGCCCTTGGGCTTGAAAAAGCAGGACACGCGCAGGTCACCGCTACCGTTATTGAATAGACAACCTGCAGTCACACAGTCGTCCCAGCCACCATGCCGGGATCTCCTTACACGGTTCCTGAGGCATTGTCATCCCGGATTTATTCCGGGATCACCATTCACAATTTTTTTTGCCATTTCCTCAAAATGTCAGCTTTTGACATCCGACGATTCTATATTAGTGCTCGTAAGATCACTAAATGCCAAAAGGTAAAAAAATGAATCGCAAAATGACAAAGAGAAGTAAGCATGTAGTCGAAATTTCGGAACAGTCCCAATGGGAACCGTCTCCGTGGGATTCCGGCTTTTCCATTTTCAAACGCCGCATTGGCGAACTGATGCAGCTGAACGGCAGTGATGACTCCGCTATTGACGATGATGACCTGATTCCGTTCTACCGTATGGGCGAAAGTGAAACGTTTGTACTTTCTGCCCTCGGCTGTGCCGGGTATTAATCCTGCAAGACGTTTTGGCCTGTTTAATGTTATTTTCGGTTGAAACGTAGCACCAGTTGCAAGGAATTTACAAGATGATGGTCGTTGTTATGGGATTGTTCTGCTTGAGGATCGCCGGCGGAGTCTTCACCAGAAACAATTCCTAGAATCTGCCACCTTAATCCGACTCCCATAAAAAATCTATCGGAAATTTGCCAATCTTTTCCTGCTTCTAAGTCCATACCGAAAACGAAATAGTTGTTATGTATGAGAGAGCGTTCTGAATCGTCGGAGAGAGGGTCACTTGTGAAAATAAGACCGAGATCGAATTTGGCGCTAAAGAACACGCTTTGCAAAAAGTTTGTTGAAGATTGGGTGAACGGAAATATTGTAACACCGGCTCCGCCGAGGATTGCGAAGTCGTCAATCTCGTCATTGAAAAATTTGACTGTTTCGTTGTTGTGGCTCAAGTCGTATTTGCCACCAAAAGAGAGATATTCAAAAGAACCGTGAACGGCTATAAATCCCTTGATGAGAAAGCCCATAGTGATTTCGCTGACAACGCCGAAACCGCCGCCATCGTATTTGATTTTTTGATTATAATGGTGTTGGCTATAGTAAATGTGAGAATAATCGAGGCCGATTCCGCCATTTATGTAGAAACTGCTTCTTTTAGGCGTTGACTTGGGACTGTCGGCTTTTGCTTGTGATGAGGCTTCGGATGATGCTCTGCTGTCTTGATTCACGAAAGACGTATCCACGTCTTGTGCAAATGATGTTCCGCAAAACAAAGCTAAAAAAAGAGCGAGAAGAATCCTTATCATGTTCCCCCCTTGGTGAATTTCAGATAAAGGGTTGTCGCTCTTTTAATTTATAATTTTTTATAGCTTACGAAACGGACGTTGTTGCAAAAATCTTTGTGGATACCCGTAAATTCGAGCCACGGATAATTTGCAGCTTCGGACTTGAGCATTTCACCTTGTTCGGAACCGATTTCAAGGAAGATTGCGGCACCCGGCTTGAGGCTACTTTCGGTTTGCTGTAAAAGTTTGCGGACAAGGTCTAGTCCGTCCGCTCCGCCGAACAAGGCTAGTGCAGGGTCGTATTTAGCGACTTCGGGCTGGAGCTTGTCCTTTTCTCCATCGGGAATGTAAGGAAGGTTTGCGATAAGGCAATCTATTTTGGGTAAAGCCGCTGAGTCCACCGAAGCGCCGGTGGCTTTTGCGATTGCTTCCGAGGTTACTGCGTTCAGCAAGTCGCCTTGCACAAAATGCAAAGTTTCGCCAGTTGCATTCGCTTCAGCGTTTATTCGTGCTAATGCAAGTGCGTCTTCGGAAATGTCCGTTGCCAAGACCTTGGCGCCTGCGATTTCTTTGGCACAAGCAATTGAAATGGCGCCCGTGCCTGTGCCGATTTCGACGATGAACGGATTTTCAATGCCCTTGAGGCATTCTGCCGTCATATCTACGAGCGATTCCGTTTCCGGGCGCGGGATGAGAGCGCGGCGGTCGCACTTGATGATGAACCCGCGGAAGCTCGTGTCGCCGATGATGTGCTGCAGCGGCTCACGGGTTGCACGGCGTGCAACCATCGTGCGGAGCACGTCCAGCTCCGCTGGCGTGAGCGGCTTCTCGAAGTTCAGGTACAAGTCCATGCGGTTCTTCATCTTGAGACCGTAGCTGATGATGTACTCGGCATCGAGACGTGCGTCCGGAATGCCCTTCTTTTCAAAGAAGACCTTGGTACGGTTCAAGATTTCAAGCACTGTCATCTGCGGTTGTGGCATTGGACTTACCTCACGACCCCTTAAGCGTTGAACTTTCCGAGCTTTTCCTGGGCGTTTGCCATCTGGAGGCCATTGATGATTTCATCAAGTTCGCCAGTCACGACCTTGTCCAAGTTATAGACAGTGAGGCCGATGCGATGGTCGGTCACGCGGTTCTGCGGATAGTTGTAAGTGCGGATCTTGGCAGAACGGTCACCCGTACCCACCAAAGCCTTACGGTTTGCCGCTTCTTCCTTTTCCTTCTTCGCGATAACCGCGTCAAGAATCTTGGAGCGCAACATTTCCATAGCGTGCAAGCGGTTTTGCAACTGGCTACGTTCGGTCTGGCAGCTCACCACCACGCCCGTCGGGATATGCGTCAAACGCACTGCAGAGTCCGTCTTGTTGATGTACTGACCGCCAGCGCCCGAAGATCGGTACGTGTCCATGTGGATGTCGGCTTCACGGATTTCCACATCGACTTCTTCAGCTTCCGGGAGAATTGCCACCGTCGCAGCAGACGTATGCACGCGTCCCTGCGTTTCCGTTTCCGGCACGCGCTGCACGCGGTGAACGCCGCTTTCGAACTTGAGCGTTCCATAGACGCTGTCGCCTTCGATGAACACGCGAATTTCCTTGTAACCGCCCACGGTACCTTCGCTCAAGTCCTGGATGGTCATCTTCCAGCCCATCTTGTCGCAGTAGCCGCGATACATGCGGAACAAGTCGCCTGCGAAAAGTGCGGATTCGTCGCCACCCGTACCGCCGCGAATTTCCAGCGTCGCGTTGCGGAAATCCCACGGATCCTTCGGCACCATCAAAATCTGGAGTTCGTCCGTCACTTCGGGGAGCTTCTTTTCGATTTCCGAAATTTCAGCCTTTGCCATTGCGACCATTTCCGGGTCGGAATCGCCGAGAGCAGCCTTGTATTCGTCAAGGTCGTCCATCATCTGCAGGTATTCCTTGGCCTTCAAAACAGCCTTTTCGATACCCTTGTACTGCTTATGAATCTTGTTGTAACGAGCCTGGTCGCCGAGAACATCCGGGTTACCGAGTTCCGATTCCAGTTCTTCGTACTTTTCAATGAGTTTTTTAGCCTTTTCTTTCATCGGGTGCAAAGATAGAAATTTTTGCTGTTTTCGCCTAGATTGTCATTCCCGCGACTAGTGTTGAGCGGTGTCGAAACAAGGCGGGAATCTCCCTTTTAAAAGAAGCTTTAGAAAAAACTTGACATTGTTTCATTTTTTTACATTTGAGTAAGAAATTTATCATATTGGTGCAGTATGGACGAATTGAGAGAAGAGTGTCTAGATGCAGAAACATTGAGAGAAATGTTCAAGTCTCTTGAGCATGTTAAAATTTTGGGTGATTTTTGCATCGACAAATTTGCGAGAAATCCGCTGACGGTGTATCGCTACATGCAATATCGCTGGGCGAAAGAACTTATTTTATCTAAAAAAGTTGCTTTTAAAAATCCTCAAAAATGGGAAGACCCTTTTGAAAGAAGATTCGTATGTGGGGATTACAAAGCAGTAGGCTTTGCCCCGAAGCAAATGGCTTGTTTGTGTGTAACGACTGAGCATGGTGAAAACGAGGCTGCTTTCTGGAGAAGTTTTGATCCAAATGCCAATCGTGATATGGTTCAGTTGACCTTGGATTTTGGTGTTTTGCTTAAAGCGCTAGATGATTTTGCTCGCGAACATAATGCAATAGTTTATGTAGAGGCTTGTGATTATTCCTATACATCCGATGAATTGAAAAGTTCCGGAGAAAATTTATTCTTGAAAAATGTTCAAGAATTTGACGACAATTCCTTTATAAAGTTAATGGGGCTGAAACGCCGAGCTTTTAAATACGAAAAAGAACTTCGCTTTATCATCTATGGTGATAATCTCCCGTTTGATGGAGATTTTGTGAATGTCCCATATACGGGGCGCTTGGTTAGAGCACTTAAAGTTTGCCCCAATCCCGATGTTGGAGCGTTCCTTTCGACCGATGGAATTGCGACAGCTTTAAGAGACTTTTATAAAGAAAAGAATGTTGCAATAAAAGTTGAACAATCTCGCCTTTATGATAAAGTATCGAATTTTAAACTCAAAGGAAAATAGAAAATGAAAAAATATTCACTTTATTTATCACTGTTGTTCGCTGTCGTACTTTGCTTGACCGCTTGCGGTAGCGACAGTGCAACAGATGCTGGTGCTGAAAATCCTACACCGGGCGGAAATTCTTCGTCAAGTGGAAGTGGTACATCAAATAAGAACGATTCTAAGGTTGGTTCTTTTTATAATCCTGCTATTGCATATGGGCAATTGATTGACGCTCGTGATGGGAATGTTTATAGAACAGTGCAAATAGGCAGTCAAGTTTGGATGGCACAAAATTTGAATTATAATAGTAATCCTTCTCCTTGGGATACTCGAGAAGATTATTATGCTCTCTATGGCAGACTATATACTCTGAAAACAGCTTTGACCGTGTGTCCGGTGGGTTGGCATTTGCCTTCTATAGACGAATGGAAAAAACTTTATAGCGTAGTGGGTGAAAATCCGTATGCTTTGGTGACTAAAAAATGGAATAATATTGAGTTGGAGCGTGGTACTGATGATTATGGCGTGTCTATTTTCCCTTGTAGTGGGACATATTCTGCTGTTTATTGGAGTAGTACTACGGAGGATGGATTCTTAGCTACGGTGGATGAAATTGCTCCAGCACTCTGTTTTAAGATAATTGCTAATTCTTGCTCAAATCTGGGTGATGATACCTGTTTGTTTGTCCGCATTGAAGCTCCTAGTATGAATGCCCAAATAGTGCAATATTCTGTCCGTTGCGTCCAAGATTAATCGCTCGCTCACATTTAAATTCGTAAACCCTTTCGCCAGTCTTTTACGGGGGCTGGCTTTTTGGTGTATTGACATGCCTTGTTTTTAAATGTATATTAAAATGCACAAATGAGTAGTTTATGACGAGATTAAAGAAGATCACTCCTGTTTCCATTCGCAGTTCGGCTGCGGAATATTTGACTTATGTTTCTGCGGTGGGCGGTTCCGAGCAGAGCGTCGAGATGCGATACGAAGACGAAAATGTATGGCTGACGCAAAAGATGATGGCGGAACTGTACGGGGTGAGTGTTCCTGCAATTAACCAGCATATCAAAAATATCCTTGAAGATGGAGAATTGACTGAGGAGGCAACTATTAAGAAATACTTAATAGTTCAAAATGAAGGTGAAAGACAAGTTTCGCGCCAAGTGGATCATTACAACCTCCAAATGATTATTGCTGTCGGCTTCAAGGTCAACAACGAGCGTGCCGTTCAGTTCCGCAAGTGGGCGGGGCAAATCGTCAAGGATTACACCATCCAAGGCTGGGTGATGGATAAGGAGCGTCTCAAGAATTTTGGGACAATTCTGACCGAGGATTATTTTGAAAAGCAGTTGGAAGCGATTCGTGAAATTCGCGTTTCAGAACGACGCTTTTATCAAAAAGTGACGGACATCTATTCTACGGCTTTGGATTACGACCCGTCTGCAAAAGTAACGCAGGATTTTTTCAAGAAGGTTCAGAATAAATTACACTGGGCAATCCATGGGCATACCGCAGCTGAACTGATTGTAGAACGCGCCGATAGTAAAAAGGAACACATGGGCTTAAAAACTTGGGCGTCGTCACCCAAGGGGAAAATTATGAAGTCCGATGTCGTTGTTGCAAAAAATTATCTTGAAGAGTCGGAGTTGAAGGCTCTTGAACTGATTGTTTCGGGTTACTTGGACTTTGCGGAAATGCAAGCGAATAGGCATATTCCCATGACAATGGAAGACTGGGCGAAACATCTTGACCGTATTCTAGAAGCAACGGAGCATGAGTTGCTGACGAATGCAGGCAAAATTTCGATGGAAGTCGCACAGGCTCATGCTATAACGGAATGGGAAAAATACCGTATTGTTCAGGATAAACTGTTCCGCAGTGATTTTGACCACTTTTTGGAACTTTGCGAAAAGACCGCTCAATATAAAGCGCGAACTCGCTAATTGCTTAAATCCCGTCGAGCAAACTTCCGACGATTGTCCCGGCGACTTCTATGGCTGCATTTGCGGCTTCCCCTGCGACATCAGCGGCTGCACTCGCGGCAGACCCGGCAGCATCAGCAGCGGCATTCGCGGCAGATCCTGCAACATCTATGACCGTATCGACGGCGGCCCCGGCGTTGTCAATGACCGAATTCGCGATAGGCTTGGCAACGTTGATGACTTTATCAAAGGCCGAGCTTAAGGCTTCGTCTATGGCGTGATCCGCCACGGAATCCAAAAATTGTTCCACAATGGACGGATCATTTGTGGTATTTTGTGCTTGATTTATATTTTCGGGTATTTCGGTTTCCATGGAAAAAAAATTACAAAAAAAATTATAAAAAAACTTAAATTTTATATTATATAAAAAAAAGAACTTCAAAGGAGTCTCATGAAATTTGGCAAAATTGTTGCAGGGGTATCCCTCTTGTGGTCTTGCGGGATGATGGCGTGCAGTGAATCCTCCTCTACAGAACCTTCTATGGAAGATATCTTGGCCGAATATAGCGTTGCCTATGAATTTAATGATCCAACGAATGTTGGACTCGATTTTTTTGGGAAAAATAACGCAATTCAAGATAAAAACACGCCCGCAGTTGTTGTAGAAAACGGTAGCCTAGTTCTTGATGGTTCGTCTGGT
>JAEEGJ010006730.1_pt1 | contig 34029 bp, 26 predicted proteins | sample 8958761 | NCBI WGS metagenome assembly JAEEGJ01 (sample SAMN16246546, study PRJNA631951) | gut metagenome | biome: gut microbiome; feature: rumen; material: RS-attached | host: Bos | place: Iran: Karaj | collected 2018-10
GGCAGTCGACGTGAGCGTAGTGACGGTTTGCAGTGGTGTATTCCACGTGGGAGGTGTTGATCGTGATACCGCGGGCCTTTTCTTCGGGAGCGTTGTCGATTTCGTCGAAACGCTTGGCGGCGGCGAGGCCGCGTGCAGCGAGAGTCGTGCAGATTGCGGCGGTCAGAGTGGTTTTGCCGTGGTCAACGTGGCCGATGGTGCCGATGTTGCAGTGCGGCTTGCTTCTGTCAAAATGTTCTTTTGCCATGATTCTATCTCCAATTAGTGAGAGCCCAGATCGGGAGTCGGACCCGAGACCTCTTCCTTACCAAGGAAGTGCTCTACCACTGAGCTACCTGGGCTTAATCGCCTGCTGAAGCGCTCTCTGCTTCAGCAGGCGTTTTATCGTGGGCCGTCGTGGTTTCGAACCACGGTAGGCGTAAGCCAACGGATTTACAGTCCGTCCCCTTTAACCACTCGGGCAACGACCCATTATGTCTAAGCCAAAGATAGGAATCGAACCTACGACCGGCTGATTACAAATCAGCTGCTCTACCAGCTGAGCTACTTTGGCACACCCTAGTTTCATTACTGAACATAGGAGTGAGCCAAATTTAATAAGTTTTATTGGGTTTTGTCAACGAAAAACCGCAAAAAAAGCAAAATTTTTTCATTTTTTTCAAGAAATCTGTCTACATACTAGATAAAAGAGTGTGAATAGATTGTGAATAGTTTTGAAAAGGCAAAAAAGTACCCCTTTTCCGGAGAAAAGGGGCCTAAATTATTCAACAACAACTAGTTAAACATTACTTGTCATACCACGCGTCCTCGAGGGAGAGGCTTCCATCCAGGAAACCCGCACACAGCTCCGTTTTCGCGTCCACGGCCAAATCTTCCAGCGCCACTATTTCGCCGTTCTGGATTTGATACATCATATAAGATATACCCGAATTCAAGCAAGACACATTCCCTACCTGGCTCTGTTGACTATGGGCGGAACAAATATTATTAAACGTTTCCGGGTCCACTCCGTCAAAAGTCTCATTTACCTGGAAATATCCCGTCGACATACCATCTATCATGAGACGATATGTCTTCGAAGAAAACGATTTCGACGCAAAAACCGCATCCACATAAAGGGTATCTCCATCTAGACGGACATTGCAGCTTTGGGCCGGGTCGGCATTTGCATTCTCATTGTAAATCCATTTCCCCGGCATATCGGACATGGCATCTTTATAGTAATCGTAGAAACCATCGCACTGGTCTTCAAAATTCGACTTCATCGTAGAAAGAACCGATGACGCCCTGACATCAGCGACAGACACCATCTCCACCTTCCCCTTGACATGCGAATCGGAACAGGAGGTCTGCATATTTTCGTCCATATCTTTAACATCGCTACAGACATCGTCAGAGCTTACTTCGAACATGCCCGACAACAGCACATCGACATAGAAAACAGAAGGATCCCCCACTTCAAAATCGAACACCGTATTCATGGTAGACTCATACATCTTCACGTCAAATTCCATTTCCATGGTAAGATGGTTATCGCGGGAATAGACTTTGCAGTCAAACGCAGCACTGGTGCCCCTCGCCAAGTGGCGATTGTACACAACTTCACCGAAACTCTCGGGACGATCTAACCAACTTGAAGAATCGTCCGATGTACATGCCGCAAACGCAAAGGGTAAAAGCAAAACGCCTGTCTTAAATAAACTTGTCATAGAAACAGATTTCATGCATTCTCCTCATCAATTTTTTCTACAATATAGTCTATTTTGGGGTGTTCGTAACAAGTTAATTTAACCAGTTTTATATATTTAGGCCATGGAAACTTGCACATTTAAGCATACCGCACGTATTGAAGTCCGCTACGCGGAAACCGACCAGATGGGAATCGTCCACCACTCCGTTTATGCCGTTTGGTTCGAACAGGCCCGCACCGAATTTTTCCGCGAGGCAGGCGCAAGCTACGCCGACATGGAAGCCGAAGGTTTCGGAGCACCAGTCCTGGAACTGAACGTCAAGTTCAAGCAGCCCACCCGCTATGGGGAATTCGTGGATATCGAAACCACCATGATCCGCGAAGGGAGCCTCAAGTTCCGCTTCGAATACAAGGTCTTTGTAAACGGTAACCTTTGCACTACAGGTTCTACGCTGCACTGCATGACCAAGGGCGGCCGCCCCACTCGCGAACTGCCCAGCGGATTTAGCAAGTTTGAATTTGTAGAAGGATAACTCGCGATACCTAGAAGATATTGCACCCCTGTTGACACAGGGCCTTCCAGCTATCTATAAGATCGCTACGCACCAGTCCATTGCGAAGAGGCGCACGGATATACGCCTTGTCACCACCGCAATCCGCCGAGCCTTGCGCGCCCAAAGCCTGTTTATACTCAGAACAGAGATCACTCACCATTTCTTTCGAGTAATTCTTAATATCGCTGCCACCGACTGCATCTGCAACTATGTTCATATCCATTACCAGCTTATCAAGATCGGCTATGCTAGACATAACGACGTTAAGCGATTCGCCATCATGCGAGCCGAATACATTGAATACAAGTGAAACGCTGTTTCCATCCGAATATATCTTGCAGGACGACTTGGCCGTCGCATCATAGCCTTCGATCGGGCACACATATTCCTTTTCATATTCCAAGGACCCCTTGTCAGAGCCAGGCAAAATGCTACTCGGATTTAGCGGAATGGATCCGTCATCGGAAGTGCTATTGGAATCCGCATCGTTATTGGAAAAATGGAACCCGTTCGTTCCGCCATCTCCATCATCGGAACATGCAACCAGGGCGAACGCAACCGCAATCGCGGCAAGGGGCATCGTGAATTTCATATTTGTCTCCATGCTGTACAAATGACGCTTTTAAATATAATCTTTTCTTCACGAATCCATACCGGCCCTTTCCCGGATCTACAAAGATTGCGCAACTTTTGTATATTTGACTTATGGACCAGCCGCTCGCCGAAAGATTACGCCCCAGGAACCTAGATGAGTTTTTAGGCCAGAACAAGATTCTGGGCGAGCAGAGCTTGTTGCGCAAGAGTCTCGAAAACGACAACGTGCCGAGCATGATTTTCTGGGGTCCTCCGGGCTGCGGAAAGACGAGCCTCGCTCACGTGATTCGCCAACATACTAAGAAAGCGTTTGTCGCGCTCTCAGCAGTGGCTAGCGGCGTGAAGGAAGTGAAGGAAGTCTTAGCAGATGCCCGCAGAATGAAGGGCATGTTCAAGGACACGATTCTTTTTATCGACGAAATTCACCGCTTTAACAAGGGGCAGCAGGATGCGCTGTTGGGTGCCGTCGAAGACGGCACGGTGACGCTTATTGGCGCCACCACCGAAAACCCGGGGTTTGAGGTCAACAGCGCTTTGCTTAGCCGCTGCCAGCTGATTCTTTTTGCGCCCTTGAGCAAGGACGACTTGCGCACGCTGATTTTTAGCGCTCTCCGCGACCACCCTCGCGGTTTGCAACTGAAAGACGTGGAAGTCGAGGATGCAGTTGTAGACAAACTCATCGCGCAGTCCGACGGAGACGCACGATTCCTGCTGAATCAGATTGAATGGATAGGCAAGAATCTAGGCGACAAGAAAGTCATCGACGAAAAACTCCTCGAAGAATTTCAATACAAGAAGCCCCTGCGCTACGACAAAGGCGGCGAAGAGCATTACAATTTAATTTCTGCCTTGCATAAGTCCGTTCGCGGTTCGGACCCTGATGCCGCCCTCTATTGGCTGCACCGTATGCTGCAAGGAGGCGAAGACCCGCGATTCATTCTGCGCAGACTCATGCGCATGAGCATGGAAGACATCGGCCTTGCCGACCCGAACGCATTACTGCTCGCCACTTCGGCACGCGAAGCCTACGATTTTATGGGAATTCCCGAAGGCCTGATTGCCCTCGACGAACTTGCGATTTACCTTTCGCTTGCTCCCAAGAGCAACAGCGTGGAACTCGCAGGAATGAAGGCCGACTCAATCGTGAAGCAGACAGGCACTCTCCCTGTACCACGCGCCTTTCGCAATTCGGTCACGAAGGTCGGCGAAAAATTGGGCTACGGAATCGACTACCAGTACGATCACGACAGCCCCGGCGCATACTCCGCTCAAGAACACCTGCCCAAGCAACTCGAAGGCACCGAGATTTACCAGCCCAAGCCCTACGGCAAGGAAAAGCAACTCGGCGAACGCCTCGCACAATTAAAGCAGATTAAGCGAGAAAAGAATAAAGGTTAATGCCGACTCTGAGCGGCCTCAGAGTGACACCAGGCTTAAAACTGCTTCAACAACCGAATTCTCTCGGGTGTATCGGGGTGGGTGCAGAACATGATGTTCGCCTTCGCGATGAGGCCCTTAAGTTTCATGTCGTTGTCGAATTCTTCGTCGGGGTGGATGATGTAGAGCTGCGCCACGTCGCTACGGCGCACGGTGTCGAGGCCCGGATAGTCCGAAATTTTTTGCAGGGCAGAGGCGAGCGCCCAAGGGTCGCCACAGAGTTCGGCGCCGCCGGCATCGGCCACGTACTCGCGGGAACGCGAAATGGCAAGGCGCGTGAGCCAGCTGAAAATGTAGCCGATCGTGCTCCAGATCAAAACAAGAATCAGCGCAAAGATGATGATGACGCCACCGCTTCCACCGCCGCGTCTGTTGCGGGAATGGTTGCGGGGGCCGCGGAGCATTGCCGAAAGCAACTTCATCGACACCATCTGAATGGTCGAAAAAATTCCCACGAACACGATGCACACCACCATGAGTCGCGTGTCGCGGTTCTTGATATGCGTGAGTTCATGGCCCACGACGGCGGCGAGCTCCGCGTCATTTAATTTGTCTATAAGTCCGGTCGTGAGCGTAATCGTGAACGAGGGAATGTCGATTCCGCTCGCAAACGCATTCAAGCCGTTGTCCTCAACGATGTTGATCTGCGGCATCTCGATTCCGCCTGCAATGCAGAGGTTCTCGACAATGTTGTAGACGCGCAGGTTATCCTTGCGCTCAAGGGGTTTCGCATGCGTCGCATGGCGTATAATGGCGGTATTCGCGCAATAGGCGATAATGAACCACACGCCGACAATCTGGAGCGTGTAAGGCAACACCGTCTTAAAGGCGCCCCATACCTCGGGCCAGTGCAGAACGCCGTATTTCATGTATGTGGCATGAGCCTCAGGACAGCCGCCTTCGACAATCGAGCAAAGTACACCAAAAAAGTCCAGGCATAAAATGACCGCAAACACCATCATCAAGATAATAACGGGAAACATGCACAACAGCAAAATACTGTTGCGGTTATTCCGCCAAATCTGGGTCTGGAGTCCGACGTATTTCATGAGGGAAGACTAAAACTTCACCTCGGGAGCCTTATTCAATGCTTCGCGGCTTTCGGTAGCTTCGTACATGGCGGCACGCTTAAAGCCGAACATGCCCGCCACAATATTGCTCGGGAACACTTCGCAAGCGTTGTTCAATTCGCGAGTGGTAGAATTGAAGAAGCGACGTGCGGCAGAGAGCTTGTTTTCGATATCGGCAAGTTCATTCTGCAGCTGCAAGAAGTTCTGATTGGCCTTGAGTTCAGGGTAAGCTTCCAACGAAATGCGGAGCCCGGCGAGTGCACCGGAAAGCGCCTTGTCGGCAGCGACCTTTTCGTCGACAGTCGTTGCATTCATGGCGGCGGCACGGGCTGTGGTTACCTTGTCGAGTGTCTCTTTTTCGTGAGTGGCATAGCCCTTGACGGTGTTCACCAACTGCGGCACCAGATCATAGCGCTGTTTGAGTTGCACATCGATGTTTGCAAATGCGTTTTCGCGGTTGTTGCGGAGTTTCACAAGTCCATTATACATCATAATGAACCAGATAATCAAAACGACCGCGACAACGGCAACGATAAAACCAACAGTCATATTTTACTCCTTTCTGTTTCTTAGTAAGAAATCTATATAAAAAAATGATCCCGGGGCATGCCCGGGATGACATTTTTGCGCCCCAAAAGAGCGTCTTTTGATTCTAAACAGGGTCGTTTACCGGCTTGGAATAGTCACGTTCGCCGAAAAGGGCCGTTCCCACGCGAATCATGGTCGAACCTTCTTCGATAGCGACTTCCAAGTCACCCGTCATACCCATCGAAAGCTGGTCAAAGTTGGCAAACACGCCGCCCTTGGCAAGGAACTTTTGCTGCAAGTTACGGAGGAAGGCGAAACACTCGCGGCTATCTTCGGCGACACCGGTGTTCTTGCCGATAGTCATGAGCCCGCGGAATCGCAGATGCGGATATGCATTTGCACCGCGCGATTCCAAATCTGCAAGGAATGCCTCGGCTTCGTGCACATCGAGCCCGCTCTTGGTTTCTTCTTCGCCGGCATTCACCTGGAAAAGGATATCAAGCACCTTGTTTTGAGCGGCGCAAACCTTCTCCAATTTTTCGACAGCCTCAATGCTTGCGATGGAATGGATACAGTCGGCAACAATTGCCGCCTTCTTGAGCTTGTTACTTTGTACAGGGCCGATCACGTGACAACGCACGCGACTGCCGTCTTTTGCTGTACGCGGTTCAGAGAACTTGAGTTCAGCTTCTTGCACACGGTTTTCACCGAAATCGGTAGCACCCAGCGCTATCGCATTTTCCACGGCCTCGGCCGGGTGAAACTTGCTCACCCAAACGAGCTTTACCGAGTCGCGGCTACGGCCCGCAATCTTGCAGGCTTCCGTAATCCTTGCTTCGAGAGCTGCAAGGTGCTCGCGCATTTCATCAAGTGTGAATTCCATAGTAACAGTAGACAGTAGGAAGTTAGAAGTAGACAGAGACCACTTATTTTTTTGATTCCTTGAACAGCACCTTGATGATTTCGTCAATGTGCTTGTGCGTGTAAATCTTGAGTCCCTTCTTTGCAGGCGCCGGAAGTTCGTTCACGTCCTTCTGGTTCTGCGCCGGGAGTCGCAAGGTCTTTACGCCGGCCTGGAGCGCCGCAAGCGCCTTCTCGTTCAAGCCGCCAATCGCAAGGCATGCACCCGTGAGGCTCACTTCGCCAGTGAATGCGATTTCGGGCGAAACCGGCTGCTTGGTAAATGCAGAGAGCAAGCAGAGTGTCAGAGCGATACCTGCAGAGGGGCCATCCTTGGGCACAGCGCCTTCGGGCACGTGAATATGGATGTCCGTCTTTTTCACGATATTCGGGTCAATACCAAAACGATCGAGACGTTCGCGTACAAGGCTGAGTGCTATCTGCGCCGATTCCTTCATCACGTCGCCAAGCTTACCCGTCATCAAAAGCGTTCCCTTGCCAGGCAAGAGCATACATTCAATCGGCAAGATTTCACCACCGACACTTGTCCATGCAAGCCCCACGATAACACCCGGACGGCCTGCAGCAGGCAACTGGTTGTCGAGATAACGCGGAGCGCCCAAGTAGTCCTGCAAAGTCTTTTCCGTCACTTCGGTCTTGTACTTCTTGCCCATCACCTTGTCTTTTGCACGGTGACGCACCACGTTTTCAAGAGTACGTTCCAATTCGCGCACGCCCGCTTCACGCGTCCATTCGCGAATCACCTTCGAAATAATGGCGTCATCAAAAGCGACATCCTTGCCGTTTTCGATACCCGTACGTTCGCAAATGCGCGGCACCAAATACTTGCTTGCGATCTGCAACTTTTCGTGGGGGTAATAACCGGGCAGACGCACCATCTCTAAACGATCGCGCAAGGCTTCGGGGATTTCGGCTTCGCTGTTCGCAGTCGCGATAAACAGCACGCGGCTAAGGTCGAGACCCACTTCCATGAAGTGGTCCGTAAAGTCGTGGTTCTGTTCGGGATCCAAAACTTCGAGCATGGCGCTGGCAGGGTCACCGCGGAAGTCACTTGCCATCTTGTCGATTTCGTCCAGCAAGATAATCGGGTTCATGCACTTGGCACGGCGCAGCGCCTGGATAAAGCGGCCCGGCATGGCACCAATGTAGGTACGGCGGTGGCCACGAATTTCGGCTTCGTCACGCACACCACCCAGCGTAATACGAACAAAATTGCGCTGCATCGCATTGGCGATGGATTCCACCAAAGTCGTCTTACCCACGCCCGGAGGACCGACCAAGCAAAGAATCGGAGCGCGACGTTCGGTACCCGTCAGTTTGAGCACCGCCACATATTCCATGATGCGTTCCTTGACCTTGTCGAGGCCAAAGTGCTTGGAGTCCAGTTCGCTCTTCACCTTCTTCATGTTGAGGACGGTGTCGGTGTATTCGCCATACGGGAGAGTCAGGAACCAGTCCAAATAGTTGCGGCTCACGGCGTATTCCGGAGACGTCGGCTGCATCAACTTCATGCGGCCAATTTCATCTTCAAGCTTTTCTTGAATGGCGGCCGAGAACTTTTTCGCCTTGATTTTCTTGAGCAACTGGTCCGGTTCCGAGGAATTGCCGTTTTCGCCATCCAGCTCGTCCTGCAGCTGGCGGATCTGTTCCGAGATGAACCATTCCTTCTGCTGCTGGGCCATCTTCTGGCGCACGTTCTGCTGCACCTTGACCATCATGGTGTCGGTATCGGCAGCCACCTGCATAATCTCGATCAGGCGTTCGGCCAGTGCATCAATCTCGCCGATTTCCAGCAAGCGCTGGCGCTCGTCCATGGAAATCTGCAAAAAGGGAATCATGCCGTAAAAGGCGTTGATCTGGCTGTCCATGGTAAACAGGGCGTCGACCATGCCCTCCGAAATATTCCTGTGCAGGGAATATTCCTTGAACTGAGTGAGCACCGTCTCAAAACGCGGGGTCTTGTCAGCCGCCGTAATCGAGGGGTTGCGCGCAGAAACCGTGACCGCCAAATAATCGTTCTTTGTCACGATGGAGCGGAGGTCTACCACCTGTTCGCCTTCCAGCACCACCTTCACGCAGCCATTCGGGAAGGGTGTCACGTTACTCACGTGAGCGAGAACGCCCACCGAGTAAATGTCCAGCATGGGGTTCTCGATCTCTTCTTGTTCAATATTTTTCTGGGCCGAAAGAATAATTTCCCCATCGTGGGATTCGGCATATTCAAGAGCGCGTAAAGAAATATCCCTGCCAACCAAAATGCGGCGGGTCGTGTGCGGAAATACAACAGCATCCCTCAGAGGGAGCAACGGATACATTTTCGAAGTGTCTAAAGCCATACACTACAAAGATAGTATCTTTGAAAAAAACTTTATTCATCACTGAATATCAACTAGGACTTCCCAATAGCCTTCTTTTCTTCCACCAACTCGTTTCAATAGCCCCTTCTTTTGCAAACTAGAAAGATGATATTTTACGCCGTCAGAAGTGATATTTCCAAGAGTCTCGGCAATTTTATCACGAGATACGCTGCGATTTCCCTTGATTACTTCAAGGATTTTCAGTTCCATTTCCGACATCTTTTGGGTAGTTATTGGGTAGTTTCCACTTCCAATACAAAGATTTGCGATAGCTTCGCGCACGGCTGATTCAGGCAAAAGGGAATTATCGTGTCTAAAAAGCCCCTTTTTTCTCGGGATATAACAAATTTGAGGAGCGAAATCAACAATTTTCTTAAATTTTGTAGCTTACAATCCGCAATTCCATTATTTCAAGCCACCTACCCCACCTCAAACCCTTCCAATACCTTATACAGCAACTTGTACAGGGTCTTGGCTTCGGACTCGGAGAGGTTGACACAGCTGGACATGGCCTTGGGGACGCTTGCGGCTTTGCGCTTGAGCGATTCGCCTTGGTCGGTGAGGCTTACGGAAAGGCAGCGTTCGTCGCTCTGTTCGCGGGTGCGCTGGATGTAGCCCTTGGCCTCGAGCTTTTTCAAAAGCGGGGTGAGCGTGCCGGAATCGAGAAACAGTTTTTTCCCGAGTTCCGAGACGTTGCACTTTTTTTCTTCCCACAGCACGAGCATCACGATGTACTGCGTGTACGTGAGGTCGAGCGGTTCCAGGTACGGGGCGTAGCGGCGCGTGATTTCTTTGGATGCGGCATACAGCGGGAAGCACAGCTGGTTTTCGAGTTTTAGCTGGGGGCAGTTCATGGCAGCTCCTAGAGCAACTTCTCGACGCAGGCGCGCACGTCGTCCATGTCGGCGGTGGGTTCAAAGCGTGCAACTACATTGCCTTCGCGGTCCACGACGAACTTGGTGAAGTTCCACTTGATGTCAGGGTTTTTCTTGTAGTCCTTGTCGATGGTCTTGAGCAGGAGAGCCATCGCAGCGGCCTTCGCGCCAAAGCCGAAACCTTCGAAACCCTTCTGCGATTTCAGGTAGGTGTAGAGCGGCAGTTCGTCGGGGCCGTTCACGTCGGACTTTTTCATCTGCGGGAATTCGGTGCCGTAATGGAGCGTGCAGAATTCGTGGATTTCGTCATCGGTGCCGGGAGTCTGCCCCTTGAACTGGTTGCAGGGAATGTCGATGACTTCGAAACCCTTGTCGTGGAAGTCGGAGTACATCTGTTCAATGGGCTTGTAGTGCGGGGTAAAGCCGCAACCGGTCGCGGTGTTCACGATGAGCATCACCTTGCCCTTGAAGTTTGCAAGCGGGACCTGGTTGCCCTTGCCGTCGGTGAGGGTGAAGTCGTAGATGTTTACCATAATGAGCCTCCGTTTTTGGGGGTGTTTTTGACGGTATTTCACCGCGTTTGATTGTGTACAATTTAATTTTATAAAATTTATCGTCAAAAGTCAATAGGGTTAAGCAAAAAAAATGCTTTTTTTTGTGATTTTTCTATTTTTACGCCCATGAAACGTATCGAGGTCGTAGCAGGCATCATTTGCGACGGGGCGCCGCATTCGGCAGAAACCCGATTTTTTGCCACGCAACGCGGCTACGGCGACCAAAAAGACGGCTGGGAATTTCCCGGCGGCAAGATGGAGAGCGGCGAAACTCCCGAACAGGCCCTTGCCCGCGAACTGAAAGAGGAACTGGCCATCGACGTGAACGTGGGCGAATTCCTCTGTACCGTAGAACACGACTACCCCGCTTTTCACCTGACCATGCACTGCTACTTTTGCACGCTGGCAGACGGCAACACCCCCACGCTACTCGAACACGAGGCGGCACGCTGGCTCACCCGCGCAGAATTGCATGCGGTAAACTGGTTACCCGCCGACGTGAAAGTCGTCGAGGCACTTGAGAAAGCGAGCGATCTTCCGTAAGCGAGAAAAAACTTAGAGAGCCTAGCAAGACAAGGATCGAGCCCCCGTAGCGTACTAGGTTGTACGTGAGGGGGCGAGAGACGTCGTATTGCGACGGCTATATAAGTTTTTAAAACTGTTCGAAGAACTTGTGGACCCCTTCGGGTACCCAGGTGCTTTCCCAGTTCCAACCCACGCTCATGTTGCCGGTATCGTGGGCTGTCCATTGGTGGTCACCCGGCCAGCTGCACCATTTTACGGGGAAGCGTTCGTCGACAGTCGTAAAGTCGTAGCACACGTGGCCGGTGTTGCCGCTCACTTCCTTGGGCTTTTCGGAACTTGCGTCAGTGAAGTCGCCATTCGCGTCTGCCTTGCCGTTACGCTTTAGGATGCGCGGGAGAGCGCTGTTCTTCGCGCGGTTATAATCGCAGCGACCATCGTTCACGCCGTGGACGTTCATCCAGGCTATCGGCAGGTTCTTCATGTTGTTGCCTTCGGGGAGCCAGATGTTGTAATCGGCTACGGCGTAAGTGGCGGCTGCACGCACGCGGCTCTGCATGTCCTGCATAAGCGAATAGCTGAACATGGCGCCGAAACTGAATCCCGTAATGAACACGCGGCTAGTATCAATGCAGTAGTTATCGTTCAAAGTGGTGAGCGTCTGGGCAAAGAAATCGTGATCGCCCTGGCCCTTGGTCCATACACCGCCAATGGCGTCGAGCGAAACGAAAATGTAGTCGCCGTTCTTGTCGAGCACCTGCTGGCCATAGTACGGTGTCGGATGGTCGTAGTCTGCTTTGTGATGCACAAAGTCTTCGCCGCGGCTGCCGTAGCAGTGGAGTGCAAAGAGAACCTTGTGCGGTTTCGTGTTGTCGTAGTTCTTGGGCAAGGTGATAAAGTAGTCGCGGGTATCGCTACCGACCCGAATCTGGAACTGGTCGCCATTTTCGACACTCTTGACTTTCTGCAGCTTGGACGTCGTGCCGCAACCCTTACTCGGGGTGGGCGCATTGCCGAGAGCATAGCCGAACTTGAATTTTTCTTCAGGCTTGTGCAGTTTTACGTCAAGGGTGGTATCGAGGGTTCCCAGCGGCACCGTGAGCGTATCAAAACCTTCGGCCACAAAGCGGATTGCTTCGCCTTCGGCGGCGTCTTTCATAAGGGCGACATTGTCGCTTGTAGCGGCAATTCTGCTGGCGCTCCCATCGGTAGTAAACTTGAAATTCTGCTTGGCGCTACCCACAGAAACCTGTGCGAAATAGGTGCCGCGGGCCTTGACTTTCTGAGTCAGGTCGAGAGTGCCGGTGCCCTGCAAGGTTTTCTTGAAAACCTGGTTGCCGAGGGAGTTGAAAATCTTCACCTGCACCGGTGATGCGCTGCTCTGGGAATAAGAGAGAATGCCGTTATTGATGCTGAGATAACCAGGTTTGTTCACCGAGGCGATTGCTTGAATATCCTCGTCTTTGTGAATGGTGAATTTACCCTGAGCATCGGTCGTTGCCGTTTTGCCTTCTTTCAGGAGGCTTACCGAGGCGCCCTGGAGGGCCTTGCCCTGATCATCGGAAACTGTACCCGAGACAGTGTAAGCAGACGCTACTCCGCAAAACGCCAAAAGGCATGACGCCGCAAACAGATTAGATGCTTTGACAAGCATACTTTCTCCTTTTTTAGACTTCCCTACTTAACTCACTATAAACTAATCTATCATCCGAGACAAAGCTCACCGTGACGTGGCTCACTTATGGACGAATTGTCTATAAAAATATTTTTACCGATTGTAAGCGGAAAATCTACCCGACAATGACCTTGTAGAATTCAAGGAACTGTGCAGGGGAAAGTTCTTCGGCGCGGACCGTCGTGGGGTAATCCAGCAGTTCGATAGCTTCTTGAATTTTCTTTTTGTCGTAAGCGCGGCCGAACGAGTTGGCGAGGGTCTTGCGCTTTTGGGTGAAGGCGGCGCGCACGAAGTCGAAGAAGCCTTCGGGAGCCTGCAAGGCGTCGGCCTTGGGCGTCAGTAACATGGTGGCACTATCCACATTGGGCCGGGGCGTGAAATGCTCGGGCCCGATCTTGCGGAGAATCTGGGTGTCGGCGTAAGCAGACACCAGCACCGAAAGGCTACCGTAATTGCTGCTGCAGGGACTTGCACAGATGCGTTCAGCGACTTCCAGCTGTACCATTCCCATAAAGCCCTTGGTCAGGTGCAATTTCGGCATCAGGCCCGCGATAATCGCCGTGGACACATTGTAAGGCAAGTTACCTGTAACCCAGGGCTTTTCGTGAGCATCTAGAAACGCTTGCAAGTCGAACTTCAAGAAGTCAATGTTTTCGATATGGAAATTCTCGCGGCCCCGGAATTTTTCTTGCAAAAATTCCACGCACTGCTCGTCGATTTCGACGGCAGTGAGTTGCACGTCGCGATCCAGCAGGTGTTCCGTCAAGGCGCCGTGCCCGGGCCCAATTTCAAGCACCGCCTCGCTCGCATTCGCCGGCAAGTCTCCCGCGATCATCTGCGCGGTAGGTACATCCAAAAAATTCTGTCCAAATTTACGACGGCGGGCTCGATCCATAAATTAAATGCTCACTAGAAATTGATAAACATGCCGATAGATGTCATGACTTCATCGGTAGTAGAGAAGGCTCCAAAGGGATTGCTCAGGAACTGCTTTGTAAAGGCGACTTCTACTGCGGCCATTTCGTATTCTACGCGCATACCCATATTTGCCGTGGTAACGCCCGAAGAAATATCCATGGACTTGGTAGACACATCGTTAATGTAGGAATCCCTGTACCTGAATACATCCCACTGGTGAGATGCGCTACCGAAAACAATTACGTGACTGCCAAGCATCACTTCGCCCAAGATGTTGGGGGTTGCCATCAAGGCATATTCATTGTGCCTGCTGCAAACATTCTTGATGCGGTCATAGCTGGCCATAGGCATCATCATATTCAAGCCCAAAAACACACGGGCCTTTTCATGGGTAAGAATGGCACCACCAATATTCAGTTCGGGAACCACTTCCACGCGGGCCGTAGAATCGGTCATGCGGGTCGTAGAGGTGGCAAGGTAATGCTTGCCGTCCTGTTCAAACATGCTCTTTTCGGTAACCTTGCTCCTGGAATTGTAGCGGTAAACGCTCAAGCCCGCAATCCACGAAATCGTTCCAGGCCTGGATACTATAAATTTTCCGCCCAGGTTCCATACATCCGATTCCGTTTCTACCTCGCCGCCGTAAACAGCGTTTTCACCTTCGGGCTGGTCATAGGCCACTCTGAGTGCCAAATCCAAACCCGAGAACCTTGCAGATACTGTTCCACCAATAGCCGTACCAGCCGATGTTCCCTTTATGGTTTCTTCGGCACCCGTGTCATCGTCATCCACGTAGCTCCATTTTTTGCCCACGGCGCCCTGCAACATGAAGCCGAAATACTGCTTTGCAAGACCTGCGGTCACAAGGGCCAAATCGTTGTTATTGTCGAAGGCGAAGAAATAGGTCGTGTTCTGTCCGAAAGAAACCACACCTTCTTGGTCAACGGGTTCAAAGTAGGCAAAACGGCGACTAAACATCCTATGAGGAATAGACATTTCGCCACCTACCGTTGCCGCGGCAGCTTCGTTGGCAACCGGGTTATAGGCATTGCCGTGCAAGACCTTGCTCAAGGAATTTTCAGCAGTCTTTGCCGTATCTGCAACGGGAACCTGCTTCGCTTCCCAACCCAAATCCGTGACTTCTGCGGCAGGGGGTTCTGCAACCGGGATGATATAAACCGGGGCAACAGAATCCACAACCGGTTTTGCAGTATCGAGAACCACAGCCGTTTCGGTCTGTTCCGGTTTCGCGGATTCATCTGCCCAAAGGGCTTCTATGGTATTCGCCGTCGTATCTGCAACTGCTTCCGGTGCGGCCTCAGGAACTACTTCCGCACTCTGCACCGTAGAATCCACAACGGCGGAATCTGCAGGAGCATTCTCAACAGGAGCGACTTCAACATTTTCTGCAACAGGCTGGACCGGTACAGAATCCGGCACAGCGGTAGCGGCTAAAGAATCCGGAGCCGTTTCCGTCTGAGCCATGGCGCCAATGGAGACGCCCATCACAAGAGTAAAAATATGCTTTGCGACATTCATATTTATAACCTCTCATTGTTAAAGTCTTGCTTTTACCAGCCTGTACAAGTCAGCAAATACGGCATCGGGAGTGCGGTCTGCATCGATAGCCGCAACGCAGTCGCTGTAGTCACGGGCCGCGGCAAGGTACCCCTTGCGCACCCTCTCGAAAAATTCGGCTTTTTCACTCTCCAGTCGATCGGGTGCCTCGCCCCGCTTCGCGGTGCGCGCGCGTCCCCGCTGCACGTCAATGTCAAGCACAACGGTCAGCTCCGGAAAGCAACCGTCGCAAGTGATTTCCGTAAGGCGCTGCACAAAATCTGCGCCTAAACCGCGGGCGTATCCCTGGTAAGCAAAAGTGCTCCAAGCAAATCTATCGGCAATTACAATCTTCCCTGCATCAAGCGCGGGCTGGATAATCTCGGCAATCACCTGGGCGCGTGCTGCATTGTACAACAGGAGCTCCGTCTTGTCACTCATAATTCCCTTGAAGGTTGTATCCAAAAGAATCTCGCGGACCCGTTCCGAAATCTTGGCACCGCCCGGTTCACGCAGCTTCACCACGGAATACCCTTCTTTCGTAAGGGCATCAATGAGCATATCGATCTGGGTCGTTTTACCCGAACCGTCGATACCTTCCAAACTAAAAAAATGCTTTGCCGTTTTCATAGTAGTTTTTCTTGTACTTCAAAAAGTTAGAAAAAATTTATACTATTCCAAGAAAATGCTATCTTTACTTCGCTTTTTGCAACTTACGGAGTTTTTATGCCATCAGAAAATGCGATTATTGAACGAGCCGAAATGTATTTGCGTAAACTTTCTTGCGGAATCAACCCGCTGACAGACGAAATTCTGCCCGAAGGGGATTCCTGCAAGCAGGAACGAATCAGCAAGTGCCTCGCCTATGTCGCCTCCCTGTTGCAGCAGCAATTGAACCACGACCATGTGGCCCCGCTTCCCGTAGAGCAGCCGCGTGCCGTAAAGCGCGCCGCAAAGCCCGCCATGCAAGATTTGACCATCGATGCCGAAACCCTGAAGGGTTACCGCTTCTTCGATTACCCGGTGTCCATTTCTCGCGTGGTGCGCAACGTGAACGAACTTTTGCCCAAGAACATGAACCATCTGCTTTATGCCGACGTGGCAAACTTCCTGGTGCAAGAAGGCATTCTCGAAAGGCAATCTACCGAAAACGGCACCGAAGCAAACCTGCCCACCGCCAAGGGTGAATCTTACGGATTCGAAAAGGGCGAATCGGACCTGCGCGGCCACCACAACATTTATACGCAGTGCTGGCAACAGGCGCAGCAGTTCATTCTCGACAACATTCAAAAGTGTGTCGCCATCGCCAACGAACGCTATGCCGCCCGCAAGGCAAGCCAGGCTCAAGGTGACGATCAGGAATACGCCCCGAAACGCGTGCAGAAGGCAAAATTCCACCTGACCGCAGAGCAGTTGGCAAACTACCCCGCCGAAGACACTCCGGTGCCCGTCAGCGAAATCGCACGCCGCCTCAACGCCCTTGTAGGCGACAACATGGAACACATCTACTACAAGGTCATTCGCGACTGGTACGTGGAACAGGAATATCTTGAATTCAAGAATTCTCCTGAAGGCCGCGCCGCATTCCTGCCCACCGAAAAGGGCTCCATGAGCGGACTCTTCGTGGAATCCCGCACCGGCAAAGACGGCGAACTCTACGACGTGGTGATGTACGATTCAAAAGCCCAGAAGATTTACCTGGACCACCTGGCCAGCGAAAACTAACAAAGCCCCGCAAGCATAACAATCTGTCATGCCCGGCACCGACCGGGCATCTCTTTTTTAAAACAAAAAACACCCGGAACCTTTTAGATTCCGGTCGTTAATTTATTCTAAACGCAGTCGCCTTGGGGGCGACTTTTTAATTACGATTATTCGGCGTCCTTGCCGTGGCACTTCTTGTACTTGAGGCCAGAACCGCACCAGCACGGGTCATTGCGGCCGAGCTTCGGAGCCTGCTGCTGGGCGCGGCGGCGTGCAGCGGCGAGCATGGCGGGGTTCACCTGACGGGTGCCCGGAAGTGCGGACTGCGGCATCGGCTGGACTTCCTGCTGTTCCTCGGAAATCGCATTCGTTTCAGAAGTAGCAGCCTGGCCAGCGAGACCGGCGGGCTTTGCACCTTCGGCGCTCATTTCTTCAGCCGGAGCTTCTGCAGATTCCTTCGCATCGCTCGCAGCATCGTCAGAGGCAGCGCCGTTAGCGGCCTGGGCTTCTTCGGCAGCCTTCTTTTCGGCTTCGATCTGTTCCTGGCTCTTAAGCTGCAACTGATCCGGAGAAACAGTCACGCCGTTCGGGAGCGTAATGCGAATGTTCAAGATGCGGAGAGCCGTAAGGGTTGCAATCTTTTCCATGCAGCCTTCGAACAGCTTGTAACCTTCGTTCTTGTAAACCATCAGCGGATCCTTCTGGGCGTATCCGTGGAAACGGATAGAATCCTTCAGCTGGTCCATGGCATACAAGTGTTCCTTCCACACCTGGTCAATGGTCATCAACAGGAAGCGGCGTTCAATATTGCGGAAGTCTGCTTCCGGAATAATCTTCGTAAGCTTTTCGTAGCGGGCCCTGCACATGCCGATGATTTCATCGAGCACCTGTTCCGGCGTCTTGCTCATGGCATCTTCGAGCGTGAGGCTGTATTCCATACCGAGGCTGCGCTGCAAGTCGATATGCAGGCCTTCCAGGTTCCAGGCCTCGGCATAAGTCTTGGCCGGAATGTAGCTAGACACCTTGATATCGCAGGCATCTTCGATACGGTTCATGATTTCTTCGCGGATGTCTTCGCCGTTCAGAATGCGGCGGCGCAGGCCGTAAATCACCTTACGCTGTTCATTCATCACGTTATCGTAGTCGAGCAAGTGCTTACGGATATCGAAGCTCTGGCCTTCCACGCGGCGCTGGGCACCACGAATGGAGCGGCTTACGATCGGGTGAGTAATCACTTCGTCTTCGCCCACGCCAAAGCGGGTCATCAAGTTCTTCACGCTGTCGCCACCGAAGATACGCATCAGGTTATCGTCGAGGCTAAGGAAATACTGGCTGGAACCCGGGTCGCCCTGACGGCCGGAACGACCACGCAGCTGGTTGTCGATACGGCGAGATTCATGACGTTCGGTGCCAAGCACATGCAAACCGCCAAGCTCGGTAACTCCCGGGCCAAGGGCAATGTCGGTACCACGACCGGCCATGTTGGTTGCAATCGTCACCTTGTCCTTGTGACCGGCATACTGAATGATTTCAGCTTCGCGGCCATGGTTCTTGGCGTTCAAGACTTCGTGCGGAATGCCTTCCTTTTCAAGGAGGCCATGCAAATGTTCGGACTTTTCGATAGAAGCCGTACCCACGAGGAGCGGCTGGCCCTTTTCATGACGTTCCTTGATTTCAGCCACAATGGCGCGCCACTTGGCATCTTCAGACTTGTACACCATGTCCTGCAGGTCCTTACGGATGCAGGGCTTATTGGTCGGAATCACCCAAGTGTTCATGTTGTAAATCTTGATGAATTCCGTTGCTTCGGTTTCGGCGGTACCCGTCATACCCGAAAGCTTCTTGTACATGCGGAAGTAGTTCTGGAACGTAATCGTTGCAAGCGTCTGGTTTTCGCGACGGATCTGCACGTTTTCCTTGGCTTCGATAGCCTGGTGCATACCGTTGCTGTAGCGGCGGCCTTCCATAAGGCGGCCCGTGTTTTCGTCGACGATAATGATTTCGGTATCGCGGACGATGTAGTCCACGTCCTTTTCGTAAAGGTACCAGGCCTTGAGGGCGTTATCCAAGAAGTGCACCCAGTCGGCATGTTCGCCGTACAGGTTCGTAATGTGCATGAGTTCCTGAATGTGGTTCACGCCCTTTTCGGTCAGCTGGATGTTCTTGTCCTTTTCGTCGACCGAGAAGTCCTTGTTCTTGATAAGCTGCTTCGCGATTTCGTTTGCCTTGGCGTACTTTTCGGTAGCGTCTTCGGCAGGGCCACTAATGATGAGCGGCGTACGGGCTTCGTCGATCAAGATGGAGTCCACTTCGTCGACGATACAGAAGTTGAGTTCGCGCTGCACCAGCTGGTTGGGTTCCACAGCCATGTTGTCGCGCAAGTAGTCAAAGCCGAATTCGTTGTTGGTACCGTAGGTCACGTCGCTGTTGTAGCTCACGCGGCGTTCTTCGGGGTTCAGGCCGTTCACGATCAGGCCCACCGTGAGTCCGAGGAACTTATAGACCATACCCATCTGCTTGGCGTCACGGCCAGCGAGGTAGTCGTTCACGGTCACCACATGCACACCGTGACCAGAAAGACCGTTCAGGTAAACCGGGAGAGCAGCAGCAAGGGTCTTACCTTCACCGGTCGCCATTTCGGCAATGGCACCTTCGTGGAGCACCAAGCCACCGATCATCTGCACGTCGAAAGGCATCATGCGGAACGGCTTCACCGAATCAGGGTAAAGTTCGCGGACCTTGGCGTACACAGAGGCGGGCAGGTAGACTTCCCATTCGTTCTTGCCGGCGGCAAGTTCGGCCTTCGCGGCATTCACCGATTCCTGGAGTTCCGGGCCCAGGCGGCTAAAGTCGAAATTGTTTTCGGGCTTGAAGATGTTGAAAATACCCAGGCGGCGGTCGCAAGCTTCTTGGCACACGGCAAAGGCTTCGACCTTGATATCTTCGAGAGTTGCGCCATTCTTCAGCTTTTCGCGGAATTCTGCGCTCTTGGCGGCAAGGGCGGCGTCATCCAAAGCTTCCAGGGCTTCGCGGGCCTTGTGGATTTCGGCAATCACCGGGCGCAGCTGCTTAACCTTACGTTCGTGCGGGGTACCAAAGATCTTGTGAAGAACGGTATCGACTATGCTCATCTTTTTCCTTTTTACGGCCGAGGGCACTGCCCGCGGTCTCTGATTAAAAATTTACGGGGAGAATTTAGCAAATTGCATGCCAAATCAAAATCGTTTAGTCTTGAAACAGGGGCTATTGCTGAATCTGCTGCGAAATCTGGGCCAGCATCGCCTTGCAGCCCTCGTTTACATCATCCCAAGTTGCCACAAAATCGCCAGTATACCAGGGGTCAGCCACATCGCGGCTCTTGCCCACCCAATCCATCAGAAGCGAGACCTTGCGATTTTCCACCGGGCCAGATGTTTCACGCGTGTACACGTCGGCGGGCAAAATCCAGCGCAGGTTGCGCAAATTGTTACGGTCCATGAGCACAATGTAGTCGTAATACTCGTAGTCGCGGGCAGTCATCTGACGCGCCGTCTTTCCGCTACAATCGATTCCGTGCATGGCAAGCATGCGGCGTGCCGGCGGGTAAACCGGATTCCCAATTTCTTCGGTACTCGTCGCGGCACTTGCAATTTCGAATTCTACATCTTTCAACTGAGCCTGTGCCGCCCCCTGTTGTAATTCGGCAGGCAAATCCCGCACCAACTTTTTCATCACGAATTCAGCCATCGGGCTTCGGCAAATGTTCCCGTGGCACACGAACAGAATCTTGATTTTCATGCAGACAAACTATTCTAATTAATTTATTTAAGCTGTACCTTTTGCAAGTGATTACCAATGCGCACCAAGTAAGCTCCTGCACGTGCAACCGTCATACCAAAATTCGCCGATTCCACTTGCCCCTGTTTCACAATGCGACCCTGCATATCGAGCAATGCATAGGCGGCACCCACGCGGGCATTTGCCACCTGAATTTCGCGACCGGCGACCATGAGAGAGAACTGCGGAACAAAGCCATCGGCGACAATCGCGTCCTTGCCCTTGCTGGAACTAGACTTGGCATCTGCAGAACTGCTACTCGAAGATTCTGCGTCGCTTGAACTAGACTTGACCTCGCTACTTGAAGACTTGGCACTGCTTGAAGATGCCGCAACGCTAGAACTACTCGGGATAGACTTCCATTGCGCTGATACAGACAAGTCCTCGGATACTGTCGCGGGAATTTCAGTCACAATGTCATTACCCCATTTCCAGCCAGCAAAGGAATAACCATATCTCGAAGGCGTTGGCAACGGTAGCACCTGTCCAGGCGTATGGAAAAGAACATTGGTCGGCAAATCAACATACCTTGCCACATACAGCAGAACAAGATACTGCGTCTTATCTACCGAGAATACAGGATATTCATCGCCCTGAATCCAGTTATCGCCCCTGACACTACCCACAACCTCTGCACCGGTGGAATCCTTTAGTACATAGCCTTGCAGCGCCTTTGCCACAGTGCTATCTTCAAAAGCCTCCGCCTTGACAGGAGTACCGATACTGTCTTCAGGCAGCGTTCCGTCCAAATAGAAGTTGTTTTCAAAAGTGACTTCACTATCATACATTTTTGAAGGCTTATCGCCGATAACTCTACCCTTGCTGTAATTGTTAAGGACAAATGAGCGTTCAGGCCTGCATGTTTCATATTGACATTTTCCCAAATCACCTACATAATAAGCCCCGATCAGGCCACCATATCCGCCCTTAGTTTCTATGTCGGCAACATTGTAGTTATTCGCAATGAAGAAGTTGCCTGCCGCTTCACCTACCAGTCCTCCGACAGGTCCTATAACAACAAATCCTTCTACAGGGGGCCTCTCGATGACAATGCTGCCTTCATTGTAATTCTGCACAAGAACTGTAAATTCGTCAGCATGACCAATAATACCGCCAACATCTGTTGATGTAGCATGAATGATTCCCCGATGGCCGCTATTTCTTATAATCAGCAAATTATGCGCTTCCGAGACTAGACCACCAGCAGTTCCGCCCCTTACATAAATAGCGCCATCAAAATGCGAATTTTCAATTTCCATAATTGCAGTAGAATTGGTAGAGCTGCAAATAATTCCGCCAGCATCATAATCACTTGAAATGAAAGAGTCCTTGACCTTTAAATTACGGATGGTGATTGTTTTTGCATGATACTTGGGGCTTGCATCATAAAACATCCCTTCGGAACCGTTTATATAAAGCCCAGAAACAGTGTGTCCCTGACCATCGAAAATTCCACCATTGTAAAATGCAATCATTTTCCATGGCAGAAATTCATGCATCCTTGCGCTGTCGAGCGTACCATCACGCTTCAAGACATTCTCGTTGACAATGATATCCTTCGTAAGCTTTCCACAAGCATAACCTAGACGCTCATCCTCATTGTATTTTCCTGTGGTAAACGAGCCGTCCGCAAGCGCCGAAAATCCGTAAAGTTCCTCGGCATCCGAAATCATGTAGCAGCTGTCCGCAGGGTCTATCGCCGGTTTCTTGTATTCAAACCACTTTGCATAGAGTTCCTTGTCGCCCTTGTCGCTGGTCGTGATGGAATCGACAGGACTGCCGGTCAGCTCTTCGTTGTCATACCAGCCTATAAAGATGCTGCTGTCACGCGTGTAATGACGAAGAAGCTTTTTACCAATACTACCCAGATAGCAGTCTTCAGAATTCCCCAGGATGAGTGCATCTTGATAACTTGCAGTAGGATTGCCGCATCCCATATAAGACCCAGATTCAGTCACGCCACCATTGGCATGGTAGATTATCTTGTAACGGCCATACATCCTAGCCCAGTATTCAAGGTCGCCCGTTGTCGTATTGGAAATCGCCGTGTCGTTTTTCCCGCTGAATTCGGCATCCCTATACCAGCCGCCAAAAACTAGGTTCTCCTTGGACGTTCCCTTAGGAAGCATCGTAGTGAGACCGGCAACATAATTGTCAAAATATTTAGCCGTATCACCATCGAAGGTATGGAATTCAACCGTATATCTGGCTGCAATGGAGTTATTAAGTTTACCCGAGAAATTCGGATAAAGGTCCTTGCCGACATCCTGTCCCCAAATGGCGCCACTCGAATTTTCTCTCAATAAATATGCCACCGCACCGTCGCGGAATGCGGCGGAATCTACTAGAACTCCATTACCGCTAGACCCTTTTTCCAGTACGTAACAGTTGTTGATCTTGATTGATTCTCTCAGACTATATGGATAACCTATCAATTGGGAATAAAATTCATACTTATTGTCTACAAGTTCTCCAGCGCTATAGCAATTTGTCAAGGTCAATGAAGTATTCTCGCCCACATAACCAACAACGCCCCCAACAGAGGGAACATGACTAGGCTGGTTTCTTGTAGCTTCAAGCTCAGACAGCGAATAGAAATTCGTTATTAAGGCTTCACCATCTCCAGTAACAGATTCTACAAGAACACCAGCTACGCTTTTTGTCAAGAAATAGGAATCGATTATTCCCAAATCCTTGACAACGACCGTATGTTCGCTTGACGAGACAAAAGATTTAAAGAGGCCCGAACCCGTCTCGGAGTAAAGTCCCGAAATGACGTGCCCATTGCCATCGAATGTTCCCGAAAATTCCTTTATCGGTTCCCACACGACCAAGAAATCGGCACCATCGCTGCCAGGCCAGGCCCAATTACTCAAGACACTGTCATTCACGACAATGTCCTTCGTGAGTTCACCGCAAACAGAAGGATCCGCATCCGTAGAGTCATTCCCGTTTACAATTTCGGCAAAGCCGTAAAGTTCCTCGGCATCCGCAATCTGATAGCATCCGCCAGAAAGAGCCGGAGCCTTGGGGGTGATCTGCTTGGCAGAAACCGCTGTAGCCCCCGCCATAAAGGCAAACGCTACGACTGCAAAAGAAAATGGCCCGAATTTCATGATTTATGTTCCTCTCCAAAAAATCCTTTTAGTCTAACATAACTAAAAATAATAACTAATTTTTAGCGCATGCCTATCCGCACCCATGTAACGCACGAATTTCCGGCCCTATACGACCGCGAATCCCGCGTATTGTTACTCGGCTCCATACCCTCGCCTAAGTCGCGCGAAATGGCATTCTACTACGGGCACCCGCAAAACCGATTCTGGAAGGTCATGGCAATTGTGCTCGGCGAAAGCGTGCCCGAAACCATTGCGCAAAAGAAGGCCATGCTCAAAAAGCATCACGTGGCCCTGTGGGATGTTCTGGACAGTTGCACCATCGTAGGCGCAAGCGATACCAGCATCGAAGACCCCGTTGTAAACAACATAAAAGAACTCGTGAAAAAGTCCAAAGTCACGCGCATCTTTTGCACCGGCGCCACCGCCCACAAACTGTACCAGAAACTCTGCGCCAAAGATGTCGGAATAGACGCCATCAAGCTCCCCTCCACCTCCCCCGCCAACTGCGCCGTATCGCTAGAGAAATTGGTTGAGGCCTATAAAATGATTTTGGAATAAAGGAGGCTGCATGAAATTCTTGAATATTTCCGCACTGTTTTGTGCGGCGGCATTCTCCGCTGCGACGGCATCCGACACAGTCTCGTTCGTGAATTTTGAGAACCGCAGCGTCGGCGTGTACGGCAATGCAGAGGCCAAGGAAGACTTCAAGCGCAACGATTACGACAAAAGCTGGTGGTACGCCATGGACAAGAACAATGGCGAAAATTCCAAAATCGTGTACGACGGCGAAGAACACGGCAACGTACTGCAGCTCAAGTACCCCAAGGGCTGCGTAGGCCCGAACGACAACGACACGCCCGCCTGCGCCGGACAAATCATCCAGCCGCTCGTGAAAACCGCCGACACCATGTGGAGCGCCTACGACATATTCTTCGAAGACGGATTCGAGTTCCAGCTTGGCGGCAAGCTCCCCGGCCTATGCGGCGGCAAGTGCTACACCGGCAACGCCATGCCCGAAACCGGCGACGGCTGGAGCGCACGCATCATGTGGCGCAAAGACGGCAACGCCGTGCAGCTCATCTACTTCATGGGTCAAAGCTCCGAATACGGAGACGATTTCAAGTGGGACCTGAACGACACCATCCCGCAAAAACAGTTTACCACCGGCACCTGGCACCGTATTGTAAACAAGGTAAGCATGAACACCGTAACCACGCCCGGCAACGGTGACAAGAACGGCCGCGTGCAAGCCTGGCTCGACGGCGAACTCGCGCTAGATGTAGACACACTTCGGCTCCGCGACTACGACACCGTGAAAGTCGACAAGTTCTACCTTTCCACCTTCCACGGCGGAAGCAGCGCCGAATGGGCCCCCACTCACGACTGCTTTATCCGCTACGACAACTTCACCGTATCTACCGATTCCATCGCGATAACGGCAAATGCGCCCGACATCGGCGGCTCATGTGAGGGCGAAAATTGCGGGCAGGGCCCCGAACGGATTATGCCGCGGGCTCAGAACCGCGCCACGGTCGCCCCCGTTGAGACCTACCGTATCGACGGTACTCTCGTTGGCCGCAAAAACACCCTCCCCGACGCCACTACGCACCAGCTCAAGAACGGGAAACGGGTGAAAGTTGTGAGGTAGGGGATTTTATCCTATCACTTATCCTATCATTTATCCTGTCGTTTATCCTATCACCCAATCATTCACCCAACTTATTACCTAACTTATCACCCAACCGCAAAATTTCAGTTTTTTTCTTGCGCCTTTATTGGACATTTTATTGGACAATGTTTTGGACATTTCTGTTAAATTTCAAATTGGAGCAACACTGTAGCCCCAATTTATAATCGATATTGTGTCATCCATAGGGAAATTTTGGGCCACTTTTTTGCAGTTACCGAGATTTCCTCGGTAGTTGAACTATTTCCAAAATGGAAATAGTCCAGGAACATCATTTTGCCGACGTTGGCAAAATGATACTTCAATAAGAATCCTTAATGCAATAAAACACTCTCAAGAAATTCAGTTTCCGCTTTTTCCATATTTTCAACAAACGATTCAAATTCTGTTTCTTCTGAGTAATTTGGAATAAAAAACGGAACCGATTCCAATACAATATTGGAATCTCGCCGCAATTTCAAAACTTTCACTTTGCCTTCATCCTTATCGCAATCTTTGGAAGAAACAGGATACAGCAACTTTCCGATTTTTGAATCAAACCGGAACATATAAGAAAGCATCTGCTTGTACACATCACTATCTAAAGCATTGTTTCTATACTTAGCATCCAGGACTTGACTTGCAACCATTACATCGTCAGAATTTGGTTCTATATCAAGTAAAAAATCCGGGAAAATATCTCCAGATGTTCCTTCAAAAAAATACTGTCTTCCAAAGCCGTTACGGTTATTCGGATGCAAGAGACGCTCGCCAAATTCATCCTGCATAATTACATTCAAGTATTCTTCCCAAAGGCTGGCGCCATCAAAAAGAATGCCAGCAATCATATTGTCCGAGTCATCGCCGTAACTCAATTTTTGATTTGTTAAAATAGCGAGACACAACTTGCGCAACGGTTCATACGCAGTGTAGTAAGGATGCGTTACTGGACGTGCATTTCGACGAATAATATTCAGCCTATCGTTTCGGCTATACGTTGGCGTCGCCATCTCGATAGCCATGATATTGTCACGCAGATCTTTACTGCCATTTTCCAGTACAATTTTCCCATATTGCAACGAACGAATGTACTCTATCGTGTGGCGAATCAATTGCGTAATTACATTATCCGTAGTGTATTCACGCGTATGGTATGCAATTTTACCATTAAACGGAATATTGTACTTGATATGCCTTGCAACATCAATTGGGCCACGAACATTTGCATCGTTGTATTCGCGAGTGACATAGGCACGATATATGCCCTGCGCCAGCGCGTCGTTCAAATAATAAGGGAACAATTGATAAAGAAAATCGTAGAATGCATCTTCGCCGGATTCTGTGCGCGGCGTATAAGCAACATTGCAGACTTTCTGCAACATATAATGCAAAAAAAAGTCTTTTCCAGAATTGTCAAATCGGGATGAAATCTTGACGCGAACATCTTCATCAAGGCTAAAGAACCCCATGACATTGCTTGTTTTAAAACCAGGCTTGTCTGATTCTTTTCCTGTCAAAGAGAAAATATAATCCTTGTCACCCAATTCTGCCTTGGCATTTTCAGAAGGGAATACAAGAAATTTTCCACCAGAAAAACTCTCAGATTGCAGCTGCTCTAATGAGACATCATCAAAACGAAGTAACGTTTTACGCACTTCTTCGGGGCAGTTTTCACAGTCCCAATCTTTCGACCATGCAACTGGCGAATACTGATTGTCTTTTAGAGATATGAGCATTTAAGAATTTTCTGCTGAATCGCTTGTGTTGTCACTAGAGGCGTTTGATTCAGAGGCAATAGATTTGTCATAGCATTCTTTCAATTTTTTCAAATGGTCTGCTGCTTTCGGCATGCCACGGAGATATTCGCGAAGAACACCCTCTATGTGGTATTTCCAAAGATCCTCAAACTTTCCCTCATAATTGTCAAGTTTTAAGAAATATGCAGGACCAATATGATACGCCGACGATAGACCGCTAATACTCTCAATCTCTTTATTTAACGCTTGCATGCATTTGACGGCTTCGGATTTTTTTCCACATTTTAAAGAGTCAAGCATTTCAATACGATCGTCTGCTGTGATTTCTTTAAAAGCAAATCTACGACGCATCGCGAAGTCCATACTTTCAACGCTGCGGTCAATATCGTTCATCGTACCGATGATGTAAACGTTTTCGGGAACGAAGAAATGACCAAATTCTTCGTCATCATAAATTTTTAACGCTTCGTCAAAATCATTTGCATTTCTATTCACATTCGCATATTGAGTCTTAATTGTCACTAAAGAATTTCTCTTTTTATCATCAATCAAATCATCTATTTTCACTCGATATCCAGGCTCTAAAGAATAAAAAAGTTCACCAAAAATTTTGGACATTTCCCCACGATTTATTTCATCAATGATAAAACAATATTTTTTCTTATCAATTGATTTTATTTTCGCTTCTGATCCATTCTTATAAACTTTATACAAATCAACTAACAAAGGTCGAAATAAATAGCAATCTATTTTTTTGTATCGCCATCAGTCAAATCCTCTATTAAAGAATTCAACTTTTTGTCACTCATTTGATTTTCGTCTTCCAGAACATTCTCTTCATCATCTAATAAATATTCAAACAGCAATTTAACATTACTTTTTTTCAGATGTCTTTTTTTACTTCTTTGGTTAAAGTAAATCTCATTATTTTCTACAACAATTTCTTTGTCTCCTACTTTATTATTTCCTGAAAAACCATTATTCTGTACTAAATATTGATAGCAATAATCAAATGTTTTATTTTCTTTTTCTTTGTTCAAATCATCTTCTGTTTTAGAACTTTCTAACAAATTCCTGAGTGCTTGAGCACAAAACGACTTGAAAATTCCAGGACGTAGCCCAAAATGTAAATCAGAATTTGGTCTCAACCCTTCCACAAAATCAGTGTAGTCATAAGATTGATGAAACTGAACAAAACCAATCTCATTCTCCGTACAACCCATGGCCTTAGCAATTTCCTTGGCCAAGTGCGTTTTTCCTGTACCAGGAGCACCATGAAGAATAATGTTGTGATTGTTCTTTAGCAATTCAATAGCTGATTTCAACATATACAAATTCCCTTGTCCAATGAGATTGAAAATTTGGTGTCCATATTCTTCATTAAGTGAAACCAAACGCTTTATAGCGGCATTAATAAAATCTTCTTGAGCATATAAAACGGTATTATTTTGCGACTTTAACTTAAAGTGTCCCTTACTCCAATCTTCATAAATAAGCGAAGGAATTTCTTTCTTTACATCATCAGCGCTATATTTAGCGGATTCGCTATGAAACTCAATGCATATTCCGTCTTTGGAAATTCGATATTCATAATGAAACCCAGAAACATCCCAACTTTCAGGAGCAAAAGATGGTTTATATTGAATGTATAGAATGTCACCATCTTCTCCAATAGGGTCATCCGAATTTACGAGTACTAGGGAAGGATACTTTGCCATTTGGGCAACAAGTCTTTTGGATACAAGTTCCTTGAACCAATCTAACGATTGTACTACAGGATGTGCAAAGAATCGGTTTAAACATTTTTCTTGTTCTTCATGGGATGAATTCGGATTTATATAGTGTGAAATATATGCATATTTGTCTTTTTTTACGGCCCCTTGATAACTAACACCATCAATCAAGACTTTGTTACGCGTCCAAATTTTAGATTGTTTGTCAAATTCGATTTTTTTATCCTTTAGCGCATTTTCCAAATCCTTTTCTTTTTCAAAATCAATAGATATAACCAAATATGGGGAAATAGGGTCACCGTCCCACCATTCACACCATAATGAGCATTTGTCTTTTATGAGTTCATAATAATAAGATTCGCCTTCTGTTCCTATCTCTACATCACTAGGAATTTTTCCATAGAAAAAAGTCTTAAAGAAAAATTGAATCTTTTTAAGAGCTTCTTCTTTTTTTGGATCTTTCTTTGATTTAGATGCTTTATCCCAAATAGGTTTTATCTCATCATCATATAAAATTTTCCCCAAAATAATACCCAAATTATCTTGACATTTACATTGAATCTTAATAGGAGCAAAGAATTGCTTTAACGACTCATAGAATGTATCATGATCATACGATATTCCTAATAGAACATCGGCTATTTGCTTTCGCTGCTCTTCGCTAACATTACCAAAATTTTTTTGAGGATTCTCTAAACAATCAATTGCATTTTGCGCAGAAATAGAGCTGCATTTTCCGCTTTTTTTGTACTGCAAAAAAGCTTTTACCCAATCATGCTGATAAATGCCTGCCCTTGCAATCACCCGGTTGTCCGAATACAAATTATAGTCACGCTTTCCTTTAGCATTTGTATCGCAATATGCAATAACAGTAAACATTGCCTCACGAAGTCCAACAACTGCCGGATCAATAGATTCTTTAATTTTATTGAATCCATTTTTCTCATCAAGCAGTTTTATCAATTTTTCTAAGTTAGATTCATCAATAGAAGTTTCCTGAAATTTTTTTAGCGCTTCTTGGCCTTTCGCTAACCAAAATTCTGTACTTTCGCACATATTTTTGATTTGCTCACTCGTCGCAATCCTTTTCTCCACCAAAGATTTAAATTCGGCATCCATATGTACAACCTCATTTTATGAAAATTTTTATCTATTCTTCTTAAAATTCTCAGCTTGTTCAAAGATTTCACCATAGACTTCGTCGCGTTCTACGGGTGGGTAGCCGAATTCATCGAGAAGGATTATCAAGTCCACTTTCAGTGCAGATTTAATGTCGTCGCGCTTGTTCCAGTCGGGGTATGCGGCTTGTTCGTCAACGAGAATCTTGACGCGTTTCGAGAGGGCAATTAGTTTGTCTTCGGGATAGGTAAAGTGATACTTGACGCAGAGCGATTTTAGAATATCATAGAACGCGGTTTCTTCGAAGCTGAGGCCTTTTTCTTCGCCTTCGGTGAACGCCTTGCGGACTTGGACAATCATGTCGGTCAAGGTTTCGGCCATTTCTTCATAGACTTCGCTTTTCAAGATGTCTTGTTCGGTGCGATCGTTGTACTGCTCCACGAGTTGTTGCATTTTCTGCGTGAAGTTGACGCCCTTGACTTTGTTCACCTTGCGGATTTGCCCGATGGCTTTTTGCAGGAGCATTTGCAACAGTTTGATTTTCGTATTCGGCAGCTTGATGCGGTTGATGTGCTGCAGATATTCATCGTCAAAGATATTCTGTTTTGCCTGGTCGGCATCGGCATCGCTCAACAGCAAAACGTCTTCTACGCCTTCGCTCTGGAGCGCCGATGCAATCATCTCGCGGACGCGGGCGTTCATCTGCGCGGTATCGGGGGCATTGCCCTTGGTGAGTTTATGCAAAATAGAACGAATCGCGAAGTAGAAATGCGCACGGTCGCGCTCGGCCTGCGTAATTCCCTCGTTGCCGACGCAAATGTCGTATGCGGCCTTCAGGCGTTTCGCGAGGCCCATAAAGCGGGCTTCCTTTTCCTTCGTGGTTTGCACGAATTCCTGCGCCTGCTTGAGGCATTCCAGCTTTTTCAGTTCCGCACCGTCGCCTGTGCTTTTGAAATACGCCGACGCATCGAACTTGTACATCAGTTTGTCGAGCAAATCCAGATGGTTGCGGAACTCCGTAATCGCTGCGGTAATGTCTTCCACGTTCTGCTCGGAACCGGCTCCGTACTGCTTTAGTGCCAGGTTCATCTTGCGCTTGATGCCGATGTAATCAACGACAATTCCCTTGTCCTTGCCTGCAAACGTTCTGTTCACGCGGGAAATCGTTTGAATCAGGGAATGCTGCTGAATCGGCTTGTCGATGTAAATGGCATCGAGACACGGAACGTCAAAACCCGTGAGCCACATATCCACGACAATAGCAATCTTGAAGTTGGAGCGTTCCTGTTTGAAAAGGCGGTCCAGTTCCTTGCGGGCGTCCTTGTCGCCGAGCAGGTCATAAAGTTCCTTTTCGTCGTCCTTGCTGCGGGTCATGACCATCTTGATTTTTTCAACCGGTTTCAGTTCCCGCTTTTCTTTGTCGGTAAGCTCGATCGCCTCGCCCGCAAATTCTGCATCGTCGCAAATTTTCGCCACGCCCCATTCTGGGTGCAGTTCCAAGATGTTCTTGTATAGCGCATACGCAATCTGGCGGCTGTAACAAACGAACATCGCCTTGCCGCGAACCGTCGATTTTTCTTGAACGCGGGCTTCGTAATGCGCCACGAAATCCTTCGCCACGGCCTTCAACCGGTCGGGGTCACCGAGAATCACGCCCATCTGGGCCACATCCTGCTTGCTCTGGTCAATCTGGTATTCGTTGGCACCCGCTTCCGCAGCTTCTTCGTAATACTTCTCAATCTCTTCGAGAACGGAATTGTTCAGAACCACCTTGGCGGCACGGCCTTCGTAAACGATGGGCACCGTAATGCCGTCCTTCACCGATTCGGTCATGGTGTAAATATCGACCTCGGGGCCGAACACATCCAGCGTTGCATCAATCGGCGTTCCCGTAAAGCCCACGTATGTCGCATTGGGCAGGGAATTGTGCAAGTATCGCGCAAAACCGAAACTCGTCTTGACGCCCTTATCGGTCACCGTAATTTTCTGGTCCAGGTTTGTCTGCGTGCGGTGCGCTTCGTCCGAAATACAAACTACGTTATCGCGGTCGGTCAGCAATTCAATATCTTCGCTGAACTTCTGGATGGTCGTGAGGAACACACCGCCACTCTTGCGGCCCTGCAACTTTTCGCGCAGGTCGGCACGGCTCTCCACGCTTTCAACACGCTCGTCGCCGATATACTTCTTGGATGCCGTAAACAGCCCCGAAAGTTGATCATCCAAATCGGTGCGGTCGGTAATCAGCACAATCGTCGGCGTCTTAAATTCTAGCGATTTCATGAGCAGTCGCGTCAAGAAGAGCATCGTAAAACTCTTGCCGCAACCTGTCGCACCAAAATACGTGCCGCCCCTGCCGTCGCCATGCGGCTTGCGAGCCTTGCAAATGTTCTCGTACAAAGACCGCGCCGCATAATATTGCGGATAACGGCACAGAACCTTCTGCTCCTTTTTGCTGCTGTCCGGAAAATACTGGAAGTTCTTGAAAATATCCAACAGGCGTTTGCGATTGAACATCCCCTGAATCATGGAATACAGGCTTTCGATGCCCTCGGCCTCGATTCGCTTGTCGCCAAACTCCACACGTCGCCACGCATAAAAATAATCGTACTTGGCAAAGAAACTGCCCGCCCGATTGTTCACGCCATCGCTAATCACGCAGAAGGCGTTATAGACAAACAACTGCGGAATGTCGCGGCGATAGCGCACCGTCAACTGTTCGTAGGCGTTGAAAACCGTAGCCTCTTCGCGCACGGCGCTCTTGAACTCGAACACCACAAGCGGGAGCCCGTTCACAAAAAGGATTGCGTCGGGAATCCGCTTTTCAGAACCGACAATTTCAAACTGGTTTACTATCTTGACGATATTGCAGTCGGCGCAGTATTTCGCCGCCACATCGGCCGCAAGCGGCATCGCCTCTTCATCGGCATCGACACCGAAACCCGACTTTCTACGCTCACCCAGCGGCCTAAAATCCAAAAGCTCAATGAGAATGTCCTTATCCTTCGGGTTCTCGCGCTTGAGCATAAAACCGTCCGAAAGCCAGGAGCAGAACTTCTTGTTGCTCTCGTAAAGCGCACTTGCCGAAAGCGAACGCAACTGCAAAACAACCGAACGGATTTCGTTCTCGGTAATGCCCTCGGAATCGTAACGACGGTGCAAGTAGTCGCGCAGATCCTGCTCAATCAAGACCTCGCCCTCGCCTCGGGCAATCGCCTCGCCGGGCACGTACTTGCAGCCCTCCTGAACCAGGAGGGCAATAAACACTTTCTCTAAGTCGGCTTCCTTGAACGCCATGCAGTAAAAATAAATTCATTATTTTTCTGCGCAATAGGCAAAATGGCGATTTTGGGTCAAAAGCCCCTAATTCTTCTTTATTTTCCGGATTACCTTGTCGAAATCAGAGTCAATTTTTTGCGTGCGATTAAAAATCTCGTATTCACCAAAAGCTTTCTCGTCCGCCTGATCCCGGCTGACTTTTCCATTGCCATCGAGAATATCGTAGCGTCTGAATTCCAGGAACTCGTTCACACTTGCGGCAAACTGTTCCATATTAAAAGCGATTTCCCGTTCAATCAAGTCTTCGATGTAGTCAAAATAGCCACTCACAGCACGTTCCAGCTGACGGATCTGCTTTTCCGACAAATAATTCTTTGCAATGTTCACATCGCTTTTCAGCACACGGCCGCTCGGAGAATTTTTCCAAGTCGTAAGCCCCATGTGCTCTTTTTTGTGGTCAGCCCTCTCGTACACGATTTCTGCAGCAGTCTGCCCTGTTATCGCATAGTGGAACTTGTTCTGAACCGTGGCGAAAAACTTTTTCGTTATTTCAGAATCCTTGTCGTAGTCTATGGAACACTCGGCAA
>JAEEGJ010006731.1_pt1 | contig 34029 bp, 29 predicted proteins | sample 8958761 | NCBI WGS metagenome assembly JAEEGJ01 (sample SAMN16246546, study PRJNA631951) | gut metagenome | biome: gut microbiome; feature: rumen; material: RS-attached | host: Bos | place: Iran: Karaj | collected 2018-10
CCGCATAGTTGAACATCTGAATGAAAATGGTCATCAAAACGGCAATTTTGTAGTTGGCCGCATAAATTCCAACCTGTTCTTCGGCAACCAGGCTGCCATCTGACAGATATTTCAAGAAAATCTTGTCAGACACTTCGTTGATAACGCCAGCAATGCCAATTACAATCAACGGCCAGGTGTAATTGAGCATTGTCAGATATTTGCGCAGCGAAATATTGAACCTGAAAGAGCGGTACTCGGGCAGAACAAGCAGGAACGTTACCGTGGACGCCACCATATTGCTAATGAAGGCGTAACCAATATTTATATCAGGATTATAGAACGACGCAAGCAACTCATTTTCAGAGTCGCGGCAAACCACAAAAAAGAAAATGTTGAGCAGAATGTTGACCGAAACATTTATCAGTTTGATAATCGAGAACTTCAACGCGCGGTTCTGATTACGCATTCTTGCAAACGGAATCGACGTTATAACATCGAAGAAAATAATGAAAGCAAAGCAGACAATATAATTCACATTTTGCTCATACCTAATGAGTTCGGCAATATCCTGCTTGAAAATCAGAGCAATGAGCAGAAAAGCTGTTGCAAAAACCGACGTGCTGAAAACGGCGTGATTGAAAGTGTTCGGTTCTTCCTTCTTATCGACGCTGTAGCGGAAATATGTGGTTTCCATTCCGTGAATGAGCAGCACCAGCAGCAGCGACGAATAGGCGTAAAGCTCGGAAACAGTTCCGTATTGTGCCTTGGTGAAAATGCGAGTATAGAAAGGCGTCAGTAGCAAGTAGTTCATCAGCCGCGGCACAATGGTGCCCAAGCCGTAAATCATCGTCTGTCCGGCCAGACCTTTGAAAAAGTTGCTGAAGAAACCCATCCTACAAATCAAGCATTACATTTTTAACGGTTGTGAATTAAAACAAGTGAAGAACTTTCGGCCGAAAGATTTCGCTGAATAGCTCAAACCGATATTTTTGGACAAAAGTAAAAAAAGAACACAGCATAAATAAAGGGCGATTAACTAAAATTGAAATTTTGAAAACAACGAAACCTAAAACCCCAGACCATATTATTATTAATATTCCTTTTTAATTTTTAAAAAAATGATGATGATAATTTGGCGGTGAAAAAGTTCAAAAGAAATAGAAGAAAAATTTTGAATATTGAAAATTAGTAAAATGTAAGATGCTATTTAACAATTTTGATTTATGAGCACAGTTTAGTAATCAGCCATGTACGCATCATTATAAACAAATTGTTTAAAACTCATTAGTTACTAAATACAGGGCAGAAGTTAACAGTTGAAAAGGATAGTGTGGTGTTGATTTTAGAGAATAAAAAATTCGAAATGAACATTTGAATAAATTGAAAATTTTATATGCAGCACGTGAAATTTATTTGCAAGAAAAAAACGTCCGATTTTATAAACATAGAACAAAAAATCTTATTAACAGTTTAACATAATATTAAAGCATTGAAAATCAATTTCTGAATTTAAAATAATTGTTCAGATGAATAGTGGTATTTTTCTATAAAACAAAAAACTATAACCACAAAACAGTAATTAAAACGTTATTAACAAAAGAAAACTCCGAAACACAGATAATCAAAAAAGAAATGGCGGAAAAAATCCGCCATTTTACAAATAAACCACCTAAAAAATACAATTATAAAAACCAGGATTTTTTAGTCTTTTACAATGTCGTCATCATCGGCTGATTCGAGCGACGGTGCATCACTCTTAGTCATAATTTCAAGAATCTTTGTTTCAATTTCTTTAGCCAGTTCCTGATTATCGACCATCATTTGGCGCACATAGTCGCGGCCCTGACCGAGTTTTGTATCACCATAACTGAACCACGACCCTGATTTCTTGATAATGTTGAGTTCAACAGCCATATCGACGAGTTCGCCCGACTTGCAAATGCCTTCGCCGTACATAATGTCGAATTCAGCCTTGCGGAACGGTGCGGCAAGTTTGTTTTTGACGATTTTAACCTTGACATGGTTACCGATAGAGTCTTCGCCATCTTTCAGCGTTGAAGTGCGGCGAATATCGATGCGGATTGAAGCATAGAATTTCAATGCGTTACCACCTGTTGTTGTTTCAGGGTTGCCGAACATCACGCCAATCTTTTCACGCAACTGATTGATAAATATGCAGCAGGTATTTGTTTTGTTTATGTTGGCTGTCAGTTTCCGCAGAGCTTGCGACATCAAACGCGCCTGAAGGCCCATTTTCGAGTCGCCCATTTCGCCTTCTATTTCGGCTTTTGGTGTAAGAGCTGCGACAGAGTCGATGACAATAATATCGATGGCGCCGGAACGAATAAGGTGGTCGGCTATTTCAAGAGCCTGCTCGCCGTTGTCGGGTTGCGAAATCAGCAGTTCGTTGATGTTAACACCCAGTTTTTCAGCATAAAAACGATCGAACGCATGCTCGGCATCGATAAAGGCTGCAATACCGCCATTCTTCTGTGCTTCGGCAATAGCATGAATGGCCAAAGTTGTTTTACCAGACGACTCTGGGCCGAAAATTTCAATCACGCGGCCGCGCGGATATCCGCCAATTCCCAGTGCCAAGTCGAGACTTATTGAACCAGATGAGATAACCGGAACATTTTCAATTGCGTGGTCGCCCATACGCATAATGGCACCCTTGCCAAAGTTCTTTTCAATTTTGTCGATGGTGAGTTGCAAGGCTTTCAACTTTTCGCTGTTGGCACTTGTATTTGCTTGTTCTTTAGCCATTTGATATATGCTTTAAGTTTTATTTTCGAATTTGATAAAGGTAGAAAAAAAGGTGTAAAAGAAACAAGAGAGATTCACATTTTCATAAAAACCGATTTAAAAATTGATTATTATTATCATCGCTTTAGCAAAAATGCGGGGCGTGGGTTTTATTAAACATAAAAACAAGACAATATGGTTATCAATTTAGGCACACAGAGCAGCATTCTGAACCAGTTTATGGCCGAATTGCGCGACAGTAACATCCAGAAAGACAGCTTGCGTTTCCGCCGGAATATGGAACGCATTGGCGAAATTTTCGCTTACGAGATTAGCAAGCAGCTTGAATACAAGCAAACCGAAGTGCAAACCCCACTAGGTGTGGCGAAAGTGCCGCAATTAGCCGCGCAGCCTGTTATTGCCAGTGTACTGCGTGCCGGACTGCCTTTCCATCAAGGTTTTTTGAACGTATTTGATAAGGCCGAGAATGCCTTTATTTCGGCTTGCCGTAAGTATGAGAAGGACGGCTGCACGTTCCATATCAGTTTCGACCATATTGCCGGCCCGTCAACCGACGGCAAAACCCTGATTCTTGTCGACCCGATGCAGGCCAGCGGCGCATCGATGGTGTTGGCCTATCAAGCTCTGCTGAAAAAAGGCACGCCTGTGCACACACATATAGTATCAGTCATTTCGAGCCGCGAAGGACTTGATTATCTGCAACGCAACGTTGCCGGGCAGCCAGTCACCATTTGGACCGGCGCCATCGACGATGAACTGACGGCAAAATCATACATTGTGCCAGGCTTGGGCGATGCCGGCGACTTGTGCTATGGCGAGAAGGAATAATTGCATGCGAATGTAGAGACGTGGCGTGCCGCGTCTTTACGAATGGCACCCGTCGTAATTCAGGATTAATAAAACCCACATTCAAGATGTTAGTCAAGATTTATCCAGAAAATCCTAATCCGCGCGAAGTGAAGAAAATTGTCGAAATCATCGACAATGGCGGACTTGTTATCTATCCAACTGATACCATCTACGGTGTGGGTTGCGATATGATGCAGCCTAAAGCAGTAGCACGGCTTGCAAAACTTCAGGGATTGGATATGGACAAAGCATATTTTTCGTTTATTTTCAACGATTTGAGCCAAATTTCAGAATACACCAAACCGATGTCGAATTCGGCTTTCCGACTACTAAAACACAATGTGCCAGGGCCGTTCACCTTCATTTTCGAAGCCAACAACAACATTCCGAAGCTCTTCAAAACTCGTCGCAAAACGGTAGGCATCCGAGTGCCCGACAACAACATCATCCGCAGCATTGTTGTCGAGCTGGGGCGGCCGCTACTATCGTCGTCGGTGCACGACGTTGAGGACGAAGTAACCGAATACATTACTGACCCCGAACTAATTCACGAACGCTACGGCAATTTGGTTGACGCAGTTATTGATGGCGGATATGGTGATAATCAGCCATCTACGGTTATCGACTGCACAACCGACGAGTTTGAGATTATCCGCGAAGGAAAAGGGGAAGTGGTGTAAAAACACTCACTGCACCAGCCCTTCAATCACGCTGCCTGTGGTGCCGTTCGGGAAAGGAATGTCAAGGAAATTGGCGATTGTGGGGGCAATGTCGCGGATGTCGATGTTCTGATTCAGGCGCGTGCGCTTAATCTTCCAGCCGTACCAGATGAGCGGCACGTGGGTGTCGTAGTTGTAGCCCGAGTTTGCGCTGCTCACACCCGAGCCCTGCGCAATCCAGCCCGGCTCAAGGCAGATAATCACATCGCCCGAGCGTTTCGGATTGAACGAGTTCTGCATTTGGCGCATAATGCCGTCGGTGAAAGTAGTTGATTTCAAGGTCGATGCCGAGATGGCGTTGGCCACGCCCGAAAACTGCAGCATAAAATCGCAAACCACATTCTCAAAATCCTGAACTTTCATTCCTGCTGTTTCTATCAGATTGTGGTTCAAATAAATCTGATTGTTGTGATAGGCCGAAACCCATTTCCCTTTGTCGTATTTTGCGTTCAGATAGGTGCCCAAGAGCATAACGGCGCGGTCGGCGTTGAAGGTGCCGGCCGGAATATTGTTGGCCTGCAGCATTGCCGGGTTGTACGATGTGCCGTGGTCCGAAGTCAAGTAGATGAGCACGTTGTTGCGGCCCACCGTCTCGTCGATAAACTGCAGAAAATGTTCCAAATCGCGGTCGAGCCGGATGTAAAGGTCTTCGAGTTCGACAGAGTTTGGCCCGCAGGCGCTGCTCACGTCGGCCGAAGCCGAGAAGGCGATGCTCAGATAGTCGGTGTCGTCGTCTTGGCCAAGTTGCTCATTCACAATGGCGTTCACGCAAAAATCTTTTACAAGGCTGTTGCCCGCCGGATTCGATTTCAGCTTGCTGTAGTGCTTTGTGCGCTTGAGCAGACTGTTGATTTTCTTGCCCAGAACATTGTCGCCTGAGAATCCCGCGTTTTTCGACTGTCCGCGTTCAGAGCCGGCACGGTATTTTTCGGGCGGCAGCAGCGGCAGCCAGTCTTTTTCAATATACATATCGGGGAACTTCTTGCCGTTGAACTCATTAACCCACGCAGGCAGCGAGTCAGCATAGTAACTGCTTGTCACCCAAAGCCCCGACGCGTCGTCGAACCAGTAGGCTGCGTCGGCAATATGGCCGGCAGGCAGAACGGCCGTTGTGGGGTTAAGCGACACCGCAAACACCTTCGAGCGATTGTTGCTGAAGAGTTTCATTTCGTCGGTGAAGGTGGTTGTCAGAATGTTGCGCGGCGAGTAGGTTCCTTTCTCAATTTCGACGCCCACAGGCTTGACTTTCTCGTCGAAAGCCGCGCCAATGTTTTTCTCTTGAAGCTGAACGTACCACGCGTCGCTCACAATGCCGTGAACAATTGGCTCACAGCCTGTTGCGATGGTTGCGTAGCCCGGCGATGTCTGCGTGAGCATATAGTTGTAGTTGGCATTTCGGCAGAGCGCGCCCTCGCCAATGAGCCGCCGGAATCCGCCTTCGCCAAAGTTGTCCCAATAGCGGTGGATATAATCGTAACGCATTGATTCCACAACAATTCCGATAATCAGTTGCGGTTTTTCCGAAGGTATGTTTCTGCGTTTCTGCGCCATCAGTTCCGGTCCCCACAGAATGAGTGCCGCAAGCAGGCTGACGGCCAATATTTTTGCTTTCATAAACAACATTGTTTCGAGCAAAATTATCGAATAAAAAGTCGTTTTTCGCGTTGCGTTAAGCAGTTTATGAATAGTGCGGTGTTCAAAACCGCAGGTAAAAACACAAAAAAAGCGGCTTTTTGAGCCGCTTTAAATATTTGGTTTAAACCGTTAGTTCTTTTTGCAAGCCTTGTTCAATTCCTTAATGAACAAATCGAGCGCAGCCGGCATCGATGGTGCCTCAGGCGTTGGGGCTTTGATGTCGAGCCTGAGATTGGCCTCTTCAACAGCTTTTGCGGTAGTTGGTCCAAGAGCTGCGATTTTTATGTCGTTCTGCTCAAAATTAGGGAAGTTTGATTTCAGCGATTTGATACCTTCAGGGCTGAAGAAGCACATCACATCGTAGTTTTGGTCGGCAATGTCCGACATATCAGTCGGAACAGTTTGGTACAAAATGGCCAAAGTGTGGTTGATGTTGTGTGCAGTGAGTTTTTCAATCACTTCGGGTTTGTATTTGTCTGACGACGGCAGCAGGAATTTGTCTTCGCGATGCTTGTCAATCAGTGAAATCAGCTCATCGAACTTGCCATTTTGTGCGAAGAAAATCTTACGTTTCCGATATGTGATATATTTCTGAAGATAGAGAGCGACAGCCTCAGTGATGCAGAAATATTTCATAGTGTCGGGCAATGTGACGCGCACTTCCTCGCAAATGCGGAACAAGTGGTCGATGGCGTTCTTGCTAGTGAAAATCACAGCCGTATGGTCGAGAATATTGATTCTCTCTTTACGGAACTCTTTGGCTTCAACGGGCCTTACAGTAATGAATGGCCTAAAATCGATTTTCAGATTGTACTTTTCAGCCAAATCAAAATACGGCGACTTTTCGGTCGTTGGTTGCGGTTGCGAAACCAGAATTTTCTTTATTTTCAAGGTCGGATAGTTTTTAGTTAAACTTCACACAATCCCGCTGCTACATATATTCCGTAAGGAACTTGTATATAGTCAGAAGGGGTAAAATTTCAAGGGCACAAAGGTAGAAAAACAAATAAAAAATAGAAACTCTATTTTTTATACAAATTCGTAATCCTCTGAAAAGTGTGAAAATATAGAACAGCACAAACAGCGCAAGTCCCACCCACACAAGTTTTTCCGACAGGTTGTCGGGCACAAACGGAATCACGGCAATCAGTGGAAGCAGCAACAATCCGTACACCTTATTGTAAAGGTGAATATTGAAATTGTAAGCCCCGAACGCCCGAGTCTCAAATATGAAATCGAGAATTTTCAGAATAATGGTTTTTGCCAGATAGAAGGCCAGAAAAGCCAGCGAGAACAAGCAGAAAAGCATGAAACCCGAAACATTGTCAATCTTAAAGCCATACAAAGTGGCGCATTGATTGGCGAACATTCCCATGTTGATGAAGAACAAAATGTTGAGAAGCAGGTAAACACGTCCGCGCACCACGTTCGATTCCTCATAAACACGTCGGGCTGTAAAGAAATTGACGGCCGATTGTATCAGCATGCCAATGTACTTGCCGTAAATCATTCGTGTCCAGGCGAAAAGCAGACCGGCAAAAATCACGACACCAATCATCCAGTCGGTATCGGCAACCGATTTGTTCAGCAGGATGCGGTCGGTTTTGCGCACTATCGGCTTGCCTTCTTTTTCGGCAAACACTTTCTGTGTGTGCTCAAATATTGTTGTATCAGTTTCGGTTGTGTCGGCCACCAACGCCAACGTTGTGTCGGAAATGGCTGTAACGGTATCGGCAATGGCAATTGTTGCGGATGCGGTGTCGGCTTCTATCAGGACCGGTGCTGCCGGTGTTTCGTCAACCGTTGACGGCCGGGCGGCGTGAATGGTTTGCGTTTTTGGCGGCTCAACAGCAATAATCCTGCTTTGTGGCGCGCTGTCGGCGACAGGCTGAATAGGATTGATTTTCAGCTGCGACGCTAATGAACTGTCGTGATTAATTATAAAATCGCCCGTCAGCACATCATAGGCCGGATGCTCGACAGTATCGTCGACCGGAATAAACGGAACGGTTTTTATAACGGGTGTATAAGTTTTTTGCGGTGCCAGTCGGCTTGAGTCGACACGGAAGGCATCGGCGCCACCGAAATCAAGCGTTGGGCGCGATATCACCATCGTGCTAGCAGGTGCTATCTGAATAGCCGTTGTATCGGACTGTAAGCCGTTGACTTGCGAAAAACTCATTGAAAAAATCAATAACGGTCGCAAAATTAATGGATTTGCGTCAGTTTCGTATAAAACCGGCATTAATTTTTGCGTTCGATGCTGACAGAATGCCTTAATGGCAAAAAAAATGTCCCGAAAAAGCAATCATCTTGCTCTTTCGGGACAGTTTATATCGGACGCCTTGGTCTAAAGTTGCATTGGGCAGAGAAGCATCAGCACATCTTCGTCGGCAGAGCTTTTGTCGAGCGGAATAAACGTGCCGGCCTTATCGGAATTCGAGAGATTGATGACAACTTCAGAGCAACCCAGATTCGACAGAATCTCAATCAGATAAGATGATTTGAAGCCGATTTCCATGTCCTCACCTTCGTATTGGCATCTTACGCGCTCACTTGCCGAAACCGAGAAGTCGATGTCTTGTGCCGAAACCACCATTTGGTTAGCCATAATCGACAGTTTTATAAGATTATTGGCTTGATTTGAGAACACCTCTACGCGACGCAGACAGTCGCACAGGTTGGCGCGGTCAACTGTGAGTTTGCGCGGGGCATCGGTCGGTATAACAGCCTGATAGTTAGGATAGTTACCTTCGATTAGGCGGCAAACGAGAGTATACTCATTGAATTTGATGACGGCGTTTTTCTTGTCAAACGACATTGTAACCATGCTGTCGTCTTTCGGAAGAATGTTTTTCAGCAGACCAGCCGGTTTTGGTGGCAGAATGAACGAGCCGTCGCTTTCGATTTTCACATCGGCGCGGCTGTAGCAAACCAGTTTGTGTGCGTCGGTGGCCACAAATTTTGCCTTGCCTTCAACCAGCTCAACAAAAATGCCTGTCATCACCGGGCGGAACTCGTCAACCGAAGCGGCAAACAGAGTCTTGGTCACGCCTTGCAGCAGGGCGTCGGCTGTGATTTCAACATTGCAGACACCATCTTGCAGGCTCTGAACTTGCGGGAAATCCTCACCGCTCACGCATGGCATTTCATATTTACCGTTTTCCGAAACAATGACGGTTTTATTGGCTTTGTCATCGATGTTGAAGGTAAGCGGCTGTTCAGGAAAACCCTTCAGTGTGTCAATCAGGCGTTTTGCACCAAGTGCCACAACACCCGACCCAGAAGCGCTGTCAACATCAAATGTTGTTACCATTGTTGTTTCAACATCCGATGCGGTGATGGTCAATTTGTTGTCATTCAGGTCGAACAGGAAGTTGTCGAGTATGGCCATTGTGTTTTTCGAACTGATTACACGGCTTACGGTTTGCAGATGATTCAGAATCTGCCTGCTTGATACGATAAAATTCATTTGTCTGTATTTTAAATGTTAATATGTCAATTTTACTGACTTTTCCGGCGAAAGCCGAAACGCCCAAATGTATAAAAATTGTTTTGAGCCCCGTTCATTTTTCAATTATTATTTCAACATCCGTACTATGTCGTAAAAATTAAACGGAATGCGTTACATTTGTCGTTGAAAAACCTAGAGCAGTATGAATCTGAATCCGAAACTGAAAAAAATTATCGACAGACTCAACAATAAATACGTGATAGCCAGCCTGATATTTTTGTTGTGGATTCTTTTTTTCGACCAAAACAACCTGCTCAACCGAATATCTGACTTGCGTAATTTGCGTGAGATGAAGGCGCAGAAAGAGTATTACGCGAAAAAAATCGAGACGGACATCCAGCGCACCAAGGAACTCGAAACCGACGACGACAATCTCGAGAAATTCGCCCGCGAGCAATATTTGATGAAGAAAGCCAACGAAGACGTTTTTGTAATTGTTGAAGAATAGAATCCGCCTTCAGCAAGGCGCACAAAAAAACCGTCCCGAAGCCCGGAACGGTTTAAAAAAATCAATCGCCAATCGGCTTATATTCCAAAATAGCGTTTGAACAAACCGGCAAAGCCTTGTCCGTGGCGGGCCTCGTCTTTGGCCATCTCGTGAACGGTGTCGTGGATGGCGTCAAGGTTGAGCTCTTTGGCGCGTTTGGCAATGCGCATCTTGTCTTCGCAGGCACCAGCCTCGGCGTGCATACGTTTCTCAAGGTTGGTCTTGGTGTCCCAGACAACCTCGCCAAGCAATTCGGCAAATTTTGCGCAGTGCTCTGCCTCTTCAAAAGCATAGCGCTTGAAAGCCTCGGCAATTTCAGGATAGCCTTCGCGGTCGGCTTGGCGGCTCATTGCCAAGTACATACCCACTTCGGTGGCTTCACCCATAAAATGCGCGTTCAGGTCTTTCTTCATTTGGTCGTCAGTATCTTTTGCAACGCCAAGAACGTGCTCGGTAACAAAATTCAAATCAGCGTCGGCGGCAAGCTCTTTCCATTTGCCGGCAACAAGCTGTTTACACTGTGGGCAACGTTCAGGAGCCTCTTCGCCTTCATACACAAATCCGCAAATCGGACAAACAAATTTCTTCTTCATAATCGAAAGAATTTTAAAGATTTATTGATTTTAAAGTCTATTCTGTTGTTTTATTTGGTGAATCGGGGGATTTTCGCATCCGTAGAGACGCAAAGCATCCGACCCCCTACACCTTAACTAATAGTTTTCCGCTTTCACTTGGAAATACGACTGCGGGTGATCGCAGACGGGGCAAACCTCGGGTGCCTTTTTGCCAACCACAATATGACCGCAGTTCGAACATTGCCAGATGGTGTCGTTGTCTTTCGAGAAGACCAGACCGCCTTCAATGTTGGCCAGTAGCTTGCGATAGCGCTCTTCGTGCTCGCGCTCAATCTTGCCCACTTCATCAAACAATGTGGCAATCTTGTCGAATCCTTCGGCGCGGGCGTCGGCGGCAAACTTTGCGTACATGTCGGTCCACTCGTAGTTCTCGCCGTCGGCAGCGTCTTTCAGATTTTCGATGGTGCTTGGCACAGCACCGTCGTGCAGCAGCTTGAACCAGATTTTGGCGTGCTCTTTTTCGTTAGCAGCCGTCTCTTCAAAAATGTTCGCAATCTGCACGTAGCCGTCTTTCTTGGCTTTCGACGCGTAGTAAGTGTATTTATTGCGAGCCTGCGACTCACCAGCAAAGGCTGCCATCAGATTGGCTTCTGTTTTTGTTCCTTTCAGATTCATATACATTTTATTTATAGTTGTTTACCGTTCACCATAATTATTACAAAAATATAATTGGTTTTGAATCCACAGCGTGTAGCCAAAAAAATTTTTTAATAAACAGATACTATAATAATTTGGTGAACCGTAAACGAAGGAATAAAAAAATATGACATTCGGCAGCAAAAGGTGTTTAAAATATTGTTTACAAATAAGGTATTGCCTACTTTTGTAAGCAGTCAAAAATTATATATTTGTGCGTTGGCGTGGTGGATTTTATTTAACCGCAATTCGCTGATAGTCAAAACGATATTTAGTAAAAGATAATTTTGATGGCAACAAAAATTAAAAATGCACTCATATCGGTTTTTTACAAAGACCAGTTGGAACCGATTGTGAAGGAACTCGACAAACTGGGCGTTAATCTCATCTCGACAGGCGGAACCTACGATTTCATCAAAAAACTGGGCGTGAATGTGCAGACCGTTGAGTCGCTCACCACTTACCCGTCGATTCTGGGCGGACGCGTGAAGACGCTGCACCCGAAGATTTTCGGCGGCATTCTGGGCCGTCGCGACAATGCGCAGGACAACGAGCAGATGAAGCAGTACGAGATTGACAACATCGACCTGGTGATTGTCGACCTTTACCCGTTTGAGCAGACCGTGGCAAGCGGCGCACCCGAAGCCGACATCATCGAGAAGATTGACATTGGCGGCATATCGCTCATCCGCGCGGCTGCAAAGAATTTCAAAGACGTGGTTATCGTTAGTTCGCGCGAGCAATACGGCGAACTGCTCGAAATCCTGCAGAAACAGGGCGCCGAGACAACGCTTGAGCAGCGCCGCGAGTTCGCACGCAAGGCTTTCGACACATCGTCGCACTACGACTCGGCCATCTTCAACTACTTCAACAAAGACAACGAAGAGTCAGAGAAAATCAGCCTGACTGGCGGCAAGGTGCTTCGCTACGGCGAGAACCCGCACCAAAAAGCCGTCTTCTATCCGTTCAAGAACACCAATCTCGAGCACACGCTGGCAGGCTCACCTTGTCTGCAGGGCAAAGAGATTTCATACAACAATATGCTCGACGCCGACGCCGCCTGGAAGGCCGCAAGCGACGCCTACAACGCTGTTGACAACATCAAGAACAAAGTTGGCGTGGCGGTTGTTAAGCACCTGAACCCTTGCGGTCTGGCCGTGGCCGACAGCCCGATGAAAGCCCTTGAGTTGGCTTGGGCGGGCGACCCTGTGAGCGCCTACGGCGGCATTGTCTGCTTCACCTGCGAGGTTGACAAGCAGATTGCCGAATGGTTCACGGGCAAGTTCATCGAGATAATCATCGCCCCTGCGTACACCGAAGAGGCAAAAGAAGTTCTGGCAAAGAAGAAGAACCTGCGCGTGCTGGTAACGCCTGTCAAACCGACAATCACTGGCGAGAAAATGTACCGCTCGGTGAACGGCGGCCTGCTGGTTCAGGACGAGGACGAGGGAATGGACAAAGAGTACCGCCCTGTTACCGACTGCAAGTTCACCGACAAGCAGATTGACCTTGCAAAATTCGGCACACAGGCCTGCAAATACCTGAAGAGCAACTCAATGGCGCTTGTGTCGCAAGCCGCCGACGGGTCGTACTGGCTCACTGGCGCGGGAATGGGCCAACCCAACCGCATCGACAGTCTGCAACGCCTGACAGTGCCGCGCTTCAACCTGAAACAAGGCTGCACAATCGGCGAGAGCGTGCTCATCTCTGACGCGTTCTTCCCGTTCAGCGACAGCGTTGAGGCCTGCAACGAGTTCGGCATCAAGTACATTGTAACACCTGGCGGCAGCATCCACGACCCCGAGGTCATCGAGGCCTGCAACAAATACGGCATCGCAATGGTGTTCACAGGAATCAGACATTTTAAACACTAGAAAATAGATAGAACAATGGGATTGTTTTCGTTTTTAACACAAGAACTTGCAATCGACCTTGGCACAGCCAATTCCATAATCATCCATAACGACAAGATTGTGGTTGACGAGCCGTCGATTGTGGCCGTTGACAACAACACACAAAAGGTGATTGCCATTGGCGAAAAGGCACGAATGATGCACGGCAAGACGCACGAGAACATCAAGACCATCCGCCCGCTGCGCGATGGTGTGATTGCCGACTTCGACGCTGCCGAGAAGATGATTCGCGGCCTTATCAGAATGGTGAACGAGAAGAAGACTCAACTTTTCTCGCCTGCTCTGAAAATCGTCATCTGCGTGCCGTCGGGCTCAACCGAGGTTGAGTTGCGTGCCGTGCGCGACTCGTCGGAACACGCTGGTGGCCGCGAGGTGCTGATGATTTACGAGCCGATGGCCGCCGCGCTTGGTATGGGCGTTGATGTTGAGGCGCCCGAGGGCCATATGGTTGTCGATATTGGCGGTGGTACCACCGAGATTGCAGTCATATCGCTGGGCGGCATTGTTTCGAACGAGTCAATCCGCATTGCTGGCGATGAGTTCACGGAAGACATCCGCGAGTATATGCGCCATCAGCACAATATTAAGATTGGTGAGCGCACGGCCGAGGACATCAAAATCAAGGTTGGCTCGGCGCTGCCCGACTTGGACGAGCCGCCCGCAGACTACCTGGTTCGCGGACCGCACCAAATGACGGCCCTGCCGATTGAGATTCCAATCTCGTATCAGGAAATCGCTCACTGCCTTGACCGCTCTATCAGCAAGATTGAGACGGCCATTCTGGCAACACTCGAGCACACGCCGCCCGAGTTGTACGCCGACATCTACCGCAAGGGCATCTTCCTTGCTGGCGGCGGCGCACTGCTGCGCGGATTGGACAAGCGTCTGACCGAGAAGACGAAGATTCCGTTCCACGTTGCCGAAGACCCGCTGCACTGCGTGGCACGCGGCACAGGCATCGCGCTGAAAAACTCGCACCGATTCAAATTCTTGATTAAATAATTAGCGATTGTGCCTGTCGGACTCTGACGGGCACAATCTTTTTGGACTACAGACCACAGACAAAGGACTAAAGACTGATGTCTGTTGTCTGACGTCTAACGACAAAAAGAATGAAAAACCTGATTCTGTTCATATTGCGAAACCATTACGTGCTGCTCTTCATACTGCTTGAGAGTGTGTCGTTTGTGATGGTTGTGCGCTACAACAGTTACCAACACACGAGTTTCATCAACTCGTCGGCGGCGGTGGCGGGGCGTGTGAACACGGTCTTCTCATCGGTGAACAACTACTTGAGCCTGAACCAACGCAATCAGGAACTGAACGACGAACTGGCGCGGCTGCGCACAATGATGCCCGAAAGTTCGAAAATCGACACGCTGGCCGCGCAGACGGCTTTCGACTCGGTTTACACGCAGCAGTATGAGTATCTGCCGTGCCGCGTCATCAGCAACTCGGTGAAGAGCGCCAACAACTTTCTGACGCTCGACATTGGCAGCAAGCACGGCGTTGAGCCTGGAATGGCGGTGGTGTCGGCAATGGGCGCGGTGGGCGTTGTCAAGGCTGTGTCGCCCAATTTCTCGTCGGTCATCAGCCTGCTGAACCAAAACCTAAAAATCAGCGCAATGCTCGAAAAGAGCGGCTACTTCGGCTCGCTGGGCTGGGAAGGCGGCGACTACCGCATTGCCAACCTTGAGGACCTGCCTGGGCACATCACGGTGCGCAAGGGCGATGTGGTGATAACAAGCGGCTACTCAACCATTTTCCCGAAAGGGGTGATGATTGGAAACGTTGAATCGGTGACGGCGCACGGCGTGAACGGCTTTATGTCGGCAAGTGTGCGGCTATCGGTCGATTTCAAGCGGCTGTCGAACGTGCAGGTGGTGCGCAATCTGCTGAAAAAGGAACAGTTGGAACTACAGGAAATGTCGGAAAATGAATAACGTGCTGATACGAAATATTATCCGTTTTGTGGTGCTGGTGCTGCTTCAGGTGGGCGTGCTGAATCAGGTTCAACTGGGCGGCTTCATCAACCCCTATCTCTACATTCTGTTTGTGATTATGCTGCCGTTCGGCACGCCTGGCTGGCTGACGCTCGTGCTGTCGTTCGCGCTGGGTTTGAGCGTTGATATGTTCTGCAACTCGCCTGGCATTCACACGTCGGCGACGGTGTTTGCGGGCTTTCTGCGCCCCTATATGCTCGGCTCGCTGATGCCGCGCGAGACTGTTGAGCCGACCGACACCCCCAACATCCGCATTTTTGGCGCGGGCTGGTTTGTGAAATACAGCCTGACGGTGGTGCTCGTCCATCACGTTTTCCTGTTTGTGGTTGAGGCGTTCAAATTCAGCAGTCTGCACCTGATTCTGTGGCGCGCTCTGTTGAGCATCGTCTTCACAATGCTGCTTATCATTTTGAGTCAATTTCTGTTCACACGTAGCAACAAATGAACCCGTTCCGTCAGCGATGTTTCGTGGTAGGTGGTTTGTTTGCTTTAATCATTCTCATCTACATAGGCCGATTGTTCTTCCTTCAGGTGGTTGACCAATCGTATAAGATGTCGGCTTCGAACAACGTGCTGCGCTATGTGACGCAATATCCCGCCCGCGGCCTGATGTACGACCGCAACGGCGTGCTTCTGGTGCACAATCAGGCGGCCTACGACCTGATGGTGACGCCCAACCAACTGCACGAGTTCGACACGGCGCTGTTCTGCCAACTTCTGGGAATCGACAAAGAGCAGGTCGACAAGCGTCTGCGCAAAGCGAAACGCTACTCTTACTATAAATCGTCGGTTTTTCTTGAGCAGATTTCGGCCGAGCAGTACGGCGCTTTTCAAGAGAATCTGTACCAATTCAAAGGTTTTTACGCCCAAACGCGAAGCCTGCGCATCTATCCGCACAACATTGCCGCGCACACGTTCGGCTATGTGGGCGAGGTTGACGACAAGACGGCGCAGAACGACAGTTACTACAAGTCAGGCGACTACATCGGCATCAGCGGCGTGGAAAGAATGTATGAGGAACAACTGCGCGGCAAGAAGGGTGTCGAGATTTTTATGGTGGACGTGCACAACCGCATCAAGGGACAATACAAAAACGGCATCTACGACACTCTGGCTGTCAACGGCCACGACATAACACTCACGCTCGACGCCCGCCTGCAAGAGTACGGCGAGCGCCTGATGCAGAACAAGATTGGCTCGATTGTGGCCATTGAACCCGCCACGGGCGAGATTCTGGCCATTGTTTCGGCCCCCACCTACGACCCTGGGCTGCTTGTGGGGCGCGAGCGCTCGGCCAACTACAAGCAACTGCGCGCCGACTCTCTGAACCCGCTCTTCTGCCGTCCGCTGCAAGCGCGATATGAGCCTGGTTCGACATTCAAAACCGTAAACGCGCTGATTGGACTTCAGGAAGGAACAATAAACGGTTTGTATACCTATTACGGTTGTCATTACGGATACCACGTCGGGCGTGTCCATATGGGCTGCCACGGCCACGAGTCGCCGCTCAACGTGGTGTCGGCCCTGCAGCACTCGTGCAACGCGTTTTTTGCGGCTGATTACCGCGCACTTCTCGACAATCCAAAGTTTCCGAACATCGACTCTGCTTTCAACGTTTGGCGCAAACACGCCACATCATTCGGCTTCGGCTCGAAGTTGGGCGTTGACCTGCCATACGAGGTGGCTGGCTACGTGCCCACATTGAGTTTCTACGACCGCGTGTATGGCAAGGGACGTTTGAAATCGAGTTATATTGTTTCAAATGCAATCGGACAAGGCGAATTACTGCTCACGCCTGTGCAGATGGCCAATCTGGCATCGACCATCGCCAACCGTGGTCGTTACTTCACGCCGCACATTGTGAAAGAGATTCGCGAAGGCGACAACAGCATTCTTGACCGCTTCCGCGAACCGCACTACACCGACATCGACACAACCTACTTCCCGATTATAATCGAGGGAATGTACCGCGCTGTGAACTCGCCCACGGGCGGCACGGCTGGTGTGGCTGCCATCCGCGGAATCGACGTGTGCGGAAAGACGGGCACGGCCGAGAACCCGCACGGCAAGGACCACTCGATTTTTATGGCCTTCGCCCCGCGCGAGAATCCGCAGATTGCCATCGCCGTGTATGTTGAGAACGCTGGTTTCGGCGCTTCGTACGCGGCGCCAATAGCAAGCCTGATGATTGAACGCTATCTGACCGACACTGTGACGCGGCCGTGGCTCGAAAAACGAATGTTATCAATGGATTTAATCAATGGAACAACGAGGTAGCACCATATTGCAAAACATCGACTGGTTCACGGTGATACTCTATCTGGTGCTCATCACCCTGGGCTGGTTCAACATCTACTCGGCGTCGTACTCGGCCGACCACGCAAGTTTCAGTATGGCAACGCGTTACGGCCGCCAAATGATTTGGATTGGCGCGGCTGTGGTCATTGCCATTGTGGTGCTGGTCATCGACAGCAAGTTCTACTCAACGTTTGCCGAACTCATCTACGGCGCGCTGATGCTCATTCTGCTCTCGGTGCTGCTCTTCGGCTCGACGGTGAACGGCGCCAAATCGTGGATTGTGCTGGGCCCCATTCAGGTGCAGCCTGCCGAGTTCGCCAAAATAGCGGCATCGCTCACGCTGGCAAAATATATGTCGCGCTACCATTTCAGGCCCGAGAGTTTCAAGTCGATGATGATTGTTTTCGGCATCTGCTTTCTGCCGTCGGCGTTCATTCTGCTGCAGAACGACACGGGCTCGGCGCTGGTGTTCGCGGCGCTGCTGATTGCCTATTTCCGCGAGGGGATGAAGCCGATTCTGTTCATTCTGGGGCTGCTGATGGCGCTGCTGTTTGTGCTGTCGCTGCTGTTTGAGTTGCACATTATTCTGATTGTGATTGAGGCGCTGGCGTTTGTGGCGTTCTTTGTGCTTCGCGATAATCATAAAGAGTTGGGAATCAGTTTTCTGATACTGCTCGTAACCACCGCCGCCGCTTTCGGTCTGTGCCGATGGCTTGCGCCGCAGTGGCCGAAATACGTGCCGCTGCTCATCGGGTTCGGGCTGGCCATTCCGTACTATCTCTACTACACCTACCGCCACAAACTGGGCAAGATTGCGGCCGTCATCGGCATTGCCGTGGCTTCAATCGGCTTCACTTTCTCGGTGGGATATTTCTTCGACAACGTGCTGGCCGCTCACCAACGCGCCCGCATCAACCACCTGCTGGGCATCGAGGTTGACCTTCAGGGCGCGGGCTACAATGTGAACCAATCGATGATTGCCATCGGCTCGGGCGGCCTGACGGGCAAGGGCTATCTGCAAGGCACGCAGACCAAATTCAAGTTCGTGCCCGAGCAGAGCACCGACTTCATCTTCTGCACCATTGGCGAGGAATGGGGCTTTATGGGCACCACACTGCTGCTGCTTCTGTTCCTGACGCTGCTTGTGCGGCTCTTGGTGCTGGCCGAACGGCAGAAATCAAAGTTCAGCCGAATCTACGGCTATTGTGTGGCGTCGATATTCTTCTTCCACATTGCGGTGAACGTCGGGATGACCATCGGCATTGCGCCCGTCATCGGCATTCCGCTGCCGTTCTTCAGTTACGGCGGCTCGTCGCTCTGGGGCTTCACAATGCTGCTGTTCATCTTCCTGAAGTTGGATTGCAACAGGATGGAGTTGATTACTTGATATTTGTGGTTTTGAACGCAGATGACGCTGATTGAACAGATTGGCACTGATTATTATCGTGCTGAAAAACGAAACGTTTATCTTTGCCACACTTTTAGTTATTTAGACGAGCACAAACCGCCGATTATGAATAAAATAATAACAATTATATTTGCCTTATTATTATGTGGAGTGGCCGAAGCTCAAACGAAGACAAATAAATCATCTCTCGCAAATAAAAGATATTTCAAAACTGGCTATCGAGGATTTATTGAAACGGGTGTGGCGGTTTCTGACAACTTTAAAACCAAAGAAAAATATTTATGTCTGTCAGACATTACCATTCAAGGTTACCAAATGTCTGACCATATGTTTGTGGGCTTGGGAATAGGAAGACTTTTATGTGTATCTGAAAAAAATGAAGAATACACTTCGTTTCCGATTCTTCCAAATATAAGATATGAGTTTCAAAATCGTGTAATTTCACCGTTTGTAGATATGCAGTGTGGCGGCACATTAGGCGATTTTAAGGGTTTGCATCTTGCATTTTCATTTGGGTTCAGGTCTTTCGGTCGTTATGGCGGTTTGCTTGGTCATTTTAGTTATTCATTAGGTTACTCATTACAAACCTACAAATCGGATTATAATGGCTTGACAAGCGGTCAAGACAATAAGATTCAAGCCTTAAACTCGTTTACGACATTTAAAATGGCTATCGATTGGGGGGCGAGGTTAAAAAGGCGAGGATAAAAAAATAAAAATATATAATGATCTTTGTAGATCCGTACAATTTGTGTCATCTGTGTTCAAAAACAAAACAATTAAACAAAAATACAATGGTACTACCCGAACAACAAAAAGACCTTATCAGCCGCGTTGAGGCGCTGCGCAAGCATCTCGACATCGACAGCCGCCTTGTGGAACTCGACGAGGAGCAGCAGAAAAGTCAGGCGCCCGACTTCTGGGACGACCCCAAAAAGGCGGAGGCCCAACTGAAGAAAATCAACGGCATCAAGAGTTGGATTGCCTGCTACAACGACGCCAAATCGGCCACCGACGACCTTCAGGTGCTGATGGATTTCTATGCTTTGGGCGAGAGCACCGAGGAGGAAGTGGACGCGCAATATGCTACGGCTTTGGAAAAAGTGGAGTCGGCCGAATCGCGCAATATGCTTCGCCGCGAGGAGGACAAGATGAGCGCCATTGTGAAACTGAACGCGGGCGCGGGCGGCACCGAGAGTCAGGACTGGACCGAGATGCTGATGCGAATGTATATCCGCTGGGGCGAGAAAAACGGCTACAAGGTGCGCGAGCAGAACTTCCTGCCTGGCGATGAGGCTGGCGTGAAAACCGTCACTCTGGAGTTCGAGGGCGAGTACGCCTACGGCTACCTGAAGAGCGAGAACGGCGTGCACCGCCTGGTGCGCATATCGCCCTTCAACGCGCAGGGCAAGCGGCAGACATCGTTCTCATCGGTGTTTGTCACCCCGTCAATCGACGACGATATTGAGATAAACATCAACCCCGCCAACCTGTCGTGGGACACCTTCCGCTCAAGCGGCGCTGGCGGTCAGAACGTGAACAAGGTGGAGTCGGGCGTGCGCCTGCACTACAAGTTCAAAAACCCCGTCACAGGCGAGGACGACGAGATTTCAATCGAGAACACCGAAACCCGCGACCAACCGAAGAACCGCGAGAACGCCCTGCGACTGCTCAAATCGCAACTCTACAATCTGGAGTTGGAGAAGCGCCGCATCGAGACCAACAAAGTTGAGGCTGGCAAGAAGAAAATTGAGTGGGGCTCGCAAATCCGCTCATACGTGCTGCACCCCTACAAACTGGTGAAAGACGTGCGCACAGGCTACGAGACATCGAACGTGCAGGCCGTCTTGGATGGCGAACTCAACGATTTCATCAAGGCTTATCTGATGGAGTTTGGGGATGAGTAGGTGAGGCATTAGGAATCAGGCACTAGGCACTAGTGGATAGGTGTTGGATTTGTGTTTGGAAGCGGCGGTAAATTTCCGTCGAAATTCAGCGCCAATTTTTCACTCAAAAGAGCGTTTCAGGCAAATATCTTTTTTGTACCTTTGCGGCCGAAATAAACCAGAGTAATGGTCAGCATCAGAAAAACGATATTCAGATTGTGCGCAGTAGCAGGTGTTTGCGTGCTTATGTGCGCAGGTGCGAAGTCAGCATCGGCACAATGCGGATTGGCACTGAAAGATGAGGTGATGAAGATGAAGGATGTTGAAAATACCACTTATCTGAAAGATTTCCGCGTGCGCCTGGAGCCTGTGGCCACCGCGAAAAAGAAAAAAGAGGAATTCTCAATCCTTCTCAATAAAGGCTCGCATTACCGTTTCACAGTTAGGTCCGATTCGGCTTGCACTGATCAGATTGTGCTGAAACTCTACGATTTCACCAAATTCTACGGCAGCAATTACGATGAGTCGGACGGAATGTCATACAACAGTTTCGACTTCTTCTGCGCCAAGACGCAGGTTTACTACATATCGCTCTCATTCGCCGATGGCAAAGAGGGTTGCGCTGCCGCAGTGATTTCCTTTGTAGGAAACTATTGATGGTTGAGGTTGTCAAGTGTTAAACACAGCCTTCTCTCATTTTATTTCACATAACAGCCACTTTTCCAAACTATTATAGTAAATCATTGCAAGTAAAGGTAAAAGCAATGTTTTTGCCACGATATGGCAATTCATAGATATTGTTGATCGAGACAAAAAAAACATTGTTTTTTTGAGTGGTTGTTTAAAAAAAATGTTCATATTTATTTTTTGGTTTGGTAGGAGACTTTTGCGCGTTGCAAAAGCAATTCTGCGTTGTGTTATAAGGATAAAAACAGGATTATGAAAATTAGGGTTCGTTTAAGTTACAGAGTTCTTGCGCTGGTGCTGAGTACCGTATTTTTGGTAATATTTTTTGCTGCAAACATAATTAACAAACAATTCAAGGCGTCAATAATTGAGAACGTATCAAAGCGTGATGCCAGCATGCTGGGCAATATTGCCGTATCTGTTTCAAATATTATGAGCAGCGAATATCAGGAACTTCTTACGCTGAAATCGTCTATTGAATCATCGTTGTCCAATGGATATGACAACAATGAGGAAATCTACAAAAACATGATGCGGAGCATATGCGGCAGCAATCAATTGCTGTCTTATGCGTGGGTAAGTTTCGACAACAAGTTCATTCCTTCATCCTCAGTCAACGGACGCCGCTCGATAATTGCGCAAAACACGTCGTTGGGAACAAGGCTGGATATTAAAGACTATGATTATGATTTTGAGAATCCTGTTGGAACCTTTTACGAGGTGAAAAATAGTGAAAAAGCCATTCTTTCTGAACCGGAACTTTTTATTCCCGACGGCTCATCAACAAAGCGTTACGTAAAATCATCAATAGCCGTTCCTATTGAAGATGAAAGCGGATTCGTTGGAGTGTTGAGCGCCGATGTGAACCTTAACGCCATTTGTCAGTTTATTGACACAACTATCACGAAAAATCAGCAAAACATTGTTATTGTTTCGGGCGGAAACACAATTATCGGTTACCCCAATGCCGATTTGGTTGGTTTAAAATTTGAAGAAATCGATTCAGTATTATACAGAGCGACAGTTAAGAATAGCGACAATTTTGTTTTGAAAAACACTAAAGGATTAGACAGTGTTTATTTCTCTACAATCACCGTTTCGCCTGCCGGTCTGAACAACGAGTGGAGACTCATAACTTCTCACACGGCGGGTGAGATAGATGCACAAATTGGAACATCGCTTAAATTCGTTACACGTGTAATCATCTTCGGTCTTATTATTCTGGCTATCATCATCTTCATCTTGTCTGTTAAGATAGTAACACCGATAAAGAATGTGAATGCCATCATCAACAAACTTTCACTCGGTCAGGTCGACGATGCATTGAAGATGGATATCAATAGCGATGATGAACTTGGGCAGATGGCCGACTCGTCGAACAAAGTGGTCGACGGACTTTTGCAGGTAACCAAATTTGCCGAGAACATTGGTAACGGCAATTCCGACTATAAATTCTCGCCATTGAGCGACAAAGATGTCCTCGGAAACGCCATCATCGAAATGAAGAACAGCCTTGACCACGCCAAAGAAGAGGAAAAACTTCGCAAAACAGAAGAAGAGGAACTTAACTGGGCATCAAGCGGCATCAACTTGTTCAACAAGGTTTTACGTGTCGACAACGACAACATGAAAGTGCTTGCCGAAGAGATAATCAAGAATCTTATCCTATATCTCGATTCTCAAATGGGAGCGTTCTACATCGTGCCCAATGACCGAGAGGGAGTGGAGATGATTGCTTCTATGGGATTCGACAAGGAAAAACTGGAAACTCATTTTGTGGCTCCGGGCGAAGGAATTGTCGGCCGTGCATACCTTGAAAAAGAAACAATTTTCATTAGCGAAATACCGACAGATACTGACAAAATTAGTTCGGGATTGGGCAAGGCACTGCCTAAATCTGTATTAGTTGTGCCGCTCATCTACAACAAGAACCTGGCAGGAATCATTGAATTATACTCGTTCAAGATTATCCAACCTTATCAGATTGCGTTTGTTGAAAAACTGGCGGAGAATATAGCGTCGACCATATCAACAGTTGAAATCAACGGACAGACAGCGCGGTTGCTCGAGAAATCGAAACATCAGGCCGAAGTGCTTGAGCAGCAGGAGGAAGAAATCCGGCAGAACATGGAGGAAATGCAGGCCACCCAAGAGGAGCAGACTCAGAAAGAGGAGGAACTGACATCCATCATCGAAGGTTATCACGATACCGTCCCGATGGCCATTTTCGACACAAACCAGCGCATCACTGAAGTCAACGACGAATATTTGAAACTGACAAAAGCCAAACGCGAAAATGTTATAGGCAAGCGCCACAAGGGCTCTTTGATTATGAATGAAAAAGAGCAGCTTTATCATAATCGTCTTTGGGAAGACCTGCTTGGAGGCAAAACCATGGAGACAGAGGAACTGGTAAACGATGGCAAAAAGGAAAAATGGCTTCGTGAAAAAATGATACCAGTCACTGATTCATCCACTAATACGGTTACCGAAGTTTTGGTGGTGTTCATTGATATAACTGAAGAGAAAAAGATTGAGAATCAGATTCAAATGATTCAAGACGGATTCATTCCTGACGAGATAAAGAAACAATTGAATAAAACGGAAAGTGAGGAAGACCAGCGGCTTGTGAATCTGGCGCATTTGAACTTGGTGTATAAAAACGACACTGAAAAAATCGAGACCATTCTTAAGCGCTACAACGAGCAGATTCCAAAGCAAATAGCCGACATGAGCGACTTCATCAAAAACCGCAATTACAAGGTTTTGAAGGTTGAAGCAAAATCTCTGATGACTAAAGCCAACTATTTGGATTTGAAACAGATGTACAATTCTTTGGATACAATTATAAAACTGATTGACGAAGACAGAAACCTGACTTCTATTCCGAAGATTTTTGATTCGGTTAAGTCAGATTGGGAAATAGCAAGCAAGGAGATAAACGAGATTCTTAACAAAGAGGCATAACTCTCGAAAACATTAAAAAAGAACAGCAATGAATTTCAAAAAACGCATACACCGAAAAATGATGTTCTATTTCTTGGGAGCATCGCTATTAGTATATGTGGCTTCACTCGGATACGTTGGATTTGAGGTGAGAGACATAACCAAAGAAATGAGTAGTGCCGATATTCTGCAGAAAACCAACAATTTGTCGAATAGAGCTAAAGGAATGGTTGAAAGCAAAACAAGAATAGTTTCGGCTCTTGCCACAACCATGCAGGATTATGAGAACATTGAAGAGGAGGCACGACGCCCGTTTTTCACCAATATGCTTCATGAGGTGATAAGCGGAAACAGCAGCATTTTATCAATCTGGTCAATTTGGGAGCCAAACTCTATCGACGAACTCGACGAAAACAATGTTCTTGCTGAAGACGCCACTGCCACCGGTAGTTATTCGCCATCATTCTATCGCGACGGCGATGAAATTAAAGCAGAGGTGAACACAGGAATGCCGCCTTATGAGAAGGAGTTTTATACCATTCCGCGTAGCACGAAGGCCGTATCCATGCTTGATCCGTATTTTTACAGTTACAATTCGGGCGATTCAATGCTTGTAACATCAGTCGTAGCCCCGATTATTGTTTGGGATGAATGTGTGGGCGTTATCGGCATCGATTTTTCTCTTGATTATGTTCAGGAGAAAATGTCAGAAATAGAAAATGAGGAGGGGGAGGTATTAAACCTCATCTCGAACAACGGACGTTATATTTACTCTTCTGACGCAAGCCTTATCGGGACAATACAAACATCCATCAGCATGCCGCTCGACAGCATGCCTGCCGATACTACTTTTGTGGGCCATGACACCAACAAAAAACGCGTAATTTGTTCTTTCAAGAAAATGGCCATGCCTAATACTGCATGGTATGCATTTTCAACAACACCGGTGTCTTTGGTAACGGCACAGGCTAACAAGTCGTTTATCAATGTGGTTTTATTGATTCTTGCGGGCTTTATTCTGCTGTCGATTGTAATATCGATTGTGGCACGAAACATATCGAACTCTATTGTACAGATCAACAACAAGTTGGCCCATCTTTCGCTCGGTATTATTGATAAGGAAGAAAAGAAGGACGTGGTGTTTGAAAGCGAGATAACCGACCTTACAAATTCGCTCGACAATCTGTTCGACAGCCTTCAGGCATCAGTGGACTTTGCTGGTGAAATCGGAAAGGGCAATCTCGAAACAGAATATAATTTGCTTAGCGATGGCGACACTCTTGGCGAATCGTTGAAAACCATGCAGAAAAGTCTTATTCTGGCAAAAGAGGAGGAGGACAAGAAAAAAATATTGGACGGCCAGCGCAACTGGGTTACTCATGGTCTGGCAAACTTTGGCGAGATTATTCGTCAGGATAACGATAACATTAATGATTTCGCCTACAATCTGCTTTCGCAACTTCTGCAGTATGTTGATATTGTGCAGGGTGCCATGTATTTCAAGGTTGAGGAGCAGTATAGCGAAGAGTTGAAGTTCGAGAACAAGGCTGCCATAGCCTATGGCAAACAAATAATGCTCGATAGTACAATAACTGACCGGGACGGCATATTTGGCCGTGTGATAGACGAGCAGAAGTGCATCTATCTTGAAGACATTCCGGAAAGTTATGTTTCGTTTACGCAAGGTAAGAAGGAAGCGCACAAGCCAAGCAACCTGCTGATTGTGCCTATGGTTGTAAACGATGAGATTTATGGCATATTGGAACTTGTGTCGTATAACCACATTGAGCAATATAAGATAGAGTTCATCGAAAAACTATGTGAGAATATTGCTTCGGTTATATCAAGTGTCAACACCAACATTCACAACGCGCACCTGCTTGAACAGTCGAACGAGCAGGCCGAAGAGTTGTCGCAGCACGAGGAGGAGATGCGTCAGAATCTGGAAGAGATGCAAGCCACCCAGGAGGAGGCCACAAAACGGCAGGAGGCGCTCGACTCGCAGATTAACGCATTCCGCGATGGCCTGATGACAGCAGAGTTGGATTTGGAAGGCAACATTATTAGCATGTCTGGCCAGATGTCGTCGTTCTACGGCATCAACAGCGATAATCTTGCCGGGTTCCCATATATTACCGTTGTTGCTCAGGACGATTCAGTGGCCGATGCATTCGGCACCTTCTGGAAGAAAGTGCTGGCAAGCGGCAAGGGCCAACGGCAGCAGATTTCGACAATCAGAGGCAATGTTTTCCATACTGAGGAATATTACAAAGTAGTGTATAAAGATGAGGAGCCGTATCGAGTGATAGTTGTGTCGATCAGTAAAAACAAGGAAGACGACCTCAAAGAAAGACTCAAACTTGAACTTCAGGCATACATGAAGGAACATAATGTTGATGATATTACGGCACAATAAAAAGAGTTGTTGCCAAAGGTAAATGACCACAAAAACGGCACTGCGCAACAAAACATTGGCAGATGCCGTTTTTTCTTGTAGTTTTGGCACGTTTATTTGACAATGAAGCGCACCATCATACTTGCAATAGCGATTCTGACCACCATACAGGTTTTCGGTCAGTTGTCAGTCGGAGTAAGAGCCGGCTACGGTGCGTATGGTGTTTATTTCGAACCGCCCTCACTCAATGGCAACCAAGTGAATCTCTATGAGCCTAATTTCGGATTGGTGGCTATTTTCAACGATAAGTGCAATGCCGGTGCGCAACTTGAAATCAACTATGCAGTAAAGGGCTGGCGGGAGAAGGAAAAAGATTGCGACACAATACGCTATAAGCACGAAATCTCCTATCTCGAAATACCTTTAATGACGCATTTTGAAATAGGTCGTGGTAAGTTTCGCGTTTACGGATGTTTTGGTCCATACTTTGCTGTAAAACAAAACGAAAAGACCACTAATTTGAACTATAACTTTATAATCGAACATGATCTTTACGACATGTACAATCAAAAAATCCGTAAACTTGATTTTGGCAATAAAGTGGGATTGGGTTTCAGAATAAATATGAACAGTCGTTTTTCGGTTCTTACCGATGTGCGCTACGATTTGCAACTTGCCGGAGGACAGAATATTTTCAAAAAACAGCCTAACGGCATTCAAGCGTCGCGTATTTCGGAATTAAGTTGTTCTGTTGGTTTGATTTTCAATATTAGGCCGCAACGCACTGAAGAAGAGAAAGAATACTACATTCCGAAAGAAGGAATGGACGAGGATTTCTATTGAAAATAGCCGCTTGCTATCTCAATAGCTACTATTGAATTCCCAAATATTTATGTGTCTGCACCGAGAGCCGCCAATGCGGGTGTTCCATAATGTAGGCTATAGTCTCTGTTGTGTTCTTGCACGAGCAAGGTTGAAGGAAATAATGGTCGGCAGCAATTTGTGCGAGCCATTTCTCAACATCGGTATCAGCCTGAAATACAACTTTCACCTCGTTGGCTGCGGTGAGCACGGGGGTGCTGCCCTCTTTTGGCGAAACCGTCACCCAGTCGATTCCGGCGGGCAACGGACAGGTGCCGTTGGTTTCGATGGCAACCATGCGACCTTCAGCGTGCAGCAAATCAATCAGCCGGTCAGACACTTGCAGTCCGGGTTCGCCGCCAGTGAGCACCACCAATTCGGGCTTGAACTGCGCCACAGCGGCGGCTATCTGCTCGTCGGTCATAGTGGTGAAGGCGCTGTGGTCGGTGTCGCAGAAGGGGCAGGCAAGATTGCAGCCCGAGAAGCGCACAAAAACAGCCGGCGTGCCTGTGTGGAATCCCTCGCCCTGAAGGCTTTCGAAAATCTCGTTAATCCTTCTCATATGTGGCAATGTTCCCTTCGGTTTCCTGCACGGTCACCTTGTAGCAGTTCTCAATCTGCTGACAAATCCAATAGGCCAGATTCTCGGCCGTCGGGTTGATGTCGCCCAGCACGTCGTTAATCACCTTGTGGTCGAGTTGATCGACGATGACGCTTTTGATGCGTGAAAAATCGACAACCATACCGTCGGCGTTCAGTTTTTCAGCCTTGCAATAAACGGTTACAATCCAGTTGTGGCCGTGCAGACTTGTGCACTTGCTCTGATATGGCAGGCTCAACTTGTGGGCCGATGAAATTTCTAGTCGTTTCGATACATAAAACATTGGAAAAATGGTTTTTAAGTTATATGATTTAAAGTTTTAAGTTAAATGTGGTGTTAGTTTTTTATAGTCGATTCACCAATTCACCAGTTTAACGATTCACCGAATCTTCATACTCCGTTGTATCTTCAATTCCCGCCAGTCGTAGAGCCTCTTTGCGCTCGATGCAGGTGGCGCAGCGGCCGCAGTGAACGGCACCGCCCTTGTAGCAACTCCACGTTTTCGAGTAATCGACACCCAAAAGTTTACCCTTTCGGGAGATGTCGGCCTTCGAGATGTTGGTGTACGGCGTGAGCAGCGTTATGCCCTCGTAGGTTCCAGCCTCGATGGCGCGGCTCATAGCGTCGGCAAACTGCGGACGGCAGTCGGGATAGATGGCGTGGTCGCCGCTGTGGTTGGCCATCATCACATGCTTGAGCCCGGCAGTCTCGGCCATTCCGGCGGCCACCGCAAGCATTATTCCGTTACGGAACGGCACCACTGTCGATTTCATATTCTCATCGGCGTAAGTACCCTCGGGAATGGCATCGGCGCCCTCGAGCAGCGAACTGCGGAAATACTGCTTGAAGAAATCGAGCCGCACGGTTGTGTGCTTGATTCCCAACTTTTTGCAGTGATATTCGGCAAACGGTATCTCGTCGGCGTTGTGATTGCTGCCATAGTCGAACGATACTGCAAGCGCTATATCGTTTTGATACTCATATAGTAACGTTGTGCTGTCCATTCCGCCGGACAGTATCAGAAGGCTGTCTTTCATAGCAATGGCGGTTTAAAATGTACGATTCATCTGCGCCAGCAAACGCTGCTGCTTCAATGCTTGATGAGCATCATCGGCGTAGTTGGCGAACGGGTAGATTGATATTCCGCCGCGCGGCGTGAAAATGCCGTAAACCTCAAGGTATCGCGGCTGCATCAGCGCCACAAGGTCTTTCATAATAATGTTGATGCAGTCCTCGTGAAAATCGCCGTGGTTGCGGAAACTGAACAGATAGAGTTTCAGCGACTTGCTCTCAACCATTCGCTCGCCGGGAATGTAGTTGATGACAATGTGCGCGAAATCGGGCTGCCCGGTTTTGGGGCAGAGCGTGGTGAACTCGGGGCAGTTCAGCGTTACCAGATAATCGTTCTCGGGGTGCTTGTTGACGAACGTCTCAAGCATTTGCGGCGCGTAGTCGGTCGGATATTCCGTCCGTTTGTCGCCCAACAGGGTTACACCTGCCAATTCTTCTTGTGTTCTCATATCGTTTTTAGTTTTAGAGGAAAAACTGAAAGCTCTTTTTGCGGGTGCAAAGATAGGAAGATTTACTTAAACAGCCATCCAACACCAAAAATCCCTACATTTGGCGCAAAATTTATACTAAAATTATGCGAAAATTATCTTTTCTGCTGATTTCAGCATTGATGGCAAGCCCGCTTCTGTCGCGCGCCGATGAGGGAATGTGGCTGCCCGTTCTTCTTGAAAAAAATATGGCCACAATGACCGATCTTGGCTTCAAACTCACAGCCGACGACATTTACAGCATCAACCATGCTTGTGTAAAAGACGCCATTATTGCTCTCGATGGCGGCAGTTGCACGGCATCGTTCGTTTCGGCCGACGGTCTGATAATGACCAACCACCACTGTGGATACGACGAGATTCAGAGCCACAGCACAGTTGAGAACGACCTGCTGACCAATGGATTCGTGGCTCGAACCAAAGCCGAAGAACTGCCAAATCCCGGCAAGTCGGCATGGTTGCTGGTCAGAGTTGAGGATGTTACCGAGAAGATTCTGAGCCAGATACCCGATGGCACAAATGAGGAGACACGCGACTCAATCGTCGATGTAATGTGCGATTCCATTATCACTCTTGCCACCGACAGCACGCTCTTCTCGGCCGAAGTGGAAGGAATGCTGCATGGTAATTATTACTATCTGTTTGTGTATGAGATTTATAACGATGTTCGGCTTGTTGCCGCTCCGCCCGAGTCGGTTGGAAAATATGGTGCCGACACCGACAACTGGATGTGGCCGCGCCACACGGGCGATTTCTCAATGTTCCGTGTCTACTGCGCTCCCGACAGCACTCCGGCTGATTATTCCGAAGAGAACATTCCTTACCATCCGAAGCATTTTCTGCCCATATCGCTTGGCGGATACAAAGAGAACGATTTTGCCTTTGTGATGGGCTATCCCGGCTCAACCGACCGCTATTTCTCGTCGTGGGAGACCGAATCGGAGATGACAGCCGTAAACGACGCGCGTGCTACGGTGCGTGGCGTAAAACAAGACTCTTGGGCAAAATTCATGGATAACGACGAGAAAATCCGCATTCAGTATGCGTCGAAATATGCAAGGTCGTCGAACTATTGGAAATACTCCATCGGCCAGAACCGCAGCCTAAAGCGCCTGCACGTTGTCGACAAGAAACGCGAGCAGGAGGCTGAATTCACGAAATGGGTGAATGCCGATGCTGCCCGCAAAGCCAAATACGGCCGTGCTCTCGACCTTATTGAGGACGGAGTGATGCAGAATCGCGCTTACAATGAGGCTATTACATATTTGGTTGAATCGCAGTTGTATGGTTTTGAATCGGCATATTTCGCCGTTAGGCTAGCATCGGGTTTGAAGAAACTTTCAAACCCTAAAACCGAAAATGCCGCCGAAATAAGAGAAATGGTTGTGGAAAGAGCCAACGATTTCTTCAAGGATTATAACCGCGAGGTTGACCGCCAGACAACTAAAGAGATGATTCGGTTGTTCATTAAAAAAGTGCAGCCAGAATTCTATCCCGAATACATAACCAAAACAGTATTAGGTAAATACAAAGGGAATATTGACAAGTTTGTTGATGATGCCTTTGCAAAGTCAGTTTTCTGCGATAAGGCCAAATTCGATGCTTTCATGAACAAACCGAATGAGAGTGCAATGAAAAACGACCCGATTCTGCAGGCAGGAAATGATATCTACGAAAAATACGGCTTTATTAGCGGCCTCTGCTATAACGGCGAGGATAAACTGTCTGAAGGAATGCGCTTGTTTGTGGCCGGACTGATGGAAATGCAGCCCGACAAACTCTTCAGCCCCGACGCCAATAGCACCATGCGCTTGACCTACGGCACCATAGGCGGCTACCATCCTGCCGATGCCGTCACTTACGATTATAAAACAACACTCGACGGCGTGATGGAGAAGGAGGACCCGACAGTGCGCGAGTTCAACGTTCCGGCCAAACTTAAAGAGATTTGGCAGAAGAAAGATTACGGCCGCTACGCCAACCCTGACGGCACGCTGAACGTCTGCTTTACAACCAACAACGATATCACCGGCGGTAACTCGGGCAGCCCCGTCATGAACGCTCGCGGCGAACTCATCGGCCTTGCCTTCGATGGCAACTGGGAGTCGATGAGCGGCGACATCATCTTTGAACCCGAACTGCAGAAGTGCATTGTTGTCGACATCCGCTACGTGCTGCTTATTCTCGACAAGTATTTTAATGCGCAAAACTTGATTGGAGAGATGAAGTTTAGCAATTAATTGAAGGATTGGAATATGGGGAAATGGATGGTTGTTAATATTGTATTCTTGATTCTAGAGTTGATTATATTGGTTTTCTCCATATGTGTCGGAGCGTGGCTTGTTGCTTTATCTATGCTTTGTTTGATAATACCAATCGTGCTTCGCTTTTATATGCATTATAGAAACCAGCAATAATTTTTGGGTCGATTCATCGATAAACAACCATCGGTTGATAAATTCTGCGGCGGGAGCGAAAAGCGCTTTTCCGCCGCTTTATTTTTATGGTTGGATTCGACCGTTTGGCCGGACCGTTTAACTATCAAACATATCTATGTCGAAATTTAGCAAAATGGTGATGGCTACAGCACTTGCAGGACTCACAGCGTGCGTGCCGTCGAAACAGTTTCAGGAGTTGAAAGAGAAGAACGTGGCCATCTGCAACGAGCGCGATTCAATCAAAAGCCTGAATGAGGACCTTACCGTGCAGACAACCGAACTTGAGGCAAAGGTTGAGGAACTCAACAAGAAACTTGAGAAAGAAGCCAACAACAAAACCACCATCCGCGACTCGGCGCAGTTCTACAAGAAGCAGTACAAGGTGTTCAAAACCATGTACGACGACTTGAGCGACGAGACCGACAAGCAGACCACAAACAACGAGGCCGAACTTCGCCAACTGATGGCCGACCTTCAGGTGTCGAAGCAGGATTTGCTTGAGAAGGAGCGCGACCTGAAAGCCAAGCAGCAGGAACTTGAGGAGCGCGATGCCATTCTGGTTGCTCTCGACTCGAACCTGAACGCCCAACGTCGCGAGCTGGCCGAGAAGAACCGCCGCGTGCAGGAGTTGGAGAATATTCTGAATCAGAAAGACTCATCGGTGCGCGCGCTGAAGCAGAAAATCAGTCAGGCTCTGCTCGGTTTCGAGGACAAAGGTCTGACCGTGGAGCAGCGCAACGGCAAGGTTTACGTGACGATGGACGAGAAACTGCTCTTCAAATCGGGCAAGTGGGACGTCGACCCCAAAGGACAATCGGCCATCAAGCAGATAGCAGGCGTTCTGGCCAACAACACCGATGTTAACATCCTGATTGAAGGCCACACCGACGACGTGCCAATGAAAGGCACTGGCGACATTCAGGACAACTGGGATTTGAGTGCCAAACGTGCCACAGCCATTGTGAAGTTACTCATCGCCGACGGCAAAATCGAGCCTAAACGAGTGTCGGCTGCCGGACGTTCGCAGTACGCGCCCATCGACCCGGCCAAAACCGCCGAGGCCCGCGCCAAAAACCGCCGCACCGAAATCATCCTGACACCGAAACTCGACGAGATTTTCAGAATTTTGGAAACGAACTAAAAGGGCATCAGACAACGGACATTTGGTGAACTGGTGAATCGGTGAATCGGTCAATCGATTAGACGATTATACAATTCACCGATTCAACAAAAACACCTAATAACTTAAAACTTATAACTCCAAAAACTTAAAACTATGCTATCTCTCCCAATGCCATTCACCGCGGCCGACATTGAGCAAAAAGTGTTCGATGCCAAAACTCGTGCCCGCCAACTGTTCGATGTTGAGCACCTGAAACTGGCTCTCAGCCTTATCGATTTGACAACGCTCAACTCGGTTGACACGCAGGCCAAAGGCGCGAAGTTTGCCGAGAACGTGAACAACTTCAAGAGCAACTTCCCCGACCTGCCCAACGTGGCCGCCATCTGCGTCTATCCGTCGCTGGTGAAGACTGTGGCCACCACGCTCAAATGCGAGGGCGTTGGCGTGGCTTCGGTTGCTGCGTGCTTCCCCGCATCGCAGTCGTTCATTGAGGTGAAGGAGTTAGAGTGCAAGATGGCCGTTGAGGCCGGTGCCACCGACATCGACATTGTAATCTCGCAAGGCGCTTGGCTTGCAGGCGATGTGCAGACCGTCTTCGACGAGATTTGCGCCATCCGCAAGGCCGTGGGCAAGGCGCATCTGAAGGTGATACTGGAAACTGGCGTTCTGCGCTCGGTTGAGGACATCT